>FTIR01449057.1_pt1 | contig 14714 bp, 13 predicted proteins | sample 1658041 | NCBI WGS metagenome assembly FTIR01 (sample SAMEA3914793, study PRJEB12502) | metagenome | biome: forest; material: soil | place: Canada | collected 2011-07-03 | depth 0.3 m | reverse complement strand
GGCGTCGAGAAGCGGTAGCCCTCCGCCTCGAGCTTCGTGACGAGGGCGTCGAGGTTGTCGACGCTGATGTCGTGCGTCTCATGCATCAGCACCACGCCGCCGCGGTGCGCGCGCACGCTGGCGACGACGTGGCCCAGGAAGTCGTGGCGGTACTCCGGCAGCACGCCGCACGAGAGGGCCTCGCTGGTGGTCAGGCCCTTGGGGCCATCGAAGGCCCAGTCGCAGGAGTCCACGTGCCAGCCGACGATGCGATAGCCCATCGTGTGCACGCGCTCGTTGGTCTCGCAGCTCGAGTTGCCGTACGGGTAGCGGAACAGCGAGGTCGCGCCGAGGTCGGCGTGCAGCTGCGTGTCGGCGCTGTCCACCTCCTTGGCCTGCTCGGCCACCGGGATGTCGTGGAAGTTCGGGTGCGACCAGCTGTGGTTGCCGATGACGGCGCCCGGCAGCGCGCGCGCCTGTTCCACCAGCTCGGGATGGGCCTTGGCCTTCTCCGCGATCAGGAAGAACGTGGCGGGCACCTTGTGGCGCGCGAGCACGGCCAGGATCGCCTCGGTGTGGCCCGGTTCGGGGCCGTCGTCGAAGGTCAGCGCCACCACGCCCTCGGGCGGCGGCGTGGCGATGTCGCTCTCGAAGCGGCAGGTGCGATGCAGCTCCTCCTCGGGCTTTTCGAGGTGCTCCCGCAGGCGCACGAGGTGGGTGCGGCGCATCGTCTCCACGTGGGCCGCGTGCGTGTGTGCGGAGCTGGCCGCGGAGGCCGGCGCGGACGCGGCGACCGCGGGTTGGGCGCGTGCGAACGGCACGGCGGCGAGAAGCAGGATCGCGGAAAGGAGGAGGCGCGGATTCATGGAGGACGGCAGGCTGGAAGGCAAGCCGGATTGAACCACGCCTGCCCCGGGCTGGCCGCGCCGGCCTTTCCGGGCTCTTGCACGAGCCCTGGTGCCCGCTTGCTTACTGGGGCGTCGCGTCGTGCGCCGCGGCACGGCCGGCGGCCAGGCGGCGCGACGGCGTGCGGTCGGTGGGGTTGTCGATGTTGCGCGCCGCGACCAGCGCGTTCTCGCGCGTGGCGCCGTTGAGCATCAGGTAGCGCGCGTACGAGCCCGGCGCCTTGCCGTAGCTCTGCGCGACGGCATGCGGCGTGTCGGCCGCGGCGGGCACCTCCACGGCCGACGGGCGGCCCGTCTGCGCCTGGGCGGCGATGGAGAAGAGCGCGGCGGCGATGCCGGCGAGGGTGACGAGTGCGGTGGTCTTCATGGCGGTGTTCCTGTGGTCTGGGGAGTGCAGCCCCGTTCCGCGGGGCATGCACCGCAGGTCGGGCCGCCGCGCCGCACGACAAGGCGGCCCATCGTCAACAGAGCATTCCGGAAATCGCAATAAACGCCGCCCGCCAACGAAAAAAGAGCGCCCGCGGGCGCTCTTCGTGTCGCGCGCATCACCGCGCGCGTCGTGGGAAGACAGGCTCAGTTCAGCGCGATCTTCTTGCCGTCCTTGAACGCGTAGAACGTCATGGCCGGGTTCTTCAGCTCGCCGTCGGCGTCGAACTGCACGGTGGTGGTCACACCGTCGTAGTTCGTCTTGCCGACGAACGGCAGGTAGACCTTCGGGTCGGCCGAGCCGGCGCGCTTCATCGCGTCGACCAGCACCATGACGGCGTCGTAGGCGAACGGCGAGTAGATCTGGTATTCGCCGGGGTAGGCCGCGTCGTAGCGCTTCTTCCATTCGACGCCGTGGGGCATCTTCTCGATGGACTTGCCGCCACCGGCACACACCACGTTGCCCAGCGTCTTGGCGCCGGCCGACAGCTCGATCAGCTTCTCGGTGCAGATGCCGTCGCCGCCGAAGAACTTGACGTTGGACATGCCCAGCGAGTCGATCTGGCGCAGCATCGGGCCGGCCTGCGGGTCCATGCCGCCGTAGAAGATGCCGTCGGGGTTCTTCGACTTGATGGCCGTCAGGATCGACATGAAGTCGGTGGCCTTGTCGTTGGTGTACTGCTCGCTGACGATCTCGATGCCGCGCGCCTTGGCGGACTTCGCGAACACCTCGGCGACGCCCTGGCCATAGGCCGTGCGGTCGTCGATGACGGCCACGCGCTTGAGCTTGAGGGCATCGGCGGCGTACAGCGCCAGGCCGGCGCCCAGCGCGTTGTCGTTGGCCAGCACGCGGAAGGCCGTCTTGTAGCCGAACGTGGTGTACGCCGGGTTGGTGGCCGACGGGCTGATCTGCGGGATGCCGCAGTTGGAGTAGATCTTCGCGGCGGGGATGGTGGTGCCGGAGTTCAGGTGGCCGACGACGCCGTTGACCTTCTGGTCGCACAGCTTGGTGGCCGCGGCGGTGCCCTGCTTCGGATCGGCCGCGTCGTCCTCGGCTGCGAGCTCGAACTTGGCGTGCTTGCCGCCGATCATGACGTTCTGCTTGTTCAGGTCGTCGATGGCCATGCGAGCGCCGTTCTGCTCGTCCTTGCCGTAGTGGGCCTGGGAACCCGAAACCGGCCCGACCTGGCCAATGCGCACCACGATGTCTTCGGCGTGGACCGCGCCAGCGCACAGCGCAACGGCTGCAGCGGCGACGATGTTCAGTTTCACTTGCATGTACAAACCTCCGGTTGGGGGGAAAGTTGAGTGTGATGGATGGATGACCTCAACGGCCGCAAAGATACTCCAAAAACAGCCCACCCCCCTATCGGGATCACCCACATTTCACCGAAGGAACAACGGTGGATCGGAGCCGCAGCGGCGAAACCGCGCGGCCCGTCCGGTTGACAGACCAAACCCGTGCACGGCGCCCCGAAACACGCGGCCTGCGGGCGCTTTCGGTGCGCCTCTCTCCAGACGCAAGAAAGGCGGCCCGTGGCCGCCTTTCCATGCGTGAGGTCAATGACGGCTCAGGCGAAGTTGGCTTCGGCGAAGGCCCAGTTGGCCAGCGAGTTCAGGAAGGTCTCGACGAACTTCGGGCGCAGGTTGCGGTGGTCGATGTAGTAGGCGTGCTCCCACACGTCGACCGTGAACAGCGCCTTGTCGGCGGTGGTCAGCGGGGTGCCGGCGGCGCCCATGTTGACGATGTCGACGCTGCCGTCGGCCTTCTTCACCAACCAGGTCCAGCCGGAGCCGAAGTTGCCCACGGCCGACTTCTGGAACGCTTCCTTGAAGGCCGCGAAAGAGCCCCACTTCGCCTTGATGGCGTCGGCCAACGCGCCCTTGGGCTCGCCGCCGCCGGCGGGCTTCATGCAGTTCCAGAAGAACGTGTGGTTCCAGATCTGGGCGGCGTTGTTGTAGATCGGACCGGAGGCCTTCTTGATGATCTCTTCCAGCGACAGCGACTCGAACTCGGTGCCCTTCTGCAGGTTGTTGAGCTGCGTCACGTAGGCGTTGTGATGCTTGTCGTGGTGGTACTCGAGCGTCTCGCGGCTCATGTGCGGCGCGAGGGCGTCGTGCGAGTACGGCAGCGGCGGCAGGGTGTGTTCCATGGCTTGTCCTTTCTGGCTTGTTTGAATCTGGCGGGGCGCGGCCGTCCGGGGAAACCGCGCTCGCGGGGGATTGTAGGCACCGCTGGCGGGGCAAGCGCCGCGCCGGGGCTATATCCTCGATGTCATCCGTTTGTCTTGATCGGCGGCTCGGCGGCGCGCACCTCCTCCACGCGCAGGCCGGCCCGGCCGTCGTGCAGCACGGCCACGACGCCCTGCCCGGCCTGCAGCGCGGCGACGGACACCAGCGCGCGGCCGTCGGGCGATTCCAGCAGCGAGTAGCCGCGTTCGAGCACGCGCTGCGGGTCGAGGTTGGCCAGCGCCTGTTCGTGGCGGCGCAACGAGTCGGCGTGGCGCGTGAGCGTGCGCTCTGCGGCCCGCACGAAGCGCGCACCGAGCGCCTGGTGGCGTTCGCGGCGACTGGCCAGCACGCGTTCGCCCACGCGCGCGAGCTGCCCGCCCAGGGACTCCTGCGTGCGCGAAAGCGCCTGCCAGCGCGCGCGCAGCGCGGCCGCGTGACGCGCCTCCAGGCGCTGCACGCGCTGGCGCCACGCGCCGAGCGCCTGCGCGGGCCGCGCCAGCCGCGCGGCGGCGGTGTCCAGCCGCTGCGCATGGGCCTGCAGCCGCTGTTCCACGCGCGCGCTCAGCCGGCGGGCCGAGGCGGTCAGCGCCTCCAGGACGACCGATCGCTCGACCGCCACGGCCTCGGCCGCCGCGGTGGGCGTGGCCGCGCGCAGGTCGGCCACCAGGTCGACCAGCGTCACGTCGGTCTCGTGCCCGACGCCGCTGACCACCGGGCGCGACAGCCTGTCCAGCGCGCGCACCACGCGCTCGTCGTTGAAGGCCCACAGGTCTTCCAGCGAGCCGCCGCCGCGGCAGACCAGCACCGCGTCGACCTCGTTGCGGCGCTCCACCTGCGCCAGCGCCGCCACCAGCGCGGCCGGCGCGTCGGCGCCCTGCACCAGGGTCGGGTAGACGATCACCTGCACGTGCGGCGCGCGCCGCGCCAGCGTCGCGACGACGTCGTGCAGGGCCGCGCCGGCCGTCGACGTCACCACGCCCACGGTGCGCACGAACGGCGGCAGCGGCCGCTTGCGCGCGGGATCGAACAGGCCCTCGGCCGCCAGGCGCGCGCGCAGGCGCAGGAACTCCTCGTAGAGCTGGCCCGCGCCGAGCCGCTGCATGGACTCGACCACCATCTGCAGCTCGCCGCGCGCCTCGTAGACCGCGAGCCGCCCGCGCAGCTCCACCTGCAGACCGTCCTGGAGCGGCACGTTGCTGAGCGCCGCGGCGCGCTTGAACATCGCGCAGCGCAGCGCGCCGGCGCCGCCCGAGGCGTCCTTCAGCGTGAAGTAGCAGTGACCGCTGGACGCGCGCGTGCTGCCGCTCAGCTCGCCGCGCACGGTGACCGCGCCGAAGCGGGCCGACAGCGCGTCGCCGGCCGCCAGCAGCAGCGCCGACACGCTCCACGCCGAAGGCCGGGCCGGCGCGGGCCCGCGCTCGCCGCCCGGCGGGCCGAATCCAGGAACCGCGAACGGGTCGGCCATCAACACGCCTCCGTATCACAAAATGAGGGGAAAAACCCTAGTACTCCACAATTTTGATGCGTGCGGGCGGAGGGTCGAAAGCACGTCACGGCGCTGTCACCATCACGCAAGTGATTGATTTTCATCAACTTTTTATTGCCTATTTTTTGAGCAACTCAATCAGGAGCACCGAAATTGGCGGGTTCCGGGCCCGCCGGGCCAACTTACCCACAAAGTTTTCCACAGATCGTGTGGATGGGTGGAAAAGCCGGCATTCGGGGCCCGCGACCAGGTCCGCGGGCGCCGCCCCCGGCGTCACGTCGTGTTTCAATGATCTCCGCCGCGCGGGCCCGGTTTCGCGGGCAGGGAGCACGTCTTCTCAAGCCATAATCCGCCGATGCATCCGGCGACCCGGCCTCGGGCCCGATGCGTTTCCAGTCACATGTCGAAGGGGTTGATTTGCTCAAGATCGTACAAGAGGCCGGCTGGCCGATCTGGCCGCTGATTCTTTGCTCGATTGCCGCGGTGGCGCTCATCGTGGAGCGTTTCATGGCACTGCGGACCGCGCGCATCGCGCCGGGCTACCTGCTCGGCGAGGTCATCGCAGTCACGCGCAACGGCCTGCCCAATACCGACGTCGTCGCCAAGCTGGCCGAGAACTCGCTGCTGGGCAGCGTGCTCGCCTCCGGCCTGAAGCTGCTCGCGGTCGATCCGCGCGTGGGCGAGGTGCAGCTGCGCCAGACCTTCGAAGGCGCCGGCCGCGACGCCGCGCACAAGATGGATCGCTACCTCAACGCGCTCGGCTCCATCGCCGCGGCGGCCCCGCTGCTGGGCCTGTTCGGCACGGTCGTGGGCATGATCGAGATCTTCGGCTCGCAGGGCGGTGGCAACACCAACCCGGCCGAGCTCGCGCACGGCATCTCCACCGCGCTGTACAACACCGCCGCCGGCCTCATCGTGGCCATCCCGTCGCTGATGTTCTACCGCTACTTCCGCGGCCGCGTCGACGACTACCTGCACACGCTGGAGCAGTCCTCCGAGCAGTTGCTCACCCAGCTGATGCGCGTGGCGGCGCAGCGTCCGGGCACGACGAAATGAATTTCCGCAAGCCTCGTCCGGAAGACCCGGAGATCAACCTCATCCCGTTCATCGACGTGCTGCTGGTGATCCTGATCTTCCTGATGCTCTCGACCACGTACTCGAAGTTCACCGAGCTGTCGGTGACGCTGCCGAGCGCCGACGCCGACGCCTCGCGCGACCGGCCGGCCGAGATCATCGTGGCGGTGGCCTCGGACGGCCGCTACACGGTCGACCACCAGGCCGTCGACGGCCGCAACATCGACGCGCTGGCCGCCGCGCTGCGCACCGCGGCCGAGTCGCGCAAGGATCCGTTCCTCATCATCTCGGCGGATGCGGTGTCCACGCACCAGTCCGTCATCAACGTGATGGACGCGGCGCGCCGCGTGGGCCTGTCGCGCATGACCTTCGCGGCGCAGACCGGCAACGGCGCGCCCGCCGCCGCGCCCTGATCGCGATGCCCGCCGCGCCGCGGCGGGCCGTCGACGCGACACGACCCATGCCTGCCGCGTTCGCCACTCTCCTGCAGCGCCACTGGTGGCGCCCTCGCCTCACCCCGCTCACCGCGGCGCTGCTGCCGCTGGCGTGGCTCGTCGGCGCGGTGGCCGCGCGGCGCGGCGCGCGAACGCACGCGGAGCCGCTGCCCGTGCCGGTGATCGTGGTGGGCAACGTCATCGTCGGGGGCGCCGGCAAGACGCCCACCGTCATCGCGCTGGCGGCGCTGCTGCGCTCCTGGGGCCTGAATCCCGGCATCGTCAGCCGCGGCCACGGCCGCGCCGGCGCGGACGTCCTGCTGCTCGACGCCAGCACGCCACCGTCGGCCGCCACGCCCGCGGCCTTCGGCGACGAGCCGCTGCTGATGCACCGGCGCACCGGCGCGCCCGTGGCGGTCGGCCGCCAACGCCGCGAGGCCGCGCTGCGCCTGCTCGCGGCGCATCCCGCCGTCGACGTGCTGATCGCCGACGACGGGCTGCAGCACCACGCGCTGCCGCGCGACATCGAGCTGGTGGTGTTCGATGGCCGCGGCATCGGCAACGGCCGGCCCCTTCCCGCGGGGCCGCTGCGCGAGCGCGCCGATGCGATCTGGCCATCCGCGCCCGATACCCCGCCCCGTTTCATCCTGGTCAACGGCCGCTGGCCCGCGCCGCCCGCGCTCGCGCTGCCCGCGCCGCGCGAGCGCAGCTTCGAGGCGGAACGCGCGCTCGGCGGCGCCGTGGCCCTGGCCGACTGGTCGCGCGGCGGGCCGGCCACGCGCGCGGCCCTGCACGCGCTGCGCGGGCAGCCCGTGCTGGCCGCCGCGGGCATCGGCGACCCCGAGCGCTTCTTCGCGATGCTGGAGGCCGAGGGGCTGGCGATCGAGCGCCTGCCGCTGGCCGACCACGCCGCCTTCGACACGCTGCCCTGGCCCGCCGGCACGGCCGACGTGATCGTCACCGAGAAGGATGCCGTCAAGCTGGCGCCGCACGACCTCGGCGGCACGCGCGTGTGGGTCGCCACGTTAGACTTCGGGTTGCCGCTGGCCCTCGCGCACGCGCTGCGCGAGACCCTCGCCGCGCGCCGGCCCGCGGCCTGACACATCCACCCACCTGCCGCACCTGCGGCCGCCCATCATGACCCTCGACCACCGCCTCATCGCCATGCTCGTGTGCCCGCTCTGCAAGGGCCCGCTCGAAGCCGGCCGCGACGCCGAAGGCCGTCTCGTCGAACTCGAGTGCGGCGCCGACAAGCTCGCGTTCCCGATCCACGACGGCATTCCCGTGATGCTGGAGAGCGAGGCCCGCCCGCTCGCGACGCCGGCCAGCCCCGCGCCGCAGCTGATGCCTTGAAGGGACGGCCGACGTGAGCTTCACCGTCCTTGTGCCCGCGCGCATGGCCTCCACGCGTCTGCCCGACAAGCCCCTGGCCGACATCGGCGGCCTGCCCATGGTCGTGCGCGTGGCGCGCCAGGCCGCGCGCTCCGGCGCACTGCGCGTGGTCGTCGCGGCCGACGACGCACGCGTGATCGCGGCCTGCGACCAGCACGGCGTGGAGGCGGTGCTGACGCGCGCCGACCACGCCAGCGGCAGCGACCGGCTGGCCGAGGCCTGCACGCTGCTGGGCCTGGACGGCGACGACATCGTCGTCAACGTGCAGGGCGACGAGCCCCTCATCGACCCGGCGCTGATCCGCGAATGCGCCGACCTGCTGCGGGCCGACGCCGGCGCCGTGGTGGCCACGGCCGCGCACGCCATAGCCGACGTGGCCGACTTCGCCAACCCGAACGTGGTCAAGGTGGTGCTCGACGCGAAGTCGCGCGCGCTGTACTTCAGCCGCGCGCCGCTGCCGTGGTGGCGCGACGCTTCGTCGATCGGCAATCCGGCGTTGCCGGTGGCCGGCGTCCAGGACGTCGGCGCGCTGCGCCACATCGGGCTGTACGCCTACCGCGCGGGCTACCTGCGCGCGTTCCCGACGCTGGCCATGGCGCCGCTCGAGAAACTCGAGTCGCTCGAGCAGTTGCGCGTGCTGTGGCACGGCGAGCGGATCGTGGTGCACGTGGCCCCGCATGCGCCGCCCGGCGGCGTCGACACCGCCGAGGATCTGGCGCGCGTTCGGGCGCTGCTGGCCGGCTCGGCGCACTGACGGGCGAGGCCCGGGTGCCGCAAAAAGAGGCGGTTTACCCCGAGGGATCCAAGCTGGTGCAGTAAGGACCTGCAAGGGTGCGCATGATATTCTGCCGAGCAGACCCGGCACCATTGGACAGGCTTGGCAGCGCCGCAGCGCGCCGCCTGTCGCCGAAAAGAATTTCCGACCTTAGAGGCTAGTAGCGATGAGATTGATTCTTCTGGGCGCCCCCGGCGCCGGCAAGGGAACGCAAGCGGCGTTCATCTGCCAGAAATACGGCATTCCGCAGATCTCCACCGGCGACATGCTGCGCGCCGCCGTGAAGGCCGGCACGCCGCTGGGCCTCGCGGCCAAGCAGGTGATGGACGCCGGCGGACTGGTCAGCGACGACCTCATCATCGCGCTCGTCAAGGAACGCATCGCCCAGCCCGATTGCGCCAACGGCTTCCTGTTCGACGGCTTCCCGCGCACCATCCCGCAGGCCGATGCGATGAAGGCAGCCGGCGTGAAGCTCGACCTGGTGCTGGAGATCGACGTGCCCGACGCGGCGATCATCGACCGAATGAGCGGCCGCCGCGTGCACCCCGCCTCCGGCCGTACGTATCACGTCCACAACAATCCGCCCAAGGTGGAAGGCAAGGACGACGTCACCGGCGAGCCGCTCACGCAGCGCCCCGACGACGCCGAGGAGATCGTGCGCAAGCGCCTGGCCACGTACCACGAGCAGACCGAGCCGCTCGTCGCCTACTACTCGAAGTGGGCCGCCACGGGCGACGCCCTGGCCCCGCGCTGCCGCAAGATCAGCGGCACCGGCAGCGTCGACGACATCACGCAGCGCGCCCTCGCCGCCCTGGCGAACTGACCCTTTCCCCGGTCATCCCCTCAAGCCCGCGCCGGCGACGTCGCGGGCTTTCGTTTGTCTGCGCGCGGCGCCGCGGCATCGCTTGCCTTGCCGCCCAATCCGGCGACAATTGACGTTTACGTTAACGTCAATCCAGCAACAGGAGCAAGCATGGAAATCTCGGGCAAGGTATTCATCGTCACCGGCGCCGCGTCGGGCCTCGGGGAAGGCACGGCGCGCATGCTGGTCGCCAACGGCGCCAAGGTGGTGCTGGCCGACCTGCAGGAGGAGCGCGGGCAGGCCATCGCGGCCGAGCTGGGCCAGGTGTTCGTGCGCTGCGACGTCACGCAGGAGGCCGACGGCCGCCGCGTGGTCGAGGCCGCCAAGGGCCTTGGCAAGCTGATGGGCCTGGTCAACTGCGCCGGCATCGCGCCGGCCTCGCGCACCGTGGGCAAGACGGGCGCGCACGCGCTGGACCTGTTCTCGAAGGTGATCACCATCAACCTGATCGGCAGCTTCAACATGATCCGCCTGGCGGCCGAGGCGATGAGCGCCAACGAGCCCGAGTCCACCGGTGAGCGCGGCGTGATGATCAGCACCGCCAGCGTGGCGGCCTACGACGGCCAGATCGGCCAGGCGGCCTACGCGGCCAGCAAGGGCGGCGTGGTGGGCATGACGCTGCCCATCGCGCGCGACCTGGCCAAGACGGGCATCCGCAACATGACCATCGCCCCGGGCATCTTCGGCACGCCGATGCTGTTCGGCATGCCCCAGGAGGTGCAGGACGCCCTCGCCGCGAGCGTGCCCTTCCCCAGCCGCCTGGGCACTCCCGCGGACTACGCGAAGCTGGTGCACCAGATCGTCACCAACGAGATGCTCAACGGCGAGGTGATCCGCCTGGACGGCGCGATCCGGCTGGCGCCGCGCTGAGGCCCAGGGCGGCGGGGCCGCCCGTCGTCGTTCAGTGGCCGCCGGCCCCCGCGCCCGGCGCGCCGGGGCCCGCCAGCTTGCGGGTCGCGTCTTGCGCGTCCATGCGGTCGGCGGCCGTGCTCGCCGGCTCGCACCGGGTGACGGACATGTTCGAGCCGACCGGGGCAACACGGCGGCAGGTCACTTCGGGCTGAGGCGCCGAAGCGGCAGCCGCGGCGGCGACGACGGCCGGCGCCTGGGGGGCGTCGGCACAGGCGGCCACGCTGGCCAGCAGGCCGATACACAACATCGATTTCATGGTTTCCTCCTGGATTGGATGATGGCGCGCTCGCCGGAAATCGGCGAGGAACCAAAAAAAAGAGGAGGCCAGGCCTCCTCTTTTCGTTGCACTGGGTGCAGCAGCGCGATCAGAACTTGTAGTCGACCGTGCCGTAGACCGTGCGGCCATGCGGATCGTAGTAGGTCGGGTCGTAGCCCGCCTGGAAGTACGTTCCGTTGGTCGTGACGGCCGGCGGGTTGCGGTTGGAGATGTTCTTCACGCCCAGGCGCAGCGTCAGGCTCTTGATGCCGGAGTACTGGCCTTGCAGGTCGAACGTCTGGAACGAGCTGACGCGGCGCGGCGTGACGCCGTCCGGGCTGTTGGCCGGCGGAGCGTCCCAGTAGCCCGACTGGAAGTTCTGCGTCAGGCCCAGGCCGTAGGGGCCGGCGCCCCAGTTCAGCGTCAGGGCGTGCTTCCAGCGGAAGATCATGCCGCCGGCCGTGATCGCCTGGAGGGCGTTACCGTTCGGGTCGGTCGTGCGAGCGACGCTGTGCTGCACCGTGCCGTCGATGGTCGTCAGGTCGTACTTCTGGACCCACGTACCGGCCAACTCGGCACCGAACTGGCCAGCAGCCGTCTTGATGCCGTTCCAGCGAATGTCCACGTCCACGCCCGCGGTCACCACGCCGCCGCTGTTGACATCCTTGGCAACGATGTTGGTGATGTTGCCCGAACTGTCGCGCGACACCAGACCCGTGTAGGTCGGATTGCCGGCCCCGGCAAGCTTGACCACGGTCTCGGCGTCGAGCGCGATGATCGCGTGGTCGACCTTGACGTGGTAGTAGTCGATGCTGGCGGACAGGCCCTTGACCGGCTCCAGGACGGTGCCCAGCGAGAACTGCTTGGACTTTTCCGGAACAAGGTTCGGGTTGCCGCCCACCTCCTGGTTGTACTGGCCGGAGACGCCCGTGACAGGATCCTTGAAGATGTTGGTCGTGGCGGCCGCCAGAGGCGTGTACAGCTCAGGCAGCGCGGGCATGCGGAAGCCGGTGCCGACCGAGCCGCGGAATGCGACCTGGTCGAGCGGCGTGAACTTCAGGCTGAACTTCGGGTTCGTGGACGACGCCGTGGGATAGTGGTCGTAACGGACCGACAGGTCACCCTCGAGGCTCTTCAGGAACGGCGCGTCGACTTCCGCGAACACCGACTCGGAATTGCGCGTCACCTGGAACGGCAGCACCGCGGCGCCGTAGCCCGAGATGTCGCCGCTCTGGTAGGCCGCGCTGGGCCGCAGGTTCATGTTCTCCTTGCGGAAGCTCGCGCCGGCCGCGAACGCCATCATGCCGCCGGGCAGCTTGATGATCTCGTGCTGCACCTTCGCATCGACCGCGTCGGTGCTCAGCGTCGACGTGATGATGTTGCCGACGTAGTTGGTCGCGAAGATCTGCGCGGCCAGGGCCGGCGTCTGCTGCGGGGCGAACGGATTGAAGCTCGGGTTGTGGCTGAGCAGTTGGACCAGTTGCGTCTGGTTCTGGTAGCCACGCTGGGTGGTCTCGGTCACCTGGCTGGTGTTGTGGCTCAGCGCGGCGTCGTAGTCCCAGCCCTGCAGCGTGCCGATGAAGCCGGTCACCAGGTGCAGGAGCGTGGCATTGTCCGTGTGGATGCGGCCGCCGCCGTCGACCGCGCGATAGCTGACCGTGACCGGGCACGGGCCGCCATTGCAGCTCGTCAGCACGGTCGGACGATTCGATGCCGCGATATAGGAAGTCGGGTAGTACGGGCTCGACGGATCGATGACGATGACCGGATTGATGCCCTTGGTTTTGAACAGGCCGTCCGTCGCGAGGAAGGAGGCGCTGTAGGGCGATGCCTGCTCGCTGATGACCGTCTTGGCGTTGGAGAGGAAGCCTTCCAGGAACCACTCGTTGTCGTCGTTGACACGGGCGCGCAGGCTCGCCGACGCGTTGACGCGCGTGACGTCCGGAGTCAGCGGCACGAACGGCGACGGGTTGTAGCGGCAGGTGTTGTAGTTGACGTCGAACGACATGCCGTTGGTCGAGCAGCTGTTCGCCGTGCTGGTGGCGCTGGTCGGGCCGAGGATGTTGCCGATGCCGCTGCCGTCGGCGTAGAGCGCCTTGCCCTGGTTCTTCGTCGTCAGGATGTTCGGGTCGAAGGTGCGGATGGCGCCGGTGGCGGTCGCGCTCTGGTCGAACAGGCCGTCGTCGCTCCAGGACTTGTTCGCGTACTTGCGCTGGTAGCCGTAGATCGCGGTGTCGTGCGACACGTCGGCCGAGAACATCGCGGCGATGTGGTCGGTGTTGAAGTCGCCGAAGCCGGCGACGAGGCCGACCTTCGCGTTCTTGCCGCCGCCCTTGGTGGTGGGGGTGCCGGCGGTGACCGACAGTTCCACGCCGTGGAAGTCGCGGCGCAGGATGAAGTTGATCACGCCCGCCATGGCGTCGGAGCCGTAGACGCCGGAGGCGCCGTCCTTCAGCACTTCGACGCGATCGATGGCCGACAAGGGGATCGAGTTGATGTCGACCGCGGTGCCGTCGGTGGCGTAGTTCGCCAGGCGGCGGCCGTTCACGAGCACCAGCGTGCGCTGGGAGCCGAGGCCGCGGAGGCTGGCGGTGGACTCGCCGTAGGTGGACTGGCCGGCGTTCTGCGCGGAGGTGGTGCCGCCGGCGGTGGAGTTGGCGGAGATGTTGGCCAGCAGCTGCTCGGTGTTGGTCACGCCCATGGTCGCGATCTGCTCGCGCGACACGACCTGGACTGGCAGCGCGGTTTCGGCATCGACGCGCTTGATCGACGAGCCGGTGATTTCGACGCGTTGAACGGGCGGGGTTGCGTCCTGGGCGTAGACGGCGATCGAGCCGAATGCCAGAAGAAGACCGGTGCAGATCTTCGTACGTTGGAACATGGGTTCCCTCCTGAGGGGGTGGAAAGGTTGATCGATAGACCCAGCCCCAAAAGCAAGTCACAGGCCGGTTTGTGAACAGCGCATGAACAGGCTAATAAAGCTCGTGAAAATATTGTCCATGAACCCTGCGTTTGACTCACCACCTGATACGTGTTTCGAACGTTTTCCCTAAGCAATGTGTTGCGAGAATGCAGCGAATTCGACTTGTCGCCGCCGCGTTCGCGAAACGTTTCTTCCACGCGGGCACGGCCCGGAAACCGTGCTTAACACGAGCACCGCGCGCAAGCTTGCGCGAGGCCAGGCGTTGCGCAACGCGAGCGTGAAAAGTTTGCGTTTCTCGCCGGAAACAGGCCCCGGCGGCGAGCGCCCTCCCGGGCGCCGCCGACTTGCCTAGACAGGACTGCTCAGACCGGCAGGTCGAGCCGGGGGACGGCGTCGATCAGGTCGCGCGTGTAGCGCTGCTGCGGGTGCTCGAGCACGGAGACGCTGTCGCCCTGCTCGACGATGGCGCCCGCGCGCATCACGGCCACGCGGTCGGCGATGTACTCGACCACGCCGATGTTGTGGGTGATGAACAGGTACGACACGCCGAGCTCGCGCTGCAGGTCGTGCAGCAGGTTGAGGATCTGCGCCTGCACCGACACGTCGAGCGCCGACGTGGGCTCGTCGCACACGATCAGCCGCGGCTGCACCGCCAGGGCGCGCGCGATCGCGATGCGCTGGCGCTGGCCGCCCGAGAATTCGTGCGGGTAGCGGGCCAGCGCGTCGCGGCGCAGGCCCACCTGGTCGACCAGCGATTCGATGCGCTTGCGGCGCGCGGCGGCGTCCACCTCGGGCAGCAGCGACGCCATGCCCTCGTCGAGGATCTCGATGACACGCATGCGCGGGTTCAGGGACGCGAACGGATCCTGGAAGATGATCTGGATGTCGCGCCGCGCCTGCACGAGCGCCTGGCCCGAGAGGTCGAACAGGTTCTGCCCCTTCAGCAGCGCCTGCCCTTCGAACGTGGCGCTGCCGCGCAGCAACTGGACAATGGCCTTGCCGGTGGTGGTCTTGCCGCAGCCCGACTCGCCCACCAGCGCCAGCGTCTCGCGCTCGGC
>FTIR01000142.1_pt2 | contig 14715 bp, 12 predicted proteins | sample 1658041 | NCBI WGS metagenome assembly FTIR01 (sample SAMEA3914793, study PRJEB12502) | metagenome | biome: forest; material: soil | place: Canada | collected 2011-07-03 | depth 0.3 m | reverse complement strand
CTCGACAACATGGAGAAGGCGCTGCGCTCGTGCACGCTGTGGCTGTGGCTGGACCTGCGCTTCCCGGGCATCTACGGCCACATCGACGCGGTGATCGACCTGCGCGAGCGGCTCAACGAGGGCATCGAGCGGCATCTCAAGGGCAAGAAGCCGCTGTGGCAGCAGAAGGGTGGGCGGCGGTAGACGACCGCGTCGTCGTCCGCCGGATGCGTTGTCAGCCAGGCTGGGCATCAATCAGCCGATGGCTGCGTCGCACGGGTTGGCAGACTGCGGCCGGCCAGCCATCACCTGCCGGTCGCCAACGGCAGCCGTCGGACAAGGCCGCGGGCATGCCGTCGATGCCAAGATGCGGCTCCTTTGTTGCAAGGGCGCCTGCACCTCATGACTGTCTTCAAGACCACCCGGCGAACGCTGCTGACCCTGATCGGCGGCCTCTCTGTATTCCGCGCCGCGCGAAGCGGCCCGCCCGAGACCTTCACGCTCGTACCCCGACTCGATCAGGGCCGGGTGTTCCGGTATCGTCTGGAATCGCAAGTGGTGCGCAACGGGGTGGTCGGACACCGCACCCGCTCGACGGTGACGATCGAGATCCGTGAACGCATTGCCGGCGGTTGGCTGGCGCGCTGGATATCTTCGGGCGGCGAGCTCCTCGAGGCGGATCCTCGCGTGCGTCCGATGCTGGAGGTACTGCAAGCGATCTGGGAGGGCGTCGCAATCGACCTCGTTCTGGACGAAGGCGGCCACGTGGCCGGCCTGGCCGACCCGGCCGCCGTACGGGCGCTTGGCGAGGAGTCGCTTGATCGCCTCGTGGAGATGCTTGCGGGCGATCCTGCGCGCGCGCCGATGGCGGGTGTGCTCCGGGCCGCGATGCAACCAACGCTCGATGACGGCGGGATGCTCGCGCAAAGCCTGCTGAAGGAGCCCGGCATACTTCTGGGCGCGATGGGCCGCGACTACCGCGTTGGCGAACCCCTGGAGGTTCGCACGCACATCCCCTCGCCGATGGGCAGCGGCGAGATCCCGATTCTCGGGCGCTTCCAGGTGCGCGGCATCTCCTCGCGCGACGCGCGCGCGGACATCGGCTGGCTGATGGTGATCGACCGTGCGAGCGCCGCGCGCATTCTTGGCGCGGAGATGCTGGATGTCGTTCGCCGCGTCGAGTCCGCCCGACCAATGCCGGCAGACGAACCAGCGAGAGCCGCCTCGGAATCCACGGTTGCCGACGCCATGGCGACACTGGACTTCGATGACCGAGGCGACTTCATCGTCGACACCGCGACGGCGTGGCCACTCACTGTGCGCCATGTCCGGCGCGTGTCGGCAACCTCTGGCTCGCGCATTGATACAGTGGAGCTGACGCGGCTTGGGGACTGAAGAATCGCGCTGATGAACCGCGGGATCAATGCCCGGGTTCGGCCACAACCGGCCGTCCGCGAATGACCGGTCTCGGGCAGGCTAGCGAGGCGCAGGACGCCGGTTATGCTCGCAGAATGTCGAGGGTCTTGTACTGAATATGCAACTCGCCACTGACGGCTTCACACTTGCCCGGAGCCTGACTTCGCCCATGCCCTACGCCATATTCCGGTACTTCCTGAGTGGTAGCAAGAAGCGTGCATTTCATCGTTCTTCCGATGATGGTTGGATATGCGCGGGTGTTCAGGCGGGCGGCGCCCGCAAGATCCGCGGCGGGCGCAAAACGTCGGCACGACGCGCATCGCTAGGCCCACTCCTGCGGCGGACAGTGCGGCCACCAGGCTGGCCATCGCCCAGCCGACGGGCACAGCCAGCAACGCGAACGTGGCGCAAAACGACGCGCGCGCCAGCAGCCCGGTGACGTAGCCGCGAAGAAAGTGGGCGACGCCGACGTGGCCGGTGGACGCGTGCTCCGTGGCGGCCACGGCTCCGCTGATCAGCGGCAGCGAGGCCAGCAGGCCGGACACGAAGCTGCCGAACAACGGCGCCGCGGCCACGCTCAGCAAGCCCAGCCCGGCCGCGGCAAGCGCCGTCGCGACCAGCGGTGTGCGCACCGTCAGAAGCGCGTGGCGCGGTGGCACCGGCAGGCACAGCAGTGCGAGCACGCATGAGAATACGGCCAGCGCAAGCGCCGCGAGGAGCGTGCTGCTGACGAGCGCGACCGGCTCGGCGAACATCGCCGCGCCGATGATGCCGCAACCGAGCGTAGTTACCACGCCTCGATGACGCGCGACGCGGGCGTGCACCACTGCGAACGAGGCCAGCATCGCGCAGGCGGCGACGCTGGCGATCGCCGCTTCGACCGCGAAGGCACTGCCCCGGTCGTGCGCCAGCCAGGCGAGGGCTGGCGCTGTCACCGTCGGCAGAGCGGCCACCATGCCCGCGGTGTGCCGGCCGCAGCGGCGGGCGAGCACCATCACCGTCAGTACCGATCCCGCCGTGAGCAGGGCCTTCCAAAACCAGTCCATCGCGCCTCCAAGACTCTTACGGCGCTTGCGCACCGTTCCTGTCTCGATGTACGCCGTCGCTTGCGCAATCCGGACGGCTGCGCAGGTAACATTCGGTGTGCCCCCCAGTTCCAGGGGGATAGCGTTCGGAGCCTGGATGATTTGGCATCGATTCAGCACAGGGCGGGAGCCGATTCCAGACATGGCCAATGCGATCCAGAGACGCTGAGTCGGCCTCAGGGACGCTTGTCGGGCCACTTGCTGGCGCTCGCGGACGACTGCTTGGCAGCACGCGCGATGCGTGGCACACGTCCTACCGCTGCAGGATGTGCGCGAGCGTCAGCCGCGCCTTCTCCCAGTCGCGCCGAACCGTGCGATCCGTGAGGCCCAGCGCCTCGCCGATCTCCGCGTCGTTCATGCCGGCGAAGTAGCGCATCTCCACCACCTGGGCGAGGCGCGCGTCCATGCGGGACAGCTCCTCGAGCGCAGCGTGGATGTCGAGCACCTCTTCGGCGCCCTGCGCTACCGAGCCGATCACCTCGCTGCCCAGTGTGACGTGGCGCACGTCGCCGCCACGGCGCTCCGCGCCGGCCGCGCGCGCCGCGTCCACCACGATAGAGCGCATCACCGACGCCGAGTACGCCAGGAAATGCACCCGGTCGGCCGGGGTGAGACCGTCGCGCTGCATGAACTTCAGGAAGCACTCGTTGACGAGCGCGGTGGTGTCGACGATGCCGTCGCGCGCATGGCGCGCCAGCCGGCGGTGTGCGATCGCCCGCAGCTCCGGGTAGAGCACGCCAAAGAGGCGCTGCAGCGCCTCGCGGTCGCCGCCGCGCGCATTCGAGATCAGCTGAGTGACTTCTCCCATACGGCCAATGGTAGCGGGCTTGCGTGTCGTGAAGGAACGATGTCCGGATTTCCGGGCGATTGCGTTCATGAAGTGGAACCTGCCAACCCTTGTCAAGGAGAACTGTCGTGCCCCTGCCTCGTCCCTGGGCGATCCTCGCCGTGTGCCTGGTCGTCATCACCGTCTTGCTCGTCGCGCCCGCCGACTATCCACCCGCGCTGCACGCCGCCATCGTGGCCCTCGCGCTTGTCGTGGGCGTCGCGCTGACTTGGCTGGCGGGCGCGCACGTTGTCGTCCGTGCCGACGCCGGCGACACCGCACGTCTGCGCGCCGCGTCGGCCGGGCTGCTGGTGGCGCCATTCATCCTGTTCGGTCTGGTGCCGGGTGTGGGGCCACCGCGAGACCAGGCCACGCTGGACAACGAGCTGCGCTTCTTGCTCTTGGCCATCGATCCGATGCTGGTGGGCGCTGGGCTGCTGCTACTGAAAGAAGCGCTGGCGGGCGCCGGCGAGCGCTTCCTCGCGTCCGTGGGGCTGGCCGCGATCGTTCTGGCCACGCCGCTGTACGTGGCGTTCGCTTTGATCCAGCGGGTGGGCTACGTGGCGGTAGAGCTGAACTGGACGTGGGCGGCGACCGTGTCGGGCAGCCTGCACGAACTCACAGAGCTGGACGCGTTCTCGATGGCCGCGTTGTTCTTCGCCGGCGCGCTCACGTACGTGGCGACGGCCGCCTTCGCAGGGTCGCTCGCACTTGTGGGTTGGCTGGGCCGCGGCGCGGCTACCACGCTGCAACTGCTCAGCGCCCTGGGCCTGGCGTTCTTGGTCGCGCGCGGATTCGCGTATCCAAGCCTGAAGGCCGCGTTCTCCCATTGGTACACCGTGCCGGGCTTCGTGGCAGGCATCCCAGCGGTGCCTTGGATGCCACTTTGCGCCATCGGCGTGTTGCTGCTGCGGCGCGTCGGTCGGGAACGCGCGGAGACCGCGGCTGCGCTCAGCGAGCCAACGCGTCGCGCTGCGCCGTCAATGCCGACCTGAGCGACGCGTTGTCCGCGCCTGGCGGCAACTGCGCCAGCGCCGCATTCACCAGCCGCAGCGCCATCTTGGTCCCGCCCAGTTTCACCACGACCTGGGCCTGGTTCAGGCCGGCCCGTGCAATGCGTCGCGGGTCGGCGTGCGAGGACTGCAGCAGCGCCAGGTAGCGCTCGCCCACGGCGTATGAGCACTCCAGGTCGCCGTACTGCGGCAGCCGGGTGGAGATCACCTCCAGCAGGTCCAGCCAGTCGTCGGGGCGGCCCTTGAAGCGCGCCTCCAGGTCGTCGAACTTGGCCTCCAGCAACCGCCCGAAGCCGTCCTGCTGGCGCAGCTTCTCGGGGTCGGCCGTCACGGCCACCGCCACGATCTCCAACAGCATGTCCTGCACTGCGGTCTTGCTCTTTACCGCGCGTTCGGCCAGCTGCTGTGCGTAGCGTGCCTCGGCCGCCTGCCATAGCGCCACGCCCAGGCCGCCGGCCAGCGCCAGCACAACGAGCGCCGAGGCACCCACGCCCGCGCGGTGGCGCGCCACGAAGCTTCCGGCTAAGTAGGCACTGCTCTGCGGCCGCGCGGCCACGGGCCGACCGTCGAGGTGACGGCGGATGTCGTCGGCCAGCGCCTCGACGCTGGAGTAGCGCTCGGCGGCGTCCTTGCGCAGTGCCTTCGCCAGGATCGCGTCGAGATCGCCGCGCAATTGGCGACGCCGCGCGGGATCGACGGTCACGTCGCTCGCACGCGGGACCCTGGCGAGCTCGATCGCCTCCTCCAGTTCGGCAGCACTGCCGCGGCGCATCTGGTAGGGCATGCGTCCGGCCAGCAGCAGGAAAGCCACTACGCCGATGCTGTAGACGTCGGTCGCCACGCCCAGCGGCTCGCCGCGGATCTGCTCGGGGCTGGCGAAGGCGGGCGTCAGCGCGCGACCCGATAACTCGGTCAACGCCGGCCCCGCCCCGTCGGCGTCATCCAGCAGCCGCGCGATGCCGAAGTCCAGCAGCTTCACCTGGCCCTGGGGCGTGACGACGATGTTGTGCGGCTTGAGGTCGCGATGCACCACCAGGCGCGCATGGGCGTGCGCCACGGCCTCGCACGCCTGCAGCAGCAGTGCCAGGCACTCGTCCACCGTCGCGCCGGCCTGTTTGCAGGCCGCGTCGATCGGCTGGCCTTCTACCAATTCCATCGCGAGCCATGGCCGGCCCGCGACATCGAGCCCGGCGTCGTACAGGCGGGCGATGTGCGCATGTTCCAGCGTTGCAAGAATATCGCGCTCGCGAGCCATGCGCTCGGCCAACCGGCCGCCCCAGGTCCAAAGCGGCAGCTTCAGCGCGATCTCGCGCGTCGGTCGCCCGTCGTCGCGGCGGGCTCGCCACACGGTGCTCATGCCGCCTTGCCCCAAAGGCGCGGTGATCCGATAGGGGCCCACCAGCGCGCCCACGCCGGCTTCGTCGGCCGCGCCCGACGTGGGCGGCGGTCCGTCCATCAGCGGCGGCAGCGCGCCGAGGAAGTCGTCGCTCTCGATGGCGGCCTGTCGCGACAGGATCCGCTCCACTGCTGAGCGGCGCGCCGACTCGACGTCGGTGCGCGCTTCAAGCCAGGCGCTGCGCGCCGACCCTGGCAGTGCGAGCGCTTCATCCAGCAAGGCGCTGATCGCGGGCCAGTCGTTCTCGAGATCTGGGAGTTCCATGGCACCGCCTTCGCATTTCGTGTCTCGGCTGTACGGATTTGCGCCTGCAATCCGGACATGCCGCCGAATGGCCCTGATTGTCGAGCCGCGGGCCGCCATCGGCAACGGGAGGCCTGAGGGCATGGCGGCAATGGCCCTGGCTGCACGTTCTCAAAAATCCTTGCTACGACTGCGAGCAGCTTGGTTGCGAGAGCTTGCGCCATCGCTTGCGATCGAAGTGAAGCAACGCGAGGTGTAGAGTCGCAGTCCGGGCAGCCGGTGCCCGTGCGGCGCTTTCACGGCACGCTATTCTCGTGCCAAATGCTCCCGGAGCAATGTCCACACAGCGGCACCGCTCAGACACAAGGTCCGCACCAGGTGCGACATTTGCAGTTGCCGGAAGGCCGCTTCGCTGAAGCCTTGTTCCTGCATGTCGCCCTGCGCCCCGGCGGCCCACGGGGTCGACGCGATGGAGAGCATCCAAAGCGTTGCAATGCCCCAAGTCGTGCGACGCGAGAAGCGGCCCGGGGTGGCCCACAGTCCGAGCGCGGCAAAGAATGCACCTGCGCCATAGGGAAGCACCACCACCGGCAGCCGCGTCGTGTAACCCCGGGTGAAAGCCTGGAAAGCCGTGTTGCCGACGGCCGCCATGTCGACATGAATCCGGTAGACGTTAAAGTACAGCAGCCAGCCAACACCAACGCAGGACCAGACCAAAGCAAGTTGAAGGACCTGAATTGCCTGAGCCGCCCAGCCTGTGACGAGTATCGGGGGCGGCCTGCGTGTGATGCCTGCCGTGACCAACGCGCCGACGTAGAGGAATGCCGACGCCCCGAGCGTGGCTAGGAAAAATAAAAAGTAGAGAGGCATCGCGACGTTCCCCTTCCGAGATGTGCTGATCCAGTGTTTGCGCTGGTTGATAGACAGGATCCGCCACAAGCCGCCGGCAGCGACGGCTTGCTTTTTAGGCGGCTCCTCTCAGTGACCCTCGGCGATCCGCATGGGCGGGGACGGCCAGCGAACGCACTCGGGCGCTCCGTCTGCACGTTCGACGAAGGTGTCGGACCCTTCTTCCACCAGACAGCGCATTCCTTCCAATGTCTCGTATGTGTAACGGGGCCCCCATGGGGGAGCGCGATCGAAGACGCACACGAGAAATGCCGCTATTACGGCGGATCCGACGATGACGAAACAGACGCGGATTTTCTGAAGCAGGTAGGTACGGTTTGGCAAGTGGCTCTCCGGCGATTAGTCAGTCATCACTGTTTGGATGGCTCCTGACGAGGGGAACGGAATCCGGGGGCCAAGCCGGACATGGCTGCGGACAAATCTCTGTGCCCGTCGCGTAGCGCGCCAGATGCCCGCAAGCTGAGTCCCGGCCGGCAACGGCGCAGCTTGGTATAGAACGGCCAGTTGCAGTCAGTCAGGAACGGCTGCTTGCCGGCGGCGTGAAATGCACTGCGCCGCGCTCCAGAAAGTAAACTGAAGATCATGTCTGCCACGAGCATCTCGATCAGGTTGACGCGCTTCGATATGCCGCCTTACGATCGATCCGAGGATGGGGGAGACAACATTGAAGACAGTATCTAGGATCGTGGCGATCGCGCTGGTCGTTGCGGCGAGCTGGTGCATGCCTGCGCAAGCCTCCGATTGGAGCCGGGTCGAGACCGCGCACTTCGTCATCACCACGGACGCGTCCGCGCGCACGGCCGAGACCTACGCGCAACGAATCGAGGCCTTTCGCCACGTCGCGCTCATGATGCTGGGCGCCGACCCCACCAGCACGCGAACGCAGGGCAAGTTCGACATCTGGCTGCTGCGCAGCCAGCAGCAGGTCCAGAAGCTGCGGCCAAAATTCTCGTATCAGGTCGGCGGCCTGTACTTCACCTGCGAGGAGGGCGCCCTCGCCTACGCGTCCGTGCAGGACGACAGCGATGCGGGCCTGATGACGCTGCTGCACGAGTATTCTCACCACCTGATGTTCCAGTCGGCGCGTGGGTGGTATCCCGCCTGGTACGTGGAGGGTTTTGCCGATTACATGAGCACGGCGTCGATGGATGAGGGCGGGGTCTCGCTCGGCAACCCGCACCCCTGGCGCGTGCGTTGGCTGTCCCAGCATCGCTGGCTCGCGTTCGAACGGGTGCTTGCGCCGCAAGGCATCTACGGCAGCGACAAGGCGGCCGACGAGGAGGAAGTCCATAGTTTCTATGCCCAGTCCTGGCTGCTGGCGCATTACATGCTCAACGACAGCGAGCGCACGCGCCGATTCAACGCGTACTTCGCCCGTGTGGGCGCCGGCGAGGATCCAGTGGCCGCATTCGAGCCTGCCACGGGCATTCTGCTGCTCAAGCGCTATCTCGAGGCGATGCCGGTCATCACGATCCCCAACAAGGACATCCCCAACGTCAACGCACAGGCGTCGCCGCTGCCGGAGGACACGCGCGATTGGTTGCTGAACGCGTCGCTGCTGCGCACGTGCATGGGCAAGGCGCAGGGCGAGCAGGTGCTCGCGCAGCTGCGCGCGCAGGCCAGCGCGCCGGCGGGCGTCTCGCCCGAGCTGCGCCTGGCGCGCGATCGCGCTGAGATCCTGTTCGGCGATGCCAAGGCCGCGCGCGACGACCTGACCGCACATGCCGCCGAGGACGAGGGCCGCTTCGAAGCGCACTACTTGCTGGGACGCGCCGCGATGGCGAGCGCCCGGGGCCAGGCGGCCGAGGCCCGGGACGCGTTCAGGGACCAGGCCCGCGAGCAGTTTCTCCAGGCGTATCGGCTCAAGAAGGTGGACGCGCCGAACCTGTACTTCCTGTCGTTCGCGCTCACGGGCGGAGGCACCAATTCCGACGTGCTCAACGCGGCGCGCGGCGCGCATGCCCTGTCGCCGTCGGTCGACAGCTACGCGATCCGCGAGGCGCAGTTGGACCTCGACGCCGACCAGCGCGACAAGGCCGAGCTCGCGCTCACGCCGCTCGCCTCGAATCCGCACGATCCCGCGCGTGCCGCCCGCATGCGTGCGGCCATCGACGCCATCCGTGCGGGCAAGAGCCGCGCGGAAGTCGACCGGGCGATGAGCGGCGACTAGTAGATTCAGTCCATCAGCCGCGTCAGCTCGTGGCCGGCCTGCATCAGCCGGTCAGCGGTCGTAGCTGGCATTTGTCGACGGGCAGTGCAATTTTCTCTGCGACGCCGAGGATTTCAGTGGAACGATGGATCGGCTTGCTGCGCAATCTTGTCAGTTGGGAGGAGCGCAAGAGGCGCGCCGATCATCTCGAACGCTTGGCAAGGCACTGATGTCGCGTGCAGCCGCAGTCGGCCAAGACCGGTCACTTACGAACGACTGGTTTAGGTATCCAGAGCTCCCGACAAGCGACCCACTTTATCTCTTGTCGAACTGACCGAATAACGAACTGCCAAGTCGCTGCAAGGGGTCGCGAAGCTCATCAGGAACCCGTCGTCGATGTTGACCCGCCTCTTCTACGTCAGCGAAATTGTCCAGCCTCTCACTGCCGTGGATGTGCAAGTCATCCTGGGTGCTTCGCAGATGAAGAACCGTCGCGCGGACATCACGGGGATGCTCGTGCAGACGGCGGACCACTTCCTCCAGGTACTTGAAGGTCGCACTGCGGACATCAAGAAGCTCATGAGCAGTATCGCCCGTGATGCGCGTCATCGTGCTGTGCGGGAAGTTCTTGAGGCAGCCGCTGAAAAACGGCTATTCCCGACTTGGTCGATGGGCCTGGCCCTTTGCCCAACCCTTTCACCAGAGCTCGAACAGCTACACCGGGTGGGCACGCTCGGCTTTGACGAAGCTATCTCTCTCATGGAGCGCGCGAATTCACGCCGAATCGCTGGTGCCGCGTACTGGTCGTAATATCTCGCGGTAGGCGCATCCATGCTGCCAGGATAGCCGCTTAAGGTGGCCGCGACTGGATACGATGTCGCGCCGTCGCTCGAATTCATGGAAACCCTCGTTGGCGAGCGTTATGAGGCGTGACCGTCCTACTTCGGCCACAACCAGACGCTCGCGAATGACAGCTCTCGGGATATGCTCCTGGAGCCATGAAGAACCCCGCATTCGTTCCACGAGACGCCACCGACGAACAAGTGATCGCCATTGCACGGCACTGGATTGATGTCCTTGCTCGCGGCGACTACGACGGCGTGTTTTCGGCACTGGGATACTCTCTTGCGTACGGCGAGCCGGGGGCTGGCGTGATACGGGCCGCGGTTCAGGGCTATCGTTGGGAACGCTACTTTCCTGGCGTCACCGAATTTGCTGATACGGGCTGGAAAACGGCGACGGGCGGCAACCCGAGCCCGCGACTTGAGGTTGTCCGCTACGTTCCGTCGGCGCACTCACTGCGGGGAGCCGTGAGCGTCGACCTACCGCTCAACGGCCGGTGGAGCGATCTGACGGCCGATTTCGTCTGGTTCGAGAGCGCCGGGCCTGGCGATGACTATCCTTTGGTTTTGGAAGAGGTCGGGTCGCTGCGGCATGATCAGAGACATGCACTGTGACCGTGATCGGCCATTTTCGTCCAACGGCGTGACCATGCCGGTTCCGGCCACAAGCGGGCGCTGGGGTCTGTCCGCTATGCCGACGGCAGTTGTCGTGGAGACTTGGCGATGAAGTGCGGAATTTGCGCTCGACTTTTGGACCAGCCAGGCGACCCACTGTCGGTTGATTGCGGCGGTGACTGCTGGGGCTGCATTGGCGAGATCGAGGCCGACATGGGCGATCGAGTGTCGCTGGCGAAAGTGCGTGAAGAGTCAGCGCGTGGGCTTCGACCTGATTGGGTTGATCCGGGACTTGGCCGGTAGCGGCCAGGAGCTGGCGCCCGTGGACGGCGGTTTCCGGGTAGCACTGGACGCAGTGCAGACCATATTGCTTCTGCCACGCCTGAGCCGAGGAGACACCTCATGCCAAAATTTGTGACGATAGGATATGGAGACCAAGCCGGTTACGACCGTACACCTGCGGCAGTTCGGGACGCCGCTCATGCACGTGACGCCTTGCTGCTACAGGGCGGTGCGGTCATTGGTATTGCCGGCGGCCCCGTTCAAGTGCGCAACCCCGAGGGGGTGCAGATTCAGACGACGCCGGGTTCGTTCATGTCGTCACGGCTGCCCATTGCTGGTTTCGCGATCATCGAGGCCGCAGATCTGGATGCTGCTGTCGCGATGGTGGCGTCCACGCCGTGCGCCGTCGCACACGGTGTCGTCGAGGTTTGGCCCCTTGAACAGCCGGCTTAGGCACATAACGTCGACAAAGAACGTGGTTGTGGCTCCAGAGACGAGCAAGATGCATACGTGTCGCAAGTCGTCCATTTGCTGGCGTTCGGCAATTGCCGCTCACGGGTAGCTCGGCACAGCAAGGCAGCCCCTGGTCAACAACGCGTACGTTCGACGCCCTAGAAGCTCAGGACGAACGCGGCGCCGCCCTCGAGAGGGCGCACGTGGCGCACCCGTCCGCCCATGCCGTTCACGAGCTGGCGCACCACCGTGAGGCCGATGCCCTGGCCGCCTTCGCGTGCGCTGAAGAACGGCAGGAAGATTTGGCGCTCGAGGCCGAGCGGCACGCCGGGGCCGTTGTCGCGCACGCTGATCTGCAAGCGCCCGCCGCGGCCCTGGCGCGCCTGCACCCATAGGCGCGGAATGGCCACCTCCACGGTGGCCTGCGCCGCGTTGTTGACGAGCGCAAGCAGCGCCTGTTCCAGCTGGCCGTCGTCGGCCTGCAGTCGCAGCGTGGGCGAGGCCAGTTCGAACGAGACCTCCCCGCCTCGCGCGATCCAGGACGGCGCGATGGCCTGCTGCAGGTGCGCGAACAGCGATCGGATGTCGACCGGCGCCATCGTCGGCGCGGGCCACTGACTAACCCGCCGGTAGGTGCCGACGAACGTGGCCAAGCTGTCGGCACGGCGGGTAATGGCGGCTAGGGCCTGGCGCAGTTCGTCCTCGGCGCCGGGCTCTTCGGCCAAGGACAGCGCCGACTGGCTCAGGCTGCGGATGGGCGTGAGCGAGTTCATGATCTCGTGGGTCAGCACCTGAACCAGTTGTTGCCACGCGAGGAGCGACTCGGTCTCCAGCTCGTTCTCGAGCGGTACCAGCACCAGCAGCGCCTGGGCGTGGCCGCCCAGCGCCAGCGTCTGGCGACGCAACTGCCAACGCTCGCTGCCGCGCTCGGTCTCCAGTACCACCGCGCCGCTTTGTGTGGCCTCGCGCAGCAAGCAGTGCAGGGCCTCGACATCGCGCGCGCCGCCGGGCGCCCCGAGGCGGCGCGCGCGGCTCGTCAGCGCCCGAAGCGCGCCCTCCTCAAGCCGCCATGCCGCGACCGGCAATGCCTCCAGCTGCGCCTGCACGATCGCGAGCTGCAGAGCATCCGGCGCTGGCGGCGCCTCGACGACCAGCGCCGGTGGCGCGCGGCGACGCGCCAGCGGCCACGTCAAGGCGAGGCCGAGCAAGGCCAGCGCCGCGGCGCCGCTCCATCCACGCGCGGACGCACCCGCCGCATGCGCCAGCGCGCCCGCGCCCGCCAGCGACAGTGCCGCTGCTATCAAGCGAAGGCGCTCAGAGGCCATGCTTGTCCAAGCGCCGGTACAGCGCGGCACGCGACAGCCCCAGGAGCCGGGCCGCGGCGCTGAGATTGCCCTCGGCCTGCGCCATCGCGGCTAGCACCGCGGCTCGCTCCTGTGCTGCCAGCGAACGCACCGGCTCGGCGACGGGTGTCGGCACAGGAGCGCTAGCTCCGGCAGGCTGCGCGCGCTGCATGGCCTCGCGGCAAGTGGCGATGAGTCGCACGTTGTCCCATGGCTTGGTGACGAAGTCGAACGCTCCGTGCTTGAGCGCCTGCACGGCCAGGTCGATGTCCGCATAGGCGGTCATCGCCACAACGACCGGCGGCCGCATGCGCGCCAGCACGTCGTCCAGCAGCCGCAGGCCTTGCGCGCCATCGGTGCGGCCGGGGCCGAAGTTCAGGTCGAGGAGAAGCAGTGCGGGCCTCAGCGCATCTAGCGCCGCCGCGAGCTCGGCCGGACGGCGTAGGCACGTGACAGGCGCCACCCGGCGTTGCAGCAGGAGCTGGGCGGCGAGTCCGACATCGGGGTCGTCGTCGAGGAGAAGAATGGAGGCGTCCGGCACGGACGCCAGTGTCGCAGCCTCCGGCCCGCGCCCGGCAGGGGGGTGTCCGGATGCGGACAGCCCCCTTGGCCGGCGCGTGGTGCGCGGCCACAGTGCAACCCGTGATGACGATGCCTCCTCCTGCCGGACCCAGCGGCGCCGCAATGGATCGCGCGCTGCCCAGGCGCCGTAGCCTCCGGGCCGCCCCCGCCTTCGTGGCCGCGGTGGTCGGCGGCGCTGCGCTCTTGGCTTGGCAGCGCGTGCCGCGCTTGCAAACCGTCGACTCGCCGCAGCTCGCGGCCGTGCGCGCTGGCGAGTTCCGCGACGAGGTTGCATTGCGGGCGCGCGTCGAGCCCCTGCGCTCGGTGCAACTGGATGCGGCCGAGGCTGGCCGCGTGGAGGAGGTGCTGGTGCACGACGGCGACCAGGTCGCCGCCGGCACGCCTCTGTACCGCCTGCAAAGCGACGCGCAGGAACAGTTGCTGATGCAGCGCAGTTCGGAGGTGGCGCAGCAGATGGCCAACGTGTCGGTGGAGCGCACCGCGCAGGCCGCCAGCCTGGCCCAGAACAGGCGCGAGCTGGCACAACTGCAGGCCGCGCAGCAGGAGGCCGAATCCGATCAGCGACGCCAGGGACAGCTCGCCGCAGCCGGCTTCGTCGCAACCGCCGCAGTAGAGCGCAGCCAGCGCCAGCTCGCGCTGGCCGACCGGCTGCTGCGGCAGGCCGAGGCGGACCAACGCCAGGAGGCCGCGATCCGCGACGAATCCATCGCCGAGATGACACGTGCCGTGCAAGGGCTGCAGCGGGGTCTGCAGCTGCTTGAGCGGGCGCGCGATCGACTGCTGAAGCGGGCGCCGCTGGCCGGCCAGCTCAGCGGCTTCGAGCTCCAGGTCGGTGCAAGCGTGCGGCCGGGCGACAAGCTCGGACGCATCGACGATCCGGCCGGCGGCGTGCAGCTGGTGGCCGACGTCGACGAGTTCTGGCTGCCGCGGCTGCAGGTCGGGCAGGCCGTCACGAGCGACGCCGGCAACCTCGCGCTGGCGCAGACGCTGCCGCAGGTCCAGGGCGGCCGGGCGCACGTGCTGCTGCGCTGGCCCGAGGGCCGGGCGCCCGCGTCGCTGCGACCAGGCCAAGCGGTGGACGTGCGGCTGCAGCTGAGTGCGCCCACCACCACACTGATCCTGCCCGAAGGCCCGGGCGTACAGGCGCAACTCTACGTGCGCCAGGGCCGTACCCTGCAGCGCCGCGCCGTGCGGCTGGGACGCCACGCGTCCGGACTCGTCGAGATCCTGTCTGGCCTGAGGGCCGGCGACGAGGTACTGATTTCCCAACCGCCATCCAACGACACCCAGCTCGCCCTGCCATGATAGAACTTCAGCACCTGACCAAGCGCCATCGCGCCGGCGAGATCGAGACCACCGCGCTCGACGCCATCGACCTGCAGATCGAGGCCGGCGAGTACGTGGCCATCACGGGGCCGTCGGGCTGCGGCAAGTCCACCCTGCTGGGCCTGCTGGGGCTACTCGACAGGCCCACGTCCGGCCGTTACTTGCTGCAGGGCGAGGACGTGGCCAGCAAGAGCGGGCAACAGCTGGCCGCGATCCGACGCGGCCGCATTGGCTTCGTGTTCCAGAGCTTCAACCT
>FTIR01001992.1_pt2 | contig 14764 bp, 13 predicted proteins | sample 1658041 | NCBI WGS metagenome assembly FTIR01 (sample SAMEA3914793, study PRJEB12502) | metagenome | biome: forest; material: soil | place: Canada | collected 2011-07-03 | depth 0.3 m | reverse complement strand
GGAATCCCTAGCTTCGCGCGATCCTGTCTTCTTCCCGCGCGCATTGGCCTGTAGCATTCCGCTCGGCCGTCGCCATGGCGGCCCGGGTGACACCTGCCGCATCCCTGCCTGGCCGGTCAGCGTCGCCGCCGTTCGCCGACGCCCACGAAGACAGCAAGGCATGGCCAAGCCCAATTTTCACGATCGCAGCTGGCACGACATCGACTGGGAGACCTGGGGCTCGCAGTTCAGCATCGTCGACCGCGCCTCGTCCGTCGGCGAGTTGCAGAACGGGATCACCACGCGCTACATGGAGGTGCAGGACCTGCTGTCGCAGCTCCCGCCGCACGCGGGCCGCGCCCAGGCGCTGGTGGCCGCGTGGCGCAACGAGGTCAACGGCTACGGGCGCACCGTCGTCTTCTCCGAATCCACCCGCCTCCTGTGCCGCCTGGACGACCTGCACGGCCAGGTGACCGCGCAACTGCACGCCGCGCGCCAGGCCGCCAAGGCCGCGCGCAAGGCCCGCCAGCGCGCGCTGCTGGCCGGCGGCAACGCAACCGCCCGATCAGGCGAGCATGCGTCGCATCGCGGCACCGACGCCGACACCGACGACTTCGAAGGCATGCGCCACAGCGCGGCCACGTCGCGCCAGCGCAGCGACGACATCAACCCGGGCCGGCAGACCGCCGCGATGCGCTGGGCCGCCGTGCAGGCCGCGATGGCGCGCGAGTGCGATGGCCGCGTGCCCGACTCGACCAGGCCCGTCACCGCGCGCCAGTTCAAGGCCGCGGTCGACGCCGCGGGCGATGGCGCGGTCGAACAATTCCAGCCCGCGCGCGATAACGGCATGGTACGCATCGTCGTCGCCGGCCGAACGCAGTTCTGGACCACCGGCCTGCCCAACCTCGAGAACCTGGGCATCGCCCGCTTCTCAATCTACCGGCGCGACGGCAACACCCGCCGCTTCGACTACGTGGCCGGCATCCGCCGCCCCGAGGACACGGCGGCGCAGCGCGAGGCCGAGGAACACGGCAGCGGCTAGGGGCCTGCCCGGCTGCGGGAGACACGATGAGCTGGAAGAACAACGAGAGCTGGCCTGGCATCGCCCTGGCCGCGACCGCGCTGGGCCTGGGCGCGCTGGGCGTCCTGTCGCTGGCCAGCGGCGACTTCGCGTTCCAGTGGCAGCCGGTGCCGCCGGATGTCCCCGCGCGCGACCTGCTGGCCCGCGCGGCGGGCGCGCTCGAGATCGTCGCCGCGGCGATGCTGTTGCCCGCCAGGCCGCGCGCAGCGGGTGCGTGGCTCGTGGCCGCCGTGCTGCTGGGCTGGACGGCGCTGCACGTGCCGTCCGTCGCGCAGCGTCCGGCGTCGGTGGCCGACTGGCTGGGCATCGCCGAGACGGGCGCCATGGCCAGCGCCGCGTTGATGCTGGCCGCCGGCGCGTCGCGCGTGGGCCTGCGGCGCGCGGCGGCCATCGTCTTCGGCCTGTGCGCGATCGTGTTCGGGGTCTCGCACTTCGCCTACGCCGGCTTCACCGCGTCCATGATTCCCGCGTGGCTGCCGCAGCGGGTCGCGCTCGCCTGGTTCACCGGCGCGGCGCATGCCCTGGCAGGTATCGCCATCGCCATCGGCGTGCGGCGCTCGCTGGCCGCCGCGTTGGAGGCCCTGATGATGGCCAGCTTCGTGCTGCTGGTGCACCTGCCGCGCGTGCTGGCCCATCCTGAAAGCCGCATGGAGTGGACGATGCTGGCCGTGGCCGTGCTGCTGAGCGGATCGGCGGCGACGGTAGCCGTCGTTTCCCGGGGCGCGCCGGCGGAACGATTGCTCACTCGACCGTAACTTTCCGCCGTTCGGACACACACGCAAGGGCCCGGGGCCGTACAGTGGGCGCGGAGATCCCTTCCGACCGCCCAGTGACCGAGCCCCTGCCTCCCAACGCCTTCGAAGCCGCCCCGTATCGCCGTGGCAAGTTCCGCAACGCCAGCGGGCGCGCGACGCACGGGCTGGCGGGCGCGCTGCGCTGGCTGCTCACCCGCACGCGCGGGCCATGGCCCACACACGTGGAGGACGTCCACGTGGCGCCGCCGGTGGAGCGCGTGGACGACGGCTCGATCCGCGCCACCGTCATCGGCCATGCCACGGTGCTGGTGCAGGTGGACGGCCTGAACATCCTCACCGACCCGGTGATGTCGGCGCGCATCGGGCCCACGCCCTGGACGGGTCCGAAGCGCGTGCGGCCGCCGGCCGTGCCGTTCGACCTCATCCCGCCCGTCGACGTCGTGCTGCTGAGCCACGACCACTACGACCACCTCGACCGGCCCACGCTGCGCCAGCTGGTGCAGCGCGACAACCCGCAGGTGCTCACCGGCCTGCGCGCGGGCGCCAAGGTGCCCTCGAAGAACGTGGTCGAGCTCAACTGGTGGGACAGCCATTCGATCTGCGAAGGCGTGACGGCCACCTACGTGCCGGCCGAGCACTTCTCCGGCCGCGGGCTGTTCGACCGCGACAAGTCGCTGTGGGGCGGCTTCGTGCTGGAGACACCGCACGGCAAGGTGTTCTTCGCCGGCGACACCGCCAAGGGCCAGCACTTCCGGGCGATCCGCGAGCGCTTCGGCCCGATGACCCTGTCGCTGCTGCCCATCGGGGCCTATGCGCCGCGCTGGTTCATGGAGAACGTGCACATGGATCCCGACGAGGCGCTGCAGGCCAGCCTGACGCTGGAATCGCAGACCTCGCTGGCCATCCACTTCGCCACGTTCAACCTGGCCGACGATGCCTACGACGCGCCCACCCACGCGCTGGCGCGCGCCGTGCAGCACCTGGACGGCATGCCGCCGGGCGCCGACTTCCGCGTGCTGCCGTTCGGCGAGGCCGCCATCGTGCGGCTGGGCGAAGGGCAGGAGGCGGCCGCGCGCCGCCGCTACGCCTGACCGCCTACGACCTCGGCTGCAGCAGCCGCTCCCAGTCGAGGTCGTCGCGCATCGCCTGCAGGTCGCGCCGCGCCGCGTCGCGTGCACTCGATGCACGCGGCCCGTGGATCGAGTCGATGTGCCGCTTCGGCGCCGGTCAACCGAGATCGTCGCGCCCCGTCGCCGCGCCGCCCGCCGAGGCGGCGACGATGCAGGCGATGGCGAGCCACTGCAGCCCGCCCAGGCGCTCGCCCAGCACCAGCGCGCCGCAGGCCGCCCCCACGGCCGGCGTGGCGCTCACCAGGATGCCGAACACGTGGCGCGGCATGCGCCGCAACGCCGCCATCTCCAGCGAGTAGGGCACCGCGCTGGAAAGCAGCGCCACCCCGAGCCCCGCCAGCAGCGTCGTGGGCACCGCCATCGCCGCGCCGGCGTGCGCCACGCCGATGGGAACCGCGAACAGCGCCGCCACGAGCATGCCCAGCGACACCGCCTGCCCGCTCGCCAGCGTGGACACGCGCTTGCCGAACACGATGTACAGCGCCCACGACGCGGCCGCGCCGAACGCGAACGCGAGCCCCAGCGGGTCGAGTTCGCGGTCGGAGGCCAGCGGCAGCAGCAGCGCGAGCCCGGCCAGCGCCAGCGCCACCCAGGCGACGTCGAGCGCCCGGCGCGACGCCGCCAGCACCACCACCAGCGGGCCGGTGGTCTCGATGGCGGTGGCGATGCCGATGGGGATGCGGCCGAACGCCTGGTAGATGCACAGGTTCATGCCGCCCAGCATCGCGCCGTAGATCGCCACGTTGACGACGTCGCGTCCGGCCACGGGCGCGCGCCACGGCCGCCAGAAGGCGAGCAGCAGCAGCGCCGACAGGCCGATGCGCAGGGCCGTCATGCCCTCGACGCCCACCACCGGGAACAGGCTCTTGGCGATCGCCGCGCCCAGGTTCTGCGACACCAGCGACGCCCCGAGCGCGACGAGCGGCAGTGCGCCCGACGGCCTCGACGCGGCCTCACCCAAGGCGATAGCTCGACACCGTGATGCCGCCGAAGAAATCGCGCTCGTGATAGACCCGGGTGGCGGCCTCGCCCTCGGCGGCGCCCAGCGCAACCATCATCGGCAGCAGGTGCTCCTCGCGCGGGTGCGCGAGACGCGCGGCGGGCGCGCGCTCCCACGCGGCGAGCGTGGCCGAGCGCGTGGCCGCGTCGGCGATCGCCAGCGTGCTCTCCAGCCAGGCGTCGAACGCGGCCGACGGCGCGTGCGCCGCGGGGCCGAAGGCGCGCAGGTTGTGATAGCTGAGGCCGCTGCCCACGATCAGCACGTCCTCGTCGCGCAGCGGCGCGAGTGCGCGGCCCAGCGCGAGGTGCTCGTCGGGCGCGAGGCCCGTCTTCAGCGACAGCTGCAGCACCGGCACGTCGGCCCGCGGATAGATGACGGCCATCGGCGCGAACATCCCGTGGTCGAAGCCGCGGCGCGCGTCCTCGTCTGACGCGATGCCGGCCGCCGTGAGCAGCTCGCGCACCCGGACGGCCACGTCGGGCGCGCCGGGCGCCGGATACTTGATGTGGTACGTGAAGTCGGGGAAGCCGCCGTAGTCGTAGAGCATGCCGGGCGCGGGGCTCGTCTGCACCGTGAAGCGCGGCGCCTCCCAGTGCGCGGACACCATCAGCACCGCGCGCGGCGTGCGGCCGATCTCGGCGGGCATGCCCGCCAGCGCCGCCTCGAGGCGGTCGTAGGCCCCGCCCATCTGTTCCTTCATCCACGGCCACGGGCCGCCGCCGTGCGAGATGAAGTAGGTGGGGAGTCGGGTGTCGGACATGGCGATGGTTCCTGGATCGGGCTCGCCTCAGGATATCGCCTTCGCGAAGTCCTCGTGCGCCGCTGCGGCACCCGGCGTCCTCAGCCGCGCAGCTTGCGATAGATCGTGTTGCGGCTGATGCCCAGGCGCTTCGCGGCCTTCGAGATGTTGCCGCCGGCGGCCTCCACGGCGGCGCGGATGAGCGCCGTCTCGGACTCGCCCAGCGAGCTCGCGGCCGCCTCGGGCGGTGCGGCCGCGGGCGTCTCGCGCGCGTCCTCCAGGAAGTCGTCGGACAGGTGCGCCTCGGTGATGTCGCCCTCGCCGGCCGCCATCACCGCCGCGGTGCGCAGCACGTTGGCGAGCTGGCGGATGTTGCCGGGCCAGGCGTAGCGCTCGAACAGGCGCAGCACGGCCGCGCCGATGGCCGGCGTGGCCTGCGGCACCTCGGTCTGCAGGATGCGGCGCGCGATGGCCAGCAGGTCGGAGCGGTCGCGCAGCGCGGGCAGGCGCACCACCAGGCCGTTGAGCCGGTAGTAAAGGTCTTCGCGGAACTGCTGCGCCGCGATCATGTCGCGCAGGTTGCGATGGGTGGCGCTGACGACCGCGATGTCCACCGCGATCGCCTTGTGGCCGCCCAGCGGCGTCACGCTGCGTTCCTGCAGCACGCGCAGCAGGCGGGCCTGCAGCGACAGCGGCATGTCGCCGATCTCGTCGAGGAACAGCGTGCCGCCGTTGGCCTGCACGATGCGTCCGCTGGCGCCCTTGCGGCGCGCGCCGGTGAACGCGCCGTCCTCGTAGCCGAACAGCTCGGCCTCGATCAGCGTCTCGGGAATGGACGCGCAGTTCACCGCCACGAAGGGCTGGCGCGCGCGGTCGGAATCCTGGTGCACGGCGCGCGCGAGCAGTTCCTTGCCGGTGCCCGTCTCGCCCAGGATCAGCAGCGGGATGTCCTTGTTGAGGATGCGCCGCACCTTGTGCACCAGCGCCTCCATCTGCGGGTCGCCGGTGCTCAGCGTCCGCAGCCCGGACGCCAGCGCCGGCGCGGCCGCGCGCGGCGCCGTCCCGGGCGCGGCCGTCGCGCCGGAGTCCGCCGCGACGGGCTGCAGCGGCGAACGCATCGGCCCGCTGAAGCGCGCGCTCGCGTGGAAGCTGCGGCCGTTCGGCGCGGTCAGCCGCAGCGGCACGGTGATGGGCGCACGGAAGTGGTCGGCCACGGCGGCGAGCGTGGTGTCGAACAGGCTAGTGAGCGTGTGCGTGCGCAGCGCGGCCACGCCCAGGTCGAGCTGGTCCAGCGCGCTGCGATTGGCGCCGATCACGCGGCCCTCGCCGTCCACCACGACGATGCCTTCCAGCAGTGTGCCGATGAACTCGGGGCGCAGGTGGAAGTGCAGGCGCAGCCGGTTGCCGTAGTCCTCCGACAGCCAGTGGTTCTCGATCATGCGCGCCGACATGCGCACCAGCCCCATCGTGTGCTGGTGGTACGAGCGCTGGTCGCCGGTGACGTCGAGCACGCCCAGCATGTTGCCGCGCGGATCGAAGATGGGCGCCGCCGAGCACGTGAGGAAGCCGTTGGCGTGGATGAAGTGCTCGCCCGCGTGCACCAGCGTCGGGAGCTCCTCCACCAGGGCCGTGCCGATGGCGTTGGTGCCCTTGGCCTGCTCGGCCCAGTTGACGCCGGGCGTCAGCGCCACCTTGCCGGCGCGCGCGAGGAACTCGTCGTCGCCCACCGAGTGCAGGATGGTGCCCTGCGCATCGGTGAGCACGATCATGCTCTCGGTGTTGACGATCTGCTCGAACAGCATCTCCATCACCGGCGCCGCGTGCGTGAACAGGCGCTGGTTGCGTTCGCGCGCAACGGCCAGGTCGCCGCGCACCATGGGTTCGAAGTCGGGCCGCTCCACGCGCGACAGGCCCAGCGCGGCGCAGCGCAGGTGCGACTGCTCGATGCGCTGCGCCCGCGCGTGTTCGCTCGGCGTGAGCGCGCCCGGGTTCGAGGCCCAGGAATTGAGGGATGCTGACATCGCTTCCTCGCCTGCCGCGGTGGCGACAGCTTGTCTCTGCGTTGCCGCGCTGGCGGCGGCTTTTCGGGTCGGTCAGGATAGCACTCAGGCCGATTGGCGGCGAAGCGTCAGCAGCGCGGCGCCGAAGCCGACGAAGATCGCGCCCACGCTGCGGTTCAGCCACAGCGAGAAGCGCGGTCGCGCGAGCAGCGCCCGCGCGCGTGACGCGAGCAGCGAATACGTGGCCAGCGACGTGAACGACAGCGCCATGAACAGGCCCGTGAGCACCAGGAACTGCGGCAGCAGCGGCGCGCGGGCGTCGAGGAACTGCGGGAACAGTGCGGTGAAGAACAGGATGGGCTTCGGATTGGTGCTGGCCGTGAGCACCGCCTCGCCGAACAGGCGGGCGCGCGTGGGCGGCGCGGCCGGCATGTCGCCGGACACCGGCACCAGCGTCACGCCGCGGCCGGCGAGCTGGCGCGCGCCGATGTAGAAGAGATAGCCCGCGCCCAGCAGCTTGACCGCGCCGAACAGCACGGCCGACGACTGCAGCAGCACGCCCAGCCCCAGCATCGCGGCCGCCGACAGTCCGAACAGACCGCACACGTTGCCCAGCGTCGACCACACGGCGCGGCGCGGGCCCCAGGCCATGCTGTTGCGCAGGGCCAGCAGCGTGGCCGGCCCGGGGCTCAGGATGGCCACGGCGGCGACGGCGGTGAAGGCGATCAGGGTGTGCATCTGCATTGCGCGCCCATTGTCGCGGCAGGCCCATCGTCCGACGGCCGCGAAGGGGCTTGCCATCGCGCCGGATTCGCATGCAACATCGCGCTTCCCTCTCGAGAAGGCCCCCGACATGCCTCTGCGCTCCCTGCTCCTCGCCACGACCGCCCTGCTGGGCCTCGCCAGCGCCAGCGCGCCCGCCCAGGACGCCGCCGCCGCCGGCGGCATGGCCTTCCAGCAATGCGCCGACTGCCACAGCACGGGCAACAACGACGGCGTCGGGCCCGGCCTCAAGGGCATCTACGGCCGCCGGGCCGGCAGCAAGCCGGGCTTCATCTACAGCCCGGCGATGGCCAAGTCCACCGTCGTGTGGGACGACACCGCGCTGGACAGCTTCCTGGCGAGCCCGCAGAAGGCACAGCCCGGCACCACGATGGGCTGGCCGGGCGAGGACGACCCCAAGGCCCGGGCCGACCTGATCGCCTACCTGAAGACGCTCAAGTAGGCGGCAGCGCGGGCGGCGAGCCGGAGGCCAGCGCCGGCACCTCGCTGTCGTCCTTCAGCGCGATGCCGGTCACGCGCCGGCGCCGCGATTCGCGCACCAGCCAGGCCAGGCGCGCCGCCGCGGGCGCGAGCGGCAGGCCCTCGGGACGGATGTTGCTGACGCAGTTGCGCTCGCTGTCGACGCGGCCCACGCGCGGATCCCAGGTGAGGTAGGCGCCGAGGCTGTCGGGCGAGCTCAGGCCGGGGCGTTCGCCGATCAACACCAGCGCCAGCGACGCCCCCACGCGCTCGCCGATCTCGTCGCCGAGCGCCACGCGCGCCTGCGTGGCCACGACCACGCGATCGGCCACGACGCCGGCCCGCGCCAGCTCCGCCAGCAACGGCGCGGCGTGGCGTTGCGCGGCGATCGCGGACAGGCCGTCGCCCACCACGATGCACAGGCCGCCTCCGGTGGCGGGCTCCAGCGCGTCGCGGCTGGCGCGGGCGAGCTGGCGGCCGAGGTCGGGGCGCGTGAGGTACTCCACTCGGGAACCCGCGCGGCTCGCGGCCTGCAGCGGCGCCAGGCCCTGAGCGCGCAGCTCCGCCAGCAGCGCCTCGACGTCCAGCGGCAGGTGCACCGCATCGCGCGCGCCGGCATGCGCGGCCGCGAAGCGCAGCACCTCGTGGGTGGGCAGGCTGGTGCCGGCGCGGCCCAGCGAGATACGCGCCGGGGTATGGCGGCGCAACGCGCTCCACGGGTCGGCCGGCGGGACCGGGGCGTGCGTCGGCGCGTCGCCGGCGTCCCAGTGCACGGGCTGGTCGGGCAGCGTGCGGGTCATGCCGACGCGTCCGTCAACAGGCCGGCCGACATCGCCTGCGCCAGCGCCGGCATCGTGGAGACGCCGCGCAGCGACCCGTGCTCGTCGGTGATGCCCATCGCGTGCAGCCAGGCCTCGAACTCGGGCGCGCGCCGGCGGCCGAGCAGCTTGCGGGCGAACAGCGCGTCGTGGAAGGACGTGCTCTGGTAGTTGAGCATCACGTCGTCGGCGCCGGGCACGCCCATCATGAAGTTCAGGCCGGCGCTGGCCAGCAGCACCAGCAGCGTGTCCATGTCGTCCTGGTCGGCCTCGGCATGGTTGGTGTAGCAGATGTCGCAGCCCATGGGCAGGCCCAGCAGCTTGCCGCAGAAGTGATCCTCCAGGCCGGCGCGTATGATCTGCTTGCCGTCGTAGAGGTACTCCGGGCCGATGAAGCCCACCACCGTGTTGACCAGCAGCGGCCGGTAGCGCCGCGCCACCGCGTAGGCGCGCGCCTCCAGCGTCTGCTGGTCGACGCCGTGGTGCGCGTTGGCCGACAGCGCGCTGCCCTGCCCGGTCTCGAAATACATCACGTTGTCGCCCAGCGGCCCGCGCCGCAGCGCCAGCGCCGCCGCATGCGCCTCGTCCAGCAGCGCCAGCGACACGCCGAAGCCGCGGTTGGCCTGCTCGGTGCCGGCGATGGACTGGAACACGAGATCCACCGGCGCGCGCTGCTCGATGGCGCGCAGCGTGTTGGTGACGTGGGTCAGCACGCAGGCCTGCGTGGGAATCTTCTGGCCGGCGATGAGGTCGTCCAGCAGGTGCAGCAGCCGCACCAGCTGCGGCACGCTGTCGGCCGCCGGGTTGATGCCGATCACCGCGTCGCCGGCGCCGTACATCAGGCCGTCGACGATGCTGGCCAGGATGCCGGCGGCGCTGTCGGTGGGATGGTTGGGCTGCAGGCGGACGGCCAGCGAGCCGGGCAGGCCCAGCGTGTTGCGAAAGCGCGTGACCACGTGGCAGCGGCTCGCCGCGAGCACCAGGTCCTGGTTGCGCATGATCTTGCTCGTGGCGGCCACCATCTCGGGCGTGAGGCCGGTCGCGAGCGCGGCGAGGGACCCGGGCGTGGCGGCGTCCGACAGCAGCCAGTCGCGCAGGCCGCCCACGGTGAGGTGGCGCACCGGCGCGAACGCGGCGGCGTCGTGGCCGTCGATGATCAGCCGCGTGACCTCGTCGCTCTCGTAGGGCACCACGGCCTGCGTCAGGAAGGTGGCCAGCGGCACGTCGGCCAGCGCGGCCTGAGCCGCGACGCGCTCCTGCGCCGTCGCCGCGCCGACGCCGGCCAGCTGGTCGCCCGAGCGGGCGGGACTGGCCTTGCCCATCAGCTCGCGCAGGTCGGCGAAGCCGTGGACGTGGTGGCCTATCGTGGCGCGGTAGCTCATTCCTCGGACGATACCTGCATCGCCCGGGTGCGGGAAGTTTCAGCGGCCGCTTTTCAGCCGCTCGACTTCCTCCGCAAGCTGGCCGAGCTCGAGGAACACCTGGGCGCACGCCTGCTCAACCGCTCCACACACCGGCTGGAGTTTGCTGTCCTACCAGGCCGACGCTGCGCTGCGCGCGCCCCGGCTGCGCGGGCGCGTGGCCGCCATCCAGTGCCAATGACGGACCAGGAACGCGCTCTCTGCCGTCCTCAGGCCGCGGAATCCAGGTGCACCGTCACTGCCCCGCCCGAGTAGCTGGTCGTCACATTGAAGCCCTGCACGCTCACCTGGCTGAACTGGCCCGAAAGCACGTGGGCCGACAGCACGGTGATCGTGTCGCCGACCGCCGGCGTGTAGCCATTGGCGAACGTCACGTTCAGCGCGCCGGCGATCTGCGCCGTGAGGCTCACGAGCAGCGTGCCCTTGTTGGCGCCGCTGAGCGCGAGTTGCAGCGTCGAGCCCGCGAGTTCGACGTAGTTTCCGCCGTCGACGACCTGGCCTTGGGTCGCGGCGCACAGCAGCGTGCCAGCCTTCTGGTAGACGTCGCCCGTGCCCAGCGCGGTGGCGGAGTCGGCCTCCAGCGTGCCTCCGGCGACGATCGTGCCGCCACTCCAGGTGTTGGCGCCGGTCAGGTGCAGCTTGCCGGTGCCGCTCAGCGTGAACAGGCCCTTGCCGGAGATGTTGTTGCGCCAGTTGTCCTCGGAGGAGAAGCCCCCCTGGCTCGCGTCCATCGCCACGCTCACGTCGCCGTTGAAGTTGCCGTAGCCGTCGGCCGCGGCGAAGAGGTTCAGGCGGCCCCAGCCCTCGGCATCGTCCATGACCGGGTAGCCGGAGGGCAGCGCGGTACTCTTGAGCACCACGCGGCGCTGGTCCGCGCTCAGGTAGGGCAGGCGCGTCTCCAGCAGCAGTTCGGCGGCCTTGGGCACGACCGCCGCCTTGCCGGTGTCGGCGATCTGCGCGAAGCCGTAGGTCAGGCGACGCAGGTAGTTGGCGGCGTTCGTGGCGTGGTCGGCGAAGCGGTCGGTGGCCGTGGTGCCGGAGTGCGCGTAGGCCATGAATGCGGCCTCGGTGCTCGTGCCGGCGGCCGTCATCAGCGCCGTGTGCGCCTGCGCATAGGCGGTCGAGCGCAGGTCGGCGACCGTGGCAGTCCCTTCGGGCGTCGCGCCGTCGGCCGAGGCGGGCGTCTTCGTCGACTTGTTCTGCTGCGCGTACAGCGTCGCGGCCAGGATGGCCTGCGCCTGGATGCGGCCGGCGATCACGTCGAGCGGCGAGTGCATGCCTGCCAGGATGCGGTTCTCGCCGAGCTCCATGGCCCTCGAGATGAGTTCCTGATAGCGCTCGGGCAGCACGTAGGCCATCGCGATCGCGTCCCGCGTGCCCTCGGCCGCGTGGCCGCTGATGTAGCCGCCGTCGGTGGCAGGGGTCGTCGATTCGGCGGGCACCAGCGCGGGTACGACGGACACGCCGGCGCTCCAGCGGAACGGGCGCGCGTACTTGAAGAAGCGCTTGGCCGGCTCGGTGGACGCATTGGGAGGCGAGTTCACGAAGTCGACCACCGAACCGAAGCTCGAGTTGCCGGCGCTCGAACCCACGCCCAGGTTGTTGCCGCCGTCGTTGTAGAGCACGGTGGTCGCGTCCGCGGGGACGCCCGTGATCGTCGTGGTCTGTTGTGCCGCGGTGCGCCAGGCGGAGGTCAGCGGGCCCAGGCCATCGGTGACGCTGTAGCCCTTTGCGCGACGGTCGTCCATGTAGGCCGCCGTGGCCTGGTCGGCATTGCGCGAGTTGGTGGCGACCGTCGCGTAGGCGATGTTCTGGGCCAGCACACCGGCGTTGACGATCTTGCCGTCGGTGGCGCTGCCCGGGATGCCGGTCCAGGTGGAGGCCGCGACGGCGGGGAAGCTTCCGACGGCAGGCGCCGCGGCGCCCGCGTCGACCAACTCGGTGCTTGGCGTCCAGAGGTCGAGGAAGCCCGCGACCACGCGCACGCCGGCGTTGGTGGCCAAGGTCGCGTAATGCGCGTTCCCGCGCTGATTGGTGTAGGCGTAGTCGACGAAGGCCAGCACCGCGGACGGGTCCGGCGCGGGCGCCGTATCGGCCGCGCCGATGCCGCTCGGCGCGGCGATCGGAGTCGTGGCGGCGGTGCCCGCGCCCGAGTCGCCGCCGCAGCCGGCGAGGAGCAGGGCGAGCACGATGGGCGAGAGCGCGAACAGGTGGGCGCGCGGGATGTCGTGGGGCTTCATGGGGTGTGCGTCGGGATCGGAGTGGGTGGGACGCGAAAGGGTATTGATCGCCAATGTCGAGCGAATGACAACGCTAGTCATCGCTACATCCCGTCATGTAAAGCACGCTCGAAGGATGTGACGCTTCGGTGTCGCTCGAGACGCGCACCCGGCCCGATGGCGTTCAAAATGACCGCATGAGCACCATCCCCGATCCGCGCGCCCTGCTGCGCCAGATGTTCGACGCGGCCATCGCGTCGGCCCAGCCCGCGCTGTGCCTGCCGCCGCACCTGCCCGCGCCGCCCCGGGGCCGCACGATCGTGATCGGCGCCGGCAAGGCCTCGGCCGCGATGGCGCGCGCGCTCGAGGATCATTGGCCCGGCCCGCTGGAGGGGCTGGTGCTCACGCGCTACGGCTACGAGGTGTCGTGCGAGCGCATCGAGATCGCGCAGGCCGCGCATCCGGTGCCCGACGAGGCCGGGCTGCTGGCCTCGCGCCGCATCGCGCAGAAGGTGACGGGGCTCAGCGAGGACGACCTCGTGATCGCGCTGATCTCCGGCGGCGGCTCGTCGCTGCTGGTAGCGCCCGCGCCCGGCCTGACGCTGGACGACAAGCGCGCCGTCAACGCCGCGCTGCTGGCCAGCGGCGCCACGATCTCGGAGATGAACTGCGTGCGCCGCCACCTGTCCGCGCTGAAGGGCGGCCGGCTGGGCGCGCTGTGCCATCCGGCGCGCGTGCTGACGCTCCTGATCTCCGACGTGCCCGGCGACGACCCGCGCGACATCGCCTCCGGCCCCACCGTGGCCGACCCCACCACCTGCGCCGACGCGCTGGCCATCGTCGACCGCTACCGCATGGCCGTGCCCGACGCGGTGCGGCGGCTGCTCGCGAACGGCGAAGGCGAGTCCGTCAAGCCCGGCGACCCGCGGCTGGCGCGCGGCGAGCTGCGCATGATCACCGCACCGCAGGTCGCGCTGGAGGCCGCGGCCAAGGTGGCGCGCGACGCGGGTCTGGCCGCGCACATACTGGGCGACAGCCTGGAGGGCGAGGCTCGCGACCTGGGCAAGGCGATGGCCGGCATCGCGCGCCAGGTGGCGCTGCGCGGCCAGCCGTTCGGCGCGCCCTGCGTGCTGCTGTCCGGCGGCGAGACCACGGTCACCGTGCGCGGCACCGGCCGCGGCGGCCGCAACGTCGAGTTCCTGCTGTCGCTGGCCATGGCGCTGGACGGCCTGGCCGGCGTGCACGCGATCGCGGGCGACACCGACGGCGTGGACGGCGCGGAGGAGGTCGCGGGCGCGCACGTGACGCCCGACACGCTGGCGCGCGCCTGGGCCGCGGGCATCAACCCGCGCGCGAGCCTCGACGCCAACGACGGCCACGGCTTCTTCCGCGCGCTCGGCGACTCGGTGGTCACCGGGCCCACGCTGACCAACGTCAACGACTTCCGCGCGATCCTGGTGGACCGTTAGTCGGTCGCCAGCATCTCGCCGGTGTCCAGCGCCAGCACACGCTCGGGCCAGCGCAGCGCGGCCAGGCGCGAGCGCGGCACGGCACCGGGCGCGAGCGGCCGTTCGAGGAAGCGCCCGCCCACCGAGAAGTCGACGCAGAACACGTTGCGATGCTGCCCGTGCCAGGCCGTGGGCGACAGGTCGGTGAACAGGTTCTCCTCGGTCTTGCCAAGCGACGCGCGATCCACGCGCGCAAACTGCCGCCAGTAGTGGCCCACGATCACCGGCACCGTGTCGGCGTACTCGTCCCACCAGCGGATGCGCTCGACGAAGCGCCAGTGGCCGCTGGCATAGAACGGGCGCCCCGCGCCGCGCTCGATGCCCGAGGTGACCACGCGGATCGGGTTGGCCATCTGGCGGATCTCGTCGACCTGCGCCGTGGCCACGAGCATGGGCACCGGTTGCTCCGGGTCGACCAGTCGCTCGCGGTATTCCTCGTACTCGATGCGCGCGGCCTCGCCGACGCCGCGCGCGGCGATCAGCGCCTCCGCGTCGGCGTCCCAGCGCAGGAAGTGCTCCACGCGGCTCAGGGCGGGGTCGGCGCCGCGCAGCAGCGCGATCGATGCCGCGTCCCAGGCCGCGTGCACCACGCGCAGGTCGGCGCGCTCCAGCACCAGCGGCAGCCTGCGCAGGAAGGCGATCACGCCGTCGCGTTGGTCGGCCGGCAGGTGGGCGCGCGGCTCGTACTTGGCGTCGCGCGCGCCGAACTCGCTCCAGAACCAGTCGTTGCCGTCCTTGCGGTCGCCGCGCAGCAGGTTGATCTCGTGGTTGCCCAGGGTCGCGAGCGCGCGGCCGGACTCCACCAGGCGCCGCACCAGCGCGATGACGCCGGGGCTGTCGTGCCCGCGATCGCACAGGTCGCCGACGAAGAC
>FTIR01000620.1_pt1 | contig 14818 bp, 12 predicted proteins | sample 1658041 | NCBI WGS metagenome assembly FTIR01 (sample SAMEA3914793, study PRJEB12502) | metagenome | biome: forest; material: soil | place: Canada | collected 2011-07-03 | depth 0.3 m | reverse complement strand
CGCGGACCGCGGCGCAGACGAGCAAGACGGTTCGAAGTGGGGGTTGGGCGTCGGCGCCAGCATCACGCACAGCCCGTACAAGGGCATCAGCAACGACAACAGCTTCCTCCCGCTGGTCACCTACGAGAGCAAGTACGCGAAGCTCTTCGGAAATGTTCTCGACATCAAGCTGCCGCCCGAAGGCCCGCTCGACTTCTCGCTGCGAACAAAGGTTGCCCTCGGTGAGGGATACAAGGCATCGAAGTCGCCATACCTCTCCGGCATGAAGTCGCGCAACGGGTCGATCTACCTTGGCGCCGCGACTACTTTGCACGCCGGTTTCGCGGATCTGTCTTTTGACTACCTCAAGGACGTTTCTGGGAACAGCAAGGGTTCTCAGCTTCAGTTCGGCATCGACCACTCGTTCACCTTTGATCGCCGGTATCAGGTGACACCCCATGCAAGCGTCACGAGACTCGATGCGAAGTACGTGGACTACTACTATGGAGTCAAGGCGTCGGAAGCCACCGCGACGCGGCCGGAGTACCTTGGAAGGTCCACGACCGAGACGGAGTTCGGCGTACGATTCGGGCTCCTGATTGCTCGGAACCAGCGATTGCTCCTCGACGTTTCCGACACGCACTGGGGATCTGGCATCTCCAACAGCCCGATCGTTGACAAGAAGTCCTCGCCTGGCTTCAAGATCGGCTACATCTACGGCTTCTGATGAATCGCTGACATGTACCGCATCGCGCTTCTCGAAGACCACGACCGGATGGCGGATCTGATAGTCCGTGCCTTTGCAGGCGCGGGCATGGAAGCCGACGTCTTCGATCGAATAACGGCTGCACAAACGGCGCTTGAATTGATGGAGTATTCCGCGTTGGTCGTGGACAGGGGCTTGCCTGACGGTGACGGCCTTGCATTCGTCAGGCGGCTCCGGTCCAATGGGAATGTCATTCCTTGCCTGGTGCTGACCGCGCGCAACGCGCTGCACGATCGAATCGAGGGGCTCGAGAACGGCGCCGACGACTACCTGGCGAAGCCGTTCTCGGTTGATGAACTGGTGGCGCGCGTGCGCGCCTTGCTGCGGCGCCCCCCTGTGCTGCGCGACCTGTCGCCGGAGTACGAGGGCTTGCAGATATTGCCCGAGCAAGGCCTTGCGAAGTGTGGAGACGAAACGATCTCGCTGGCGCCGGCCGAGTTGCAGATCATGCTGTCTCTAGTCAGGGTTCAAGGCCAGATCGTGCGTCGAACGAGCCTCGAAGCTGCCGCGTGGGGGCTGTCGAACCCGGTGACGCCGAATGCGATGGACGTCGTCATGCATCGCCTGCGCAAGAAGCTCGGCGCCATCGGCTCGCGGCTGCAGCTCGTCAATATTCGCGGGCACGGCTATGCACTGCGCGAGGTGGACGATGCGTCTTAGCCTGACGGCGAATCTGATGCTTTCCACCGCCGTGACTCTCGTCGCCGGCTTGCTGTGCGTCTTCGGGTCATGGGCGTTGCTCACACACCTTCAGCCCAGCTGGTTGCGCGATCGTGATCTGGCCGGCATGGCCAAGGATGTCGCGGAAGGTATCGCGTTCGACGGCCAGGGGCATCCGACGAATGTTCACCTGCGCCACACGCTCCAACAGGTCATGGAGGCGCTTCCTCAGGATGTCTTCTACCAGGTGATCGACCCCGAGGGCAAAGTCTTGTTCTCCTCGAACGGAGACTTCAGCGCGTTCTTGCCGACAGGCGTCGATCCGCAGCATGCCCACGACATCTCGACACGGCTTCGATCGGGTCTGCAGTTGCGCGTCATCGTGCTCCCGGTCCTCCGCGCGAACATGACGAGTTACGTTCTGGTCGCGCGCAGCGACCGATTCGACGAAACACTTCTGGAGAACGATGCGTCGACCGTCAAGCTTGCCGCTGCGGTGGAGTCGGTCGGTGCAATGGTGGCGTTCGCGCTCGTCGTCCTCGTCACCATCAATCGAATGCTTCGACGCCTGAAGGGCATTTCGGCCGCAGCTGCGCGCATTGATCCCACGAACCTGCAGGCCCGATTGGCCGTGGAGAACGTGCCAAGGGAGATCGTGCCGCTGATCGAGTCGTTCAACCTGGCGCTGGGACGTCTGGAGGCCGGCTTTCGTATCCAACAGGAGTTCCTGGCCACGGCGGCCCACGAATTGAAGACGCCGCTGGCTCTGATCCGAGGCGAATTCGAACTCGATGGGCCGACCAATCGCAAGGCGATCCTCGCCGACCTCGACCACATGAGCAGGCACGTCCATCAGCTGCTGCACCTGGCAGAGGTCAGCGATGTGAACAACCTGGTGATCGCATCGACCGACGTCACGCTCGTCGTTGAGGACGCGGTCGAATCCATTGCGCGTCTGACGCAGGCGCGGCATATCCGCGTCCAGATCGATCGCCCGTCGGAGCCGGTGATGATCGACGCTGATGCCAGTGCACTATTCGCGCTGATCCGAAATCTGGTCGAGAACGCAGCCAATCATTCGCCTGACCAATCGACAATATGGGTGAGCATCGGCCCGGCGGGCATCTGCGTGCGCGACGAGGGGCCCGGCATTCCGCCCGGCGACATGCCCAAGCTGTTCAAGCGCTTCTGGCGCGGCGCCCATCGGCGCGACAAAGGCGCGGGACTCGGGCTGTCGATCTGCAGCGAGGTGGCTCGCGGACATGGCTGGAACCTGTCGGCCCGCAATCTCCAACCATCAGGTGCAGAGTTCACGGTCGAGTTCGGATCGCAGGTCAAAGCGGTCCCTGCGCGGGTCTAGGCAGAAGGCTCTCCGGCCGGCAACTGTCCCACGTAGGTGGCGCGCGGCCGGACCAGCGGATTGTCATGGAATTGTTCCATGGCGTGCGCTATCCAACCCGCCAGACGGCCGAGGCCCGCCAGAGCGAGCTCATTGCCGCGGAGCCCGAGCCGTCTTCCGATGAACAAGGCGGGAACGATGAAGTTGGCTCTCTTCCCGGTCGCCTCGAATATGACGTCTTCCGCCTCCCTGAGTTGACGCCATTCGCGGTCACCGTCAAGGGCGAGGTCAAGCGAATTCGTTAGAGCTACTGCGCGCGGATCGCGGTCGGTGGGCGAGGAACCTCCGATGAAGCCGGGCAATGCCTCCCCGCTGCGCAGCCGACGGATCGCAGCGGTGCGCCCGTCGCTTTCACTGAGGATCTCTTCGAGAAAGCGCCTTGATGCCCCGAAACGCTCCGCCTGAATCCTTTGGCCCTGGATGGCGATCAAGCCGATCGTCACGGCCTGATAGGGCGTGACTCCGACGTTGGCAACGGCACGCACCGCATAGGTCGTCGGATCGAACTCATGGTCGGCGGACAGGACGAGAAGCCGTCTGATGATGTCCTCGAAATGGGCTGGTGCCTTCAGTGCCCGCGCAACGAAGATGTGGAGCGGCTGATCGCTGGGTTTCGGTGCTTGGACGAGCAAGGTCGCGTACCAGCGCAACACGGCAGCCCCCGTTCGGGCAAAGCCTTCAGGGGATAGATCGTAGGCCCTGGGATCAGCGCGCTCGATCATGGGAAACATGGCAATCGCACGCTCTTGGACGCTCAACTCCCGCAAGCTTGTTCTGAGCTGTTGCCAAGCCTTCGATGCGTCCGCGGGCGCCTTGCCAAACGCCTTGCTCTCGTCGGCTTGCCACAGCAACGCAGCAAGGCTTTCCAACGTGATGGTTTCGGAAAGTCGTATGGCGTCCTGACCTCGAAAGTACAGGCCTCCGTTCGTCAGCAGCGTGATGCGCGACAACGAAAGCAGTGGCGGCTGCGCGGTCGCATCGACCGAGTCTGGCGCCTTCCTGGCGAGTCTTTCGATGTCGGCCTTCCAGTACTTGCGCGATCGCGTCCCTTCGATCGGCTCCGAGCGGACGCGCTTGCGACTCACGTAGGCGTAGAGCGTCGGAATGCTCACGCCCAGGAGTTCCGAGGCCTGTGTCGCGTCCAGGAAGAGATCGTCGTCCGGCATGGGCATGGCGTCCTTGGATTGACGTAAAAAATCAAGATTGACTGCTTTTACGGATCATCTCACATTACTGGACATCAACGTCAATGTTGATTAAGTATTCGAACAATGACTGGAGACATATGAACATGAGATTCACCCTTCGGCCGGTCGCGTTCGCGACCTCCGCCTTGCTGCTCACCTTGAGCGCTGTCGCGCGTTCGGAAAGCCAAGCCCCGCAGGCCAGCCCGACAGGCGACACCGGCGCCCAGGCCCAGCCCGCTGGCCCGATCCAAGGCGAGGCCCAGCCGAAAGCTGAAAAGAAGGCGCCTGCGGCCGAGCCAGCGGCATCGGCACCTCAAGAGCAGCCTTCCCAAAAGGTCCAGGACGTCCAGCAAATCGTCATCGTCGGCACCAAGTCGGCACACGCGATGAGTGTTCACAGCGCACCGCTGACGGTTTCTGCATTCAACGCGGATCAACTCGATGCCCTGCACATCAACTCACTGGCGGATCTGACGACCCAGATCCCGAACGTGCGGCTGAACAATGCCGGGACAACCGCCTATTCGAACGCTTCCATCATCCGGGGAATGGGAGATTTCAGCAGCATCCCCTCAACGACGCCCGCCGTCGGCATCTTCGAGGATGGTGTGTATCTGGGCACGCGTCCCGGATCGATGCCGCCCGGAGCCTTCGACCTGGAAGGCGTGGAGATCCTTCGCGGGCCGCAAGGGCTGCTCTTCGGACGCAACACGACCGCCGGCGCGATTCTGGTCCGGACCAAGAATCCGACCAAGACGTTCGAGCTGGAGGGCTCGACCGCCGTTGAAAGCGGCCTTGACTTCATCAACCAGATTTCCGTGTCGGGCCCGCTGAACGACGGCAAGACGCTTCTCGGAAAGCTGGCCCTGTACGACGGCGTCGATACCGGCTACTTCCACAACCTGAATGATGACAATCATCACTACGGAAAATCGAAGACGGAAGCGGTCCACGGCGCACTGTCGTGGCAGCAGTCTCCTGATCTCGTCCATCTCCTGAAGACCGAATTCCTGATGCTCAAGGGCGATGGGCCGGCCGTTCAGAATCACTTCGTCTACAGCCCGAATTCACTGAACTTCGTGAACGACGGAACAGGCTATACCAAGATCAACAACAAGAGCGCGACTCTGGAGTCCAATTGGACGACATCTGCGACCGGCAAGGTCACGAACATCGCGAACGTCCGCCACTCCCTCGACAACAGCGGGAGCGACATCCCCGGAACCCCGACCACGGTCCTGGACGGATTTGGAACGGTTGACTTCACGCAATATTCCGACGAACTGCGCTACGCAGGCGATGTCGGACGCCTCTCGATCGTCACGGGGCTGTTCGGCTACTGGGACAAGCTGAAGTATGTGGAGGAGCGCAAGGTCGCTCCCGTTCCCGGAAGGCCTCTGCTCCTGGATCAGATCGGCGGCGGCAAGCAGGATTCGTCGACCTTGGCGGCCTTCGCCCAAGTCGACTACCGATTGCTCGACACCGTCACGCTCACGTTGGGCGACCGCCTGTCGAAAGAGAAGAAGACGGCGCACGTCGCGTTGATCGCCACCACGACCGATTGCGACCTGTCGGCTGCAACCTGCTCGTCGTACGGGTTCAGCGATTCGAAGTCGTGGACATCGCAAACGCCCAAGGTGGGACTTTCGTGGAAGCCGCAGGAAGAGACCAATCTCTACGGCAACTGGACGAAGGGCAATCGAAGCGGTGGATTCGATCTTCGCTGGGTCGACCCGGCTTCCCCGCCGAATCCGTACAAGCCCGAGGATGTGGATTCCTACGAGATCGGATTGAAGCAATACCTCTTCGACAAGAAGGTGTCGGTGAACGTCGCGGGGTTCATCAACCACTACACGAACCTTCAGCGCGACCTCGCCTTCGTCGGGCCGGAGGGGCCGATTTCCACGACCATCAACGCTGCCAACGCAACGATCAGAGGGTTCGAGCTGGAGGGGAATTGGCGAGTCAATCCGGACTGGAGCGTCTCCGCCAACTATGGCTACCTGGCGAACAAGTTCGACAAGATCTTCTTCTCGATGGTGGCTCAAAACGGGGTCGTGACGCCAGCCGACTACCTCCTCAAGCTCCCGCATGCCCCGAAGAACAGCTACGGAGTGTCCATTCACAACAGCACCGCGGTGTCCTTCGGCACGCTCCGCACCGACGTCTCGTATACCTATCAAGACAAGAGCTTCGCTGATGACAACAACATCAACATGCTCAATGCGGTGAACAACCTCGATCTGAACTTTTCCTACTACCCGCTCGACTCCAAGTGGACATTCACCTTGTACGGCAAGGATCTGTTGAACAAGACGACGTTCGGAATCAATACGACCGATCAAGTCGGATTTCAGCCTCCCGCAACGAATTCCCCCCTCGGGAAAGCTCGGATCCTGGGCTTGAAGATCTCCTACCAACTGTGACGTCAAGAGAGGCCGCGCAACGGTCTCTCGAAGGCGAATTCGCGGGAAAAGCGTGGCTCCAGTCAGAAGGCACGCCACCTTTTCTCCGCGTCGCAGCCTCGGCCTCCGCCGCACGTGTCCCTATCCATTTATCACCATGACATCAAGACTAGTCGATACCGTCAACATCCTGGTTCCTACCGGAGCGCTCGGTGCCGGTGTGCGTGAAGCTGACCTGGTCGCGGGAGTTGCAGCAGGCGCTCATGGAATTGCATGTGACGCGGGTTCGACCGACAGCGGACCTGCGTACCTTGCAACAGGACAATCCAAGTATGCGCGGGATTCCGTCAAGAGCGACCTCGCCATCCTGATGCGCACGCAGGCGGCAGCCGGCATCCCCTTGCTGATCGGCTCATGTGGCACCTCCGGCTGCGACGATGCGCTGGACTGGGTGCGCGACATCGCGCTCGAGATCGCGCTGGAAGAAGGACTGCGTCCTCGCATCGCGCTGCTCTACTCCGAGCAGCGCCCCTCGACCATGCTGGCCCTTGCAGAGCAGGGACGAATCGAGCCACTCGCTCCGGTTGCGACGGTTGACCCCACGGCGTTCGCGGCGTGCGATCGCATCGTCGCGCTCATGGGGCCGGAGCCCTATATGGCGGCGATCGAGGCTGGAGCCGACATTGTCCTGGGTGGCCGCACCACCGATACAGCCGTGCTGGCTGCTTTGCCGCTTCTGCGGGGGATGGGCGTTGGCGCATCGTGGCACGCGGGCAAGATCGCAGAGTGCGGAGGTCAATGCACGCTCAACCCACGCGCCGGCGGCGTGATGATTCGCGTCGGGCGCGATGCCTTTGAAGTGGAGCCGTTGGATCCGGACAATCGGTGCCTGCCGTCCACCGTCTCGGCCCACATGCTCTACGAGAACAGCGACCCGTTCTTGCTCCATGAGCCCGGCGGCACGCTGGACGTAAGCCAGGCCGCATACCACGCGGCAACGGATCGCGTCGTGGAGGTGACCGGCTCGCGCTTCATTTCGCGTCCGTACACGATGAAGCTCGAGGGGGCCGCGGCGGGCGACTATCAGACGGTCATGCTGGTTGGCATCCAGGATCGCGCGGTGCTCGCCGAGATCGATCGCTTCATCGCCCAGATGCATGCGTACATGGTCCACCGGGTCGAGGAAACGATGGGCGATCGCGCCGAGGAGTTCGACATTTCGCTCAGGCCCTACGGATGGAATGCCGTGTCCGGCGACCTGATCGGCTCGCCGCTGCCGGCGCCACGAGAAATCGGCCTGCTGTTCATTGCAACGGCGGCGACCCAGGAGCTCGCCACCCAGATTGCAAAGACGTGCAACCCCGTTCTATTTCACATGCCGCTGGACGTCGACCGGGAACTTCCAAGCTTCGCCTTCCCGTTCTCGCCGCCAGAAATGGAGCGGGGGCGAGCATTCGAGTTCAAGCTCAACCATGTCGTGCACGTCGACCAGCCCGACGAGCTCGTCAGGGTATCTCTGATCATCGCGGGAGCAACGGGCCATGTCTAAGGTCAGCGAAGTCTGCCGTCACGTTCGCTCGAAGAACGCGGGACCGTTCTGGATCACTGTCGATCTGTTTTTCCGCGATCAGGCCGCGTTCGAAAAGTACGCCGATTCGCCCGAACTGCAGGTGCCGGCCGTTGCCGCTCTCTTCGATGCGGATCAAGGTTCGGTCAAACGCTTTGCTCTGCCGAACCTCCAGGTGCTGAAGATTTCCTACCCGCGCAAGAAGCCACAAGGCGGTGCGCTGGAACGCGACATGCACGGCGGTCAGCAGTACCTGAGGCTTCTCGATGTCGAACTGTCGCCCAGGCTGGCATGACCAGCCGGCAGGAACCGAGGGGCGACGAGTGTCGGTGGTCAAGGAACTCCTGGAACGTTGGGAGCAGGCGTGCCACGAGCAACGGCGCGGACTCGATGGTGCGTGGAACGCGCTGCCCTCCATTCGGCACGACCTTCTCGCCGACCGGATCGTGACGTCCGAAGGCTACATGCAAGAGGTGGCAGGGAATCATCCGGCTGCGCCGAACGCGCGTTGCATCGTCCACAAGCGCGCTGCCGTGGGTGATCGAGTTTGGCAGCACATGGCGATTGAATGGGTTGATGCGGAGAGCGGCGAGGAGCGCATGCAGGCAGGTTTGCAACTGCTCCGGTTCAAAGGGGAGCGGCTCGTGGAGGCGTGGCTCGTGCTTTCCACCGTCGGCCCAGCGCAAGCGGATGCGAAAACGCCAACTGCATGTCGGGCCAGGTCGGCCGCCGAACCGCGAAGCTGCGGTCGACGCACGGGCGACCGGGGATCTCCGGTGGGCTGTTCGAGAGTCGGGGCTCGGCCGTGATGTTTTCATTCGTCTCTCCAAACGACGCAATCGGGCCAAGGACATGAGCGCCAACGAGACCGTTGCCGAGACGCTCGCGGGTTGTCTTGCGAACATCGTCTTTGAGGGACTGTCGGAGACGGCCAGGCAGGTGGCGACCGCATCGGTCATCGATACCGTCGGTGCCATGCTCCTCGGTGCTTCCGGAGCAGTGAACGCCGCCCTGCAAGCGGCGCTGGTTGACGATCTCGCCGATGGGCCAGCATTCGTCTTTGGCCGAAGCTCTCGTTCCGGGGTGCTCGATGCCGCGCTGATCAACGGCGCCTCGGCGCACGCGAACGACTACGATGACATGGCGTTCTCGATGGGCGGTCGACCATCGGCGCCACTGGTGCCTGTCGTCCTGGCGCTCGGCGAAGCGCTTCGCGCATCGGGTACGCAAGTGATCGAAGCCTATGTCGTAGGCTTCGAGGCGGAGTGCCGCATCGGCCGTGTCGTGAATCCCCATCACTACGAAAGCGGCTGGCATCCGACCTCGACACTGGGCGTCTTCGGTGCTGCTGCCGCCGCGGCGCGCCTTCTCCGGCTCGACCGCGACCGCACCGTCGCCGCGCTCGCATTGGCGGCCTCGATGGCCTGCGGCCTGAAGGCAAACTTCGGAACGATGGCGAAGCCGCTGCAAGTGGGTCAATGTGCTCGCAGCGGCTTGCTGGCCGCCAAGCTGGCCGGCACGGGCTTCACTGCGAATCCAGCCGCGCTGGAGCACCCCCTGGGCTTTTTCGCTTCGTACGACGGACTGGAAAACATCCATATCGAGCGCTTGCTGGACCAACCGGGCGGACGCCTCGAGATAGAGCGGCACTCGATCGGCTTGAAAGCGTTTCCGTGTTGTGGCAGCACCCATCCGGTCGCACGCGCGATGCTGGCGTTGCGCGCGCGTGGCGTCCGTCCAGACGACGTCGACTCGGTCTTGATATCCGTCAATCGTCGACGACTGCCGCATACCGACAACCCGAACCCGAAGACGCCGCTTGAGGCCAGATTCAGCATCCAGTACGTGGCAGCGCGAACGTTCCTCGACGGCCCGCCAAGACTGCACCATTTCGAGGGCCGTGCGCACCTCGAGACCGAGGTTCGATCGCTGATGAGAAGGATATCCCTCGCGGCATACCCGCCGCACGCCAGAAGCGAGGGATTCGGCGAGTGCAACGAGTTCGAGGCGGACGTCACCGTCCTCACTCGAAGCGGGGATCAGGTCGAGGCAAACGCCCCGCATGCACTGGGTCGCGGCGGCGTCGATCCGATGACAAGGGACGAGTTGCGAATGAAATTCAACGACTGCGCCAGCCGGTCCCTCGGGCCCGCGCAAGTTGCCGCCGCTTTCGCCGCATTGCAGCGACTCGCGAGCTGCACGCGCATCTCGGATCTGATGGATCTGATGGCGCCGACGCCCGTCGCGACTACAGGTGCTGCACTATCTTAGAAAACCCGACTCGCGGCAACACGGCGCGTTGGGCGCCTCAGCGCGAGACAACGCATGGAGAAAGACGTGAGAGACACAAAAGACGTCGAGGGAGCACGACTCATCGACGCGCGCATCGACAACCTGCCAATGACGCGTCACATATGGACGCTCGTGCTCATGCTCGCGCTGGGTGCCTTCTTCGAGGCTTACGAGATCTCGCTGACTGCGCTCCTGTCGCCCGGGCTGGTGAAGGCGGGCATATTCGCAAGCGCCAACGGTGTGTTCGGGCTTCCCGATCAAGCTGCGTTTGCATCGGCGACCTTCCTGGGCATGTTCGTGGGAGCACTGGCATCGGGACGTTTCGCCGATCGTCTCGGCCGCAAGCTCGCATTCACGGGATCACTGCTGACCTATACCGCTGCGACGCTGGCCATGGCGTTCCAGGAGTCCGCGACGGCGATCGACCTCTGCCGGCTGGTTGCGGGCGTGGGTCTGGGCGCCGAATTGGTCGTCATCGATGCATTCCTCGCGGAGCTCGTTCCACCGCGCTTCAGGGGACGCGCGTTCGCGCTTGCCGCGGCGATCCAGTTCCTGGCCGTACCGGTGGCCGGCGGCCTTTGCCTCGCCCTGATTCCGCATCGACCATTCGGCGTCGAAGGCTGGCGCTGGGTGTGCTTCATCGGAAGCATTGGTGCGGCGCTGGTCATGCTGACTCGAACCCGGCTGCCGGAGTCGCCAAGATGGCTCGCGCGACACGGAAATCTTCAGCGCGCGGACCAGATCGTCACGGCGCTGGAGCGCAAGTGCTTCGGCGCGGGCGGTGCGCCCGAAGCCGTGAACACTCGGGAGCGCGTGACTGTGGACGCTGACCTCTACGATGAGCTGTCGCGCGGAGCCAGTCTGTTCGCGCCGGCCTGGCGACGGCGAGTAGTCATGCTCACGACGGCGAACGTGCTGATCGCCATCGGATTCTTCGGCTTCGGAAGCTGGCTGCCCACGCTGCTGGCGTCGCAGGGCCACAGCATCGTCAAGAGCTTTCAATTCACCTTGTGCATCGCGTTGTGCTATCCCCTCTGTCCGTTGATCTTCATGTTCTTCGCCGACAAGGTCGAGCGCAAGTGGCAGATCTCCGGGGCCACGATGCTGGCGGGGGTACTCGGCGTGGGCTTCGGGTACCAAAGCAGCGCGCTCGGGTTGATCCTGTTCGGGACCGCAGTGACCGTGGCCAATCTCCTGACTGGCTACGCGCTCCACACCTACCAGGCCGAACTGTTCCCGTCTGCAATACGTGCCCGAGCCGTCGGGTTTGTCTATTCCTGGAGCCGACTCGCCGTGGTGTTCTCGAGCCTGGTCGTCGGCGCCCTCCTTCAGACCGGCGGCGCGAACGCGGTGCTTCTGTTTCTGGGCGCTACCCAGGTTGCCGTCGCCGTTTTGGTGGCTGCGATGGGACCAAAGACGCTGACCGTCCGGGAGACTGGAGCGTCGGCATGAAGCCCGCCTTCGTTTTCGTCCACGGCTTTGGGTGCGACGGAGACAGCTGGCGTTTCCAGGTCGATGCGCTGTCGCCGAATTTCGCCGCAGTGGCCTTGGACCTGCCAGGCCATGGCCGATCCCCCCTGCCAGCAGTTCACAGTCTCGCATCGCTCGCGGAAGCCGTGATCCAGGCCAAGGCGCGCTGCGCCGGCCAGGTGATCCTTGTCGGCCACAGCATGGGCTGCCGCGTGGTGCTGGAGACGTTTCGCCAATCTCCGGACGGCGTTGCGGGAATCGCGCTCATCGACGGCAGCGTCACGGGCCACGATCACGCGCCGCGTCTGCTGAATATGTTGAGCGATGGCGTGCGCTCGCGAGGCATGCCCGCGTTGCTGCGAGAGAACGTGGAGGGGATGTTCGTGCCGAGTAGTCCGCCACGGTTGCGTGCGGATGCGATCGCAAAGGCAGTGCGTCTCGACCCGATTTTCGCGGAGAACATGCTCAAGGAACTCGCGCAATGGGACGCTGTCGAAGCACTGCACCCGCTCGTCCAGGCGCAACTGCCGTTGCTCGGCATCCAAGCCACGACACTCGGCCCCGACATGCGACGGCGCCCACTTGGTCCGCGCGAGACCTCCGAGTGGGGCACGCTCGTGGAGCGCATGCTTCCGCGTGCAAGGCTGTGCGACGTCGAAGGCACAGGACACTTCGTGCAACTCGAGGCGGCGCAGCAGGTCAACGCTGAACTGCTGTCATTCTGCGAGCAGATGGGCTGAATGATCGGCATCCTGCATCGGGCCCGCGTTATCCAGCTGTGCCGTTGACCGTCTGTCGGCTGCCTCGCAAAGAACGTCGAGCAACAGTTTCGTCACCACAGGATCCATCCACGGCCTGTCGCACATCCTGCCGGTGATCCGCCCCTTCACGCAAGCCGGCGCGCGCCGGATCGATACGAGTCCTTGCCTGCCGCGCACATCCGCATCTCGGCCTCGATGCGTTCATCGAAGTCCGCGTCCCGATCGGAGCCGTTCAGGGCCTCGACAATGGCGAAGTTGCCCCTGTTGGCGCGAATCCAGCGATATTTCTCCGCGTCCAGAAGGCCCGCAATCGAATGCTGCTGGCTGGTGCAGCGCTCACCGTCGATCGAATCGCCCGATGCGGCGAGCGACGGACCGGACACTTCGTCTTCTTTGTCGTGGTTCATTTTTCCTCGTCGGCTTGTCGAGACCTGGCACGTGTGCTTCAGTCCCTCTCGGTCTCCAGGATATTGGCGGCGTCGCTGAATCGCAGGTTGTCGAGATGATCTTCGACTCGTTCGTATTCGCCTTGGCGCAAATGTCCGCGAAGCTGCGGTGAGAGCGTCTTGAAGCGATCCATCGCCGACAGCTTCTGCTGCCGAAGCAAGCCAACGAGTTCCGCCAGCGCGCCCGTCTCGAGCGGACCTCCGCCCTGCATCGGCACCTCCTCGGCCGGGGCCTGCCGCAACTGGAAGGCCGGCTCCGCGCTCTGCCGAAGGCGATGCAGTTCGGAAGCAAGATCCTCCGCCAGCGGACCGGCCAGCGCGGCGTCGCCGCCGACGCACGCCGCCTCGGCTTCGCCGGCGAGCCGCTGGATCGCCTTGGCCCCGAGCAGTCCTGCGCTGCCTCGCAGCTTGTGCATCCGGCCCGCATGAGTCGCAAGCTCTCCGGCATCGGTGACCTGCTGCGGCAGCGCGACGTCCGCGAATTCGCCGAGGAGGCGCTTGAGCATCGATCGAAAGAGTTCGAAATCGTTGTTCAGGCGCTCGCGCGCATCCTCCGAGTCGATTCCGTCGATCTCGGGCCATGGGGCGTGCGGCTGAGCCGCCCTGCCCTGTGGCACGGCCGATTGGTACGACTGCAGGCCACTGGGGGGCTGAACGTGGCGAAGAACGCTGCGCATCAACTGCTGCGCATCGAAGGGCTTGACGATGTAGTCGTCCATGCCTGCCTCGGAGGAGCGCTGGCGATCGCTGCTCAGCGCACCGGCGGTCAGCGCGATGATCGGCAGGTCGCGCAGCCCCAGTTCGCCTCGAATTCTGCGTGTGGCGTCGTAGCCGTTGAGCACCGGCATCTGAACGTCCATCAGGACGATGTCGATGGCGTCCGGCTCGGCCTCGAGCAGCTCGACGGCCTGCTGGCCGTTGCTCGCCACCCGAACCCGGGCGCCTTCGGCTTGGAGGATTCGCCGGGTCACTTCGAGGTTGATATCGCTGTCGTCGACCAGCAGGACGCGCACACCCGGCAAGACATATTTCCCGGGCTCGGTCGACCCGGCCTCCGGGAGATTCAGTTCCTCCAGCGACGCCAGCGCAAATTGCAGCGTCACGCTGAATTCGCTGCCCACGCCGGGTGCGCTGTCGACGCGCACCTCTCCGCCCATCAGCTTGACCAGGCGCTTGACGATGGACAGGCCCAGCCCGGTGCCGCCGAAGCGCCGCGTGATCGACGCATCGGCCTGGGCGAAGGGCGCGAACAGCTGCTCCTGGACCTCTGCAGCGATCCCGATGCCGGTGTCGCGCACGGCGAAACGCAGCATCACGTGCGAGGGGGTCGCCGCGACCTGGCTCACGCGCAAGCTGACACCACCTTGCTCGGTGAACTTGATCGCGTTGGACAGCAGGTTCGTCAGCACCTGGTTGAGTCGCGTGGCGTCGCCTTCCAGTGCCGCGGGCAAGTCGTTCGCCTCGTCGATCTCGAAGCTGATGCCCTTGGCCTGCGCCTGTACGGCCAGCATCTCGGGCAACTCCGCCAACAGGGCGTGCAGGTCGAACGCCCGGCGCTCGACGATCAACTCGCCGGCCTCGATCTTCGACAGGTCAAGGACGTTGTTGAGCACCAGCAGCAGCGACTTGCTGCCCAGCTTGAGCTTGGCCAGCAGATCCGACTGTTCGTCGTCCAGCGGCGTCTTGCCCAGCAGGAAGGCCAACCCGATGACCGCGTTCATCGGCGTGCGGATCTCGTGGCTCATGTTGGCCAGGAACTCGCTCTTGGCGCGGTTCGCCTGCTCCGCCCGATGCGTCGCGTCGCGCAAGGTTTCCTCGTACTGCTTGCGCTCCGTGATGTCGCGCGCGGCCGCGAAGACGCCTTGCAGGGAGCGGTTGCGGTCGTG
>FTIR01000807.1_pt1 | contig 14951 bp, 9 predicted proteins | sample 1658041 | NCBI WGS metagenome assembly FTIR01 (sample SAMEA3914793, study PRJEB12502) | metagenome | biome: forest; material: soil | place: Canada | collected 2011-07-03 | depth 0.3 m | reverse complement strand
CCTGCATGGCGGCCATCTGCGCGGCCATCGAGTCGCCCATCTTCCTGAACTGCTCCGGATGGCTCGCGTCCAGCATCAACAGGCCCACGACCTGCTCCGGATAGAGCCCCGCGTAGACCCGGTTCAGCAGGCCGCCGAGCGAATGGCCGATCAGGACGAGCGGGCCGCGCACGCCGGCCGCAGCCAGCAGCGCGCGCAGGCGGCGCGCGTTGCGTTCGGCGTCCAGCGGCTCGGTGTCGGGCTCGCTCCAGCCCAGGCCCGGGCGGTCGTAGCTGCAGACCGGGTATTTCTGCGCCAGCACCTTCTGCAGCCGCGCATAGACCGGCGAGACGACGCCGGCGCCCGATTCGATCACCACGGTCGGCACGTTCGCATCGCGCGGCTCGGGGCCGCTGCGGCGCAGGTGCAGACGCAGGCCGTCGACCTCGTAGAGCCGGCCGGGCGGCGGCAGCGACAGCGGCCCGGCCTGATGCGGATCGGCCACGCGCGGCCAGTAGTCGAGGCTGCGCACGCGGTATGGCAGGTGCGCGAAGTCCATGTCGAGCGTGCCCGGCGAGGCGACGTAGAGCACCGCCTTGGCCAGCGGCGCGAACTGCGCATGGAAATGCTGGGCCGACTTGACGACGACCAGCTTCTTGCTTGCCAGCGGGATGCCGAGGCCGGTGAACAGCTGCGGCGACATCACCTGGCTGCGTCGGCTGATCAGCACGATGTCGATGCCGCCGTCGACCTGCACCCAGACGCTGGGGCCGAGCGCCGTGCGCTGCCCGTCGGCGCCGAGGCCCGGTTGCGAGAATTTCTCGTCGACCGCCATCACGGTCACCGCCACGTCGAGCGGTGCGCCCGAGGCCGGGCCGCACTTTCCGCCGAGCCGCAGGTCGATGCGCGCGCCGACGCCCGCGTCGCGGCACAGCTGCACCGCGCCGAGGTCCCAGAACGCGCCGATCGCCACGTCGCCGATGCCCTGCTCGAGCAGCGCACGCAGGAGGAAGGTGCTGTCGCTCATCGCGCCGCCGCCGGCGTTGTCGCCGATGTCGGCCAGCACGATCGGGCCGCCGTCGGCCGCGAGCGCCTGGGCCTGCGCCAGCGCGGCCGCGATACTCAGGCCCGGCGTGCGGGTCTGCTCGCGCAGGTCCCAGAACGCACGACCGAGCTCCTCGGCGACGCGGGCCGCCAGCGCCGGATCGTCGTCGGTCACGACCCAGAGCTTGGCGCCGGCTTCGGGCACGTCGGCCCAGGGAAAGCCGTGGCCCAGCGACACCGAGAGCACGCCGGGCTGCCGCTCGGCCGCCTCCATGCGGCGCACGAAGCCGGCCATCGGCTCGCGCGTCGTGTGCCACAGGCCCACCATGCGGCAGTCGAACACGGCCGTCGTCGGCCTCACCCGGCCCTGCGCGGCGTCGAGCACGATCCGCAGCAGCTCGCGCATGCGGGGCACGGCATCGACGTGCGGATACTCCTTGTAGGCCACGATCGCGTCAGCCGAGCGCCGCATCAGCTCGGTGAAGTGGCAGTGCAGGTCGAGCTCGACGCCGATCGTCACGCCGGGCCCGACGATCTCGCGCACGCGGGCCAGCAGATCGCCTTCGCAATCGGGATAGCCGTCGGCCACCATCGCGCCGTGCAGGATCAGGAGCAGGCCGTCGACCGGCCCGGCGGCGAGCGCCGCGCGCAGGTCGGCCAGGATCTCGTCGCGCAGCGATTCGTAGACGGCGCGCACCGTCACGCCGCCGGGCATGGCGAAGGCGCTGACGCTCTCGATCAGCTCATGGCCCTGTTCGGCCAGCCAGCCGCGCAGCAGCCGCGGGAACTGGCCATAACCCGTGGTGTCGCGCGTGCTGGCGTCGCCGCGGAAGATGCCGTACGCCTCGAAGCTGCCCCAGCCTGAGGGCGCGGCGGCGAAGGTGTTGGTCTCGGTGGCCAGGAAGGCGGTGAAGATTCTCATGCGGGCTGTTCCTCGCGCAGGAAGCGCAGGCGGCGGGTGCGGGCGCCGTCGAAGCGCAGGCCGGTGACGCGGCCATCGGCGGCGCGTTCGATGTTGAACAGGCTGGTGGCGCCGAGCGCGGCCAGCAGCGGATCGGTGGGTGCGATCGTCAGCACCGCGTCCGACAGCGGCGTCACCCTGGCCGTCATCTGGCCATGGCGGCCCTGGACGATCAGCAGCAGCGCCTCGCCGCGCAACTCGAGCTGCGCGCTCGCGTCGAGATCGGGGCAGCGATAGGCGCCGCACAGCCGGGGGGCCAGCGACGCCGGCGTCGGCGGCGGGCCGGACAGGCGTTGCAGGCGCTGCAACTGGCCGCCCTCGCGCAGGGTCAGCGTCTCGGGCGCCTGCGTGGTGTCCACGCCCTCCAGGTCGATGTCGACCGCGTTCTGCGCCAGGTCGAGAAAGCCCAGCCATACGCCGCCGGCACGCTCGCGCACCGGTACCGGACTGCCGCCGAGCCACGACAGCGCCAGCCGGTCGCCGACCTGCGCGAAGCCGACCAGGTTGCCGCCGTCGATCGCGTGGTAGCGCTGGCCGATCAGCCCCGGATGGGCGCTGGCGGCGGCGCGTGGCTCGGGCGGCTCGGACAGTTGTTCGCCGAGCAGCAGATCGATGAGCTTGAAGGCCAGTTGAGACGGCGAGACCGCCGCCCCGTTGGCCATGATCATGATGTCCAGGCCGTGCGCGGGCACGGTGATCATCTGCGAGCTGCCGCCGAACACCGCGCCGTTGTGATGGATCACGTCGACGCCGCGGTGCAGATGGTGCGCCAGCCCGAAGCCGTAGGGGACGAGCTCGCCCGAGCGCAAGGTCGTGGGCGCCAGCATCTGCGCCCAGGTGCTGTCGCTGCCGACGGTCTTCGCCGCGCTGCGCATGTGGGCGAGCCACCGCAGCATGTCGTCCAGCGTCGAGACGATCGAGCCGCTGCCCTCGAACTCGCAGGGATAGAGACCGCGCCGCCAGCCGCCGGTCGGCCCGGCCGCGACTAGCGCCGGCACGTACAGCGTGGCCAGGCCCGGCCGCACGTCGAGATCGCTGGCCACCGATTCGGTGTCCCCCATGCCCAGCGGCTCGAAGATGCGCGCGCGCAGGAACTCGGCGAAGCCGAGCCCGCCGAGTCGCGCGACGATCAGCGCCAGCAGGTGGTACGCGCCGTTGCTGTAGATCAGCCGCGTGCCGGGCTCCGCATTGAGCTCGCCTTGCCGCGCCATCGCCGCCAGGGCGATGCCTTGCGGTTGCAGCGCCAGCCCTTGCGCCAGCACCCACAGCTCGTCGTGGCCGCGCCAGCCGCTCGTGTGATTCAACAGCTGGCGCACGGTCGGGCCGTCGGCGACCAGCGACGGCAGCTCGGGCAGATGGCGCTGCACCGGGTCGTCGAGCCCGAGCCGCCCCTCTTCGGCCAGCAGCAGGATGGCCAGCGCGGTGAAGTGCTTGCTGGTCGAGGCGATGCGCATGCGGGTGCGCGGCGTGTTCGCCACGCCGTGCTCGAGGCTGGCCAGCCCCAGGCCGCGGCGGACCAGCGGGCGGCCGTGCCGGTTGATGCCGACGACGAGGCCGGGCGCGTCGCTGCGGTTCAGCGGCTGGAGCAGGGCATCGATCGCGGCGAGCGGATCGACGGCGGCGGAGGCAGGAGTCGGGTCGGACATGAGCAGGGGATTCCAGCGAAGCAGTCGGTCAGGCGACGGGGTTCACGGCCTTGATCAGGCGCACGAACGCGGGCTCGGTGGCGCGCAGCAAGGCGGCGCCGAGCAGGCAGCCGGTCATGGTGGCGATCACGATGGCGACGGCCAGGCCGTTGGGCACCGACTTGACGGCATCCGAGATCACGCCGATGGCCAGCGGCCCCAGCACCGCGAACGGCAGGCTGCCCATGGCCAGGACGCCGATCACGCGCGCGCGCAGGTGCGGTGGCGCGACCTCCTGCAGCACGTTCGGCTGCACGACCGCGCCGCAGATCAGCGGCACCAGCAGCATGCCCAGCAGCACGAACACGTCGGTGGCCGAGCGCACGAACAGCAGCGCGATCGAGATCAGCGCGGCGGCACTGTAGCCAAGCGTCAGCACGCGCACCGGCGCGGCCAGGCCGACGCGGCGCCGCGCCACGCGCATGGCGTTGACGCCGAGCACGCCGCCGACGAGCGTGCCGGCCATCACCGCCATACCGATGCCCTGGCCCAGCTGCGCCGGCTGCACGCCGAACTGGCGCGCCGCGAGGATCGGGATCCAGCTGCCGATCGAGCTCAGGCCGACCGAGGCCAGGCCGGCGCCGGACACCAGGCGGGCCAACGTGCGCCAGTGGGTGCGCAGGTAGCCGCCGAAGCCGATGCCGGGCGCGCTGGCGCTGCCCTCGACCTGCACCGGGGCGGGTTCATGGCCGGCCGCGGCCGCGCCGCGCGCGCTGCGTATCGTCAGCACCAGCAGGATCAGCGGCACACCCATCAGCCCCACGGCAAAAAAGGTCAGGCGCCAGGTCTCGTACGCCTGCAGCGCCAGCGGCAACAGGTGGCGCGACTTCTCGATCGCCGGCACGACACTGCCGCCGAGCACCGCGCCGAGCGCGCCGCCGAAGATCGCCGCGATGCCGAAGATCGCGTTCGCCAGCACGCGCTGGGCGCGCGGGAACAGATCGGGGATCAGGCTGTTGGTGATCGGCGAGAGTCCGGCCTCGCCGACGCCCAGGCCGATCGAGGCCACGAACAGCATGCCGTAGCCCATCGCCGTGCCGCGCACGCCCGTCGCCGCGCTCCACACGAGCACGCAGGCGGCCAGCACGAAGCGGCGGTCGAAACGGTCGCCCAGCCATCCCAGCGGCAGCGTCGCCAGGCCGGTGAACAACACCAGGCCGCCGCCCTTGAGCAGGCCGATCTGGGTGTCGGACAGCGACAAGGTCGCGCGCATCGGCTCGGTCAACAAGGTCACGAGCATGGAATCGACCGAGCCGAAGATGGTCGCGATCAGCAGCACCGCCAGCGTGTACCAGGACGCCGGCCCGGCGCGTCGGGCCGGCCGGGCGGGTGCAAGGACGTGCGCAGGGGAAGCCGCCGCTGCGGCGGCGAGCGGCGTGACGGCAGCCATGCTCAGAACGACGCGCTGGCGGCCAGGCCGATGGTGCGCGGCTCGGTCATGACGGCCTGCGCCGCGGTCAGCGAGCTGAAGGCGACTCCGTCCATGCCCCGGGTGTTGGTCAGGTTGCGCACGTAGAAGGAGAGCTTGTAGCGTTCGAGATCGACGCCGGCCTGCAGGCCGAACACGTTGTAGGACGGCATCGTGTAGGCCGGCAGGACGGCGCTGCCCTGGAAGCCCGCGTTGCGCTCGCCGATGTGGCGCGCGTTCACGCCCAGGTAGGCCGGGTGGCCGCCCAGCTCGAAGTTGCGCGCGGCGGACAGCGAGGCGGACACGCGCGCGGTGGTGGGAATGTCGTCGCCGGCATGGCCGCCGAGGCCGATGGCGTCGGTGCGCAGCTTGGCGTCGATGAGGGACAGCGCGCCGTCGAAGCGCCAGGCCGCGGTCGGCAACCAGTTCAGGCTCAGCTCGGTGCCGGTGAGGCGCGCCTTGCCGCCATTGGTGAAAAAGGCGAAGCCGTGGTCGTAGATGGGCTGCAGGATGTCGCGCCATTCGATGTCGTATACGGCGGCCTCCACCGTCAGAGTGTGGTCGAGCAGCGCGCCCTTGTAGCCCGCCTCGTAGCTCCACAGCGAGTCGGACTTGAAGGTCGGACTGATGGTCGGCGACGTGTTGGCGAACAGGCCGTTCGGACCGCCGGGCCGGTAGCCGCTGGCGGCGCGGGCATAGACCGAGCTGTCCGGGCTGAGCTTGTAGCCGGCGGTGGCCAGCCAGGTGTCGGCGGTCTGCTTCGAGGAGCCGCCGTTGGTCAAGGTCCCGCCGGCGAGCAGGCCCGAGGAGGTGTTGGTATAGGCCTGCGTCATGTGGCCCACGCGCACGCCGCCGGTCAGGGACAGGTCGGTCGTGGCATGCCAGGTCACGTCGCCATAGCCGGCGAGGTCGCGGTAGGTGGCGGGCTTGCTCGTCGTGTAGAGATTGAGGTCGCTCGGGCCGCTGGCGGTCGAGAACCGATAGCCGCCGGCGACGCTGGAGCGTTCGCGATTGATGTAGAGGCCGGCCAGCCATTCGATGTCATGCGACGCCCGCGAGGTCAGCCGGAACTCCTGGCTGACGCGGTGCTGCTGGCCGCTGCTGTTTGCCCAGGCCGTCGTGGCCGGGAGTCCATATTGGTTCAGCGCCGGCACGAGGGCGCTGTAGTCGGCGATGGCGTGCAGCATCACGTTCTGCGCGGACGTGATGGCGTTCAGGCGCGCCCAGCCCATGTCGTATTCGATGTCGAGTCCGAGCAGGTTGGTCTGCACGCTGCTGGGCTCGGCGGTGTCGAGGCGGCGCGTGCGCTCGCCTTGCGTGAATTGCCCGGTGGCCGGATTCAGGTCCTCGTAGTTGTTGCCGTTGCGCTTCGCGTCCTGCGTGGTGGCCGTCAGGCGCACGGAAAGGTTCCTGCTCGGCGTCAGCAGGCCCGAGATGCGCGCGCCCTCGGTGATGCCACGGTTGACGTTCTTGTCGGCCGCCAGCCCGACGGTATCGTCGTAGCCCCCGAAACGCGTGCGGTAGCCCGCGAAGCGCACTGCTGCCACATCGGTCTTGATCGGCACGTTGAGCACGCCGCTGACCGTGCTGCCCGCGCCGCCGTCCTCCGTCGACGATGCAGCGACCCGCACGCTGCCGGAGAGCTCGCTGGAGTCGGGCTCGTTGGTCACGTACTTGATCAGGCCGCCCATCGCGCCAGCGCCGTAGAGGGTGCCTTGCGGGCCGCGCAGGATCTCGATGTGGTTCAGATCCAGGAGGCCCATGTCCAGGGGCGTGGTCGAGCCCAGACCGTAGGGTGCGCTGGACCCGGTGGCGACATCGTCGACATAGACCCCGACCGAGGCGGCGCCCAGCGAGGCCGTGGCCAGGCCACGGATGCTCAGCGCGCCGGAAAAAGAGCCCCCGTGCGACAGGGTGACGCCGGGCTGGTCGGCCACGTAGTCGGCCAACTCCCTGTCGCCGTTGCGCTCCAGCGTATCGGTCTGCAGCACGTCGACCCTCAACGGCACCTCGCGAACCGGCTCGCGGCGACGCGCGGCGGTGACGATGACGGAATCGATCGCGGGCGCGTCGGCGCGCGGCTTGGGCTCGTCGGGCGGCGCGGTGTAGAGCACCATCGCGCCGCTCTCGTCGCGCCGCACCTTCAGCCGCGTGCCCTCGAGCAGGCGCGCCAGCGCGTCCTCGGGCGACAGATTGCCCTTGAGACCCTTGGTCGAGAGGTCCTTGATGTCGTCGACGCGATAGAGCAGCTGGACGCCGGCCTGCGCGATGTAGGCATCGAGTGCGGTCTTCAGATCACCTGCGGCGACGTTGAACTCGCGGTTCTGGGCGTAGGCCGACACGCCGATGGCCAGAGTACACGCCAGAGCCAGGCAACGGAGGGTCCGACCGCGCACGCTTTTCTTCATTGGGAATCCTTGGTTGGAAACGATGAACTGCTATCCACTCAAGACGGGCCGGCCGTCATATTCCGGTAGCAATCCCATCGATTCCTGGCGTAAACACCTACGCCGCGCCGGGCGACATGCCGGAAACGGCCGGCTCGTTCGTCTGAACAGAAAGCAGCTCGAACGGCTTTCATGCGCGCCAGGCGGAACCCTCGCCCCCACGGCGCGGCAGGTCGAGTGTGCATTCCCGACGCGCCTCCCTTTCCGCTCACCACTCCGATCGCCCATGACCTCCACCGACTCCTCGAACCCGACCGGCCTGGCGGCCGTCGACGCGCTGCTGCTGCCCTTCAACCGCAGCGATGCGCCGGGCCTGGTCGTGGGCATCGCGCGCGCGGGCAAGACCCTCTACCGCCGCGGTGTCGGCCTGGCCAGCATCGAGCAGGGCGTGGCCATGTCGCCGCGCACGCGCGTGCGCATCGCGTCCACGAGCAAGCATTTCACCGCGCTGGCCGTGCTGTTGCTGGCCGAGGACGGCAAGCTGGCCATCGACGACCCGATCTACCGGCACTTGCCCGAGCTGCCGGTGCTGCACGCGACCGGGCCGACCCTGCGCCAGATGATGCAGCACACGGGCGGCTGGCGCACCGACCTGGCCAGCGTCGCGCAAGGCCTGGCCCTCATGCCCAAGGCCGACTGGACGCAGCCGCTGAGCGAGGCCAACCGCGAGCTCAACTTCGAGCCCGGCAGCCGCATGATCTATTCGAACGCGGGCTACCAGCTGCTCGCGCGGGTGATCGAGCGGCTCGGCGGCCAGCGCTTCGAGGACTTCATGCGCGAGCGCATCTTCACCCCGCTGGGCATGCACGACACCGAATCGCTCGCCAGCGACTTCGAGATCCGACCCGGCATCGCGATGCAATACCAGGCGCTGCCGCCCGCGGCCGGCGGCGGCCTGCAGCGCGGCCTGTATCCGGGCGAACTGCGCGGCAGCGGCTCGCTGGTCTCGACCATCGACGACATGCTGCGCTGGCTCGCGCACCTGCGCAGCCCGGTGAAGACGGTCGGCAGCGCGGCGAGCTGGGCGCAGATGATCGAGCTGCCGACCCTGTCGACCGGCACCCGCCTGCCCTACGCGCTGGGCCTGATCCGCCACGCCTACCGCGGCGTCGAGGTGATCCACCATGCGGGCGCGGTGCTCGGCGCCACCGCGCAGATGATCACCGTGCCCGCCCACGAGCTCGACATCATGATCATGGTCAATGGCGCCGCCATCTCGCCGGTGGCGCTCGGCTTCCAGATCATCGATGCGCTGATCGGCGACGCACTCGGCGCGCCGGCCGAGCATGTGCCGGCCGCCGACCATGCGGCCGTTCTGGGCCTGCGCTATCACGCGGCGGAAACCGGTGCGGTCGTCGGCTTCGAGGACGTCGGCGGCAAGCTCGCGCTCGGCTGGATCGGCAGCCGCGGCGTGCCGCTGCGCCGCGCCGGCGACCATGCGCAGCTGGCCTGCGAGGACGTCGCGCTCAATCCGGTCGACCTCGCGCTGGCCCAGATCGCCGGCGCCAGCGCGCCGGACACGATCACGCTCAGCGACGGCGGCCACCTGCTGCGCTGCGTGCGCCTGCCCGACACGCCACCGACGAGTGCCGCGCTGGCACCGGCGCTGGCCGGCCGCTACCGCGTGCCCGATCTCGAGACCGATGCGCACATCGAACTCGAAGGCGACGACGACGGCGCGCAGCTCGTCATGCGCCTGCAGGGCGCGCACGGCCGCGCCGCCTACCGCCTGCAGCCGCTGTCGGCCGACGTGCTGCTGGCCGCGCCGCTCGATGCGCTGTTCGCGGCGCTCGGCGGCGGTGGCGTCGTCAATGTCGAACGCGAGGGCGACCGGGTCATCGGCCTGCGCCTGGACGCCCCGCGGCTGCGCCGCCTGCGCTTCACGCGCGAATCCACCGCCCACTGATCGAACGGAGCCCCGCATGAAAATCTTCTCCGCCTTCCTGGCCACCGAGACCAATACCTACGCCGCCGCGCCGACCGGCTGGGGCGGCTTCCTCGAATACGGCATCTTCCACGGCGACGCGAGCACGCGCGACCCGCAGGGCATCGGCGGCTCGATGGTCGAACTGCGCCGCCTGCTGGCCGCCGGGCAGCACGAGCTGGTCGAGAGCGTGAGCGCCTTCGCGCAGCCGCTCGGGCGCACGGTGCGCGCCGTCTACGAGCGCCTGCGCGACGACATCCTGGGCGACCTGCAGGCCGCGGGACCCGTCGACGGCGTGATCCTGGTGCTGCACGGTGCGATGGTCGCCGACGGCCATGACGACTGCGAGGGCGACCTGATCGCCCGCGTGCGCGAACTCGTCGGGCCGGACGTGACTATCGGCGTCGAGCTGGACCTGCACTGCCACTGCACGGCGCTGATGCAGCGCTCGGCCGACGCGATCATCGCGTACAAGGAGTATCCGCACGTCGACGCGCTGCAGCGGCTCGAGGAGCTGCTGCGGATCGTGCTCGACACCGCCCGCGGCCGGCTGCGCCCGACCACGGCGATGTTCGACTGCAAGATGGTCGGCCTGTGGCACACGACCCGCGCGCCGATGGCCGGCTTCGTGCGGCGCATGCAGGCGGTCGAGCAGGCGCCGGGCGTGCTCTCGGTCTCGCTGGGCCACGGCTTCCCCTGGGGCGACGTGCCCGAGTCGGGCGCGCGGCTGTGGGTCGTCACCGACAACGATCCGGGCCTGGCCGCCGCGCTGGCCGAGCAACTCGGCCGCGAATTCTGGGCGCTGCGCCACGAGACCGTCACGCCGATGCTGACGATCGCAGAGGCGCTGGACCAGGCCGCGCAAGCCGACGCCGGCCCGGTCGTCATCGCCGACATCGCCGACAACGCCGGCGGCGGTGCGATGAGCGACAGCAGCTTCATCCTGCAGGCCTTGCTCGCGCGCGGCACTCGCGACGTGGCGATCGGCGCGTTCTGGGATCTCGGCGCGATCCAGATCTGCCGCGATGCCGGCGTCGGCGCCCGCATCGCGCTGCGCATCGGCGGCAAGTGCGGCCCGGCCTCGGGCGAGCCGGTGGATCTCGAGGTCGTCGTCAAGGGCATCGTCGACAACCACTTTCAGCTCGGCTTGAACTCGAACGACGAGCGCGCACCGCTCGGCCCCAGCGTCTGGGTGCAGGCGGCCGGCGGGCTCGACATCGTGCTGGTCAGCGTGCGCAGCCAGACCTTCTCGCCGGGCGTGTTCAGCGGCCTGGGCATCGAGCTCGAGTCCAAGCGGCTGATCGTCGTGAAATCCACCCAGCACTTCCATGCCCAGTTCGCGCCGCTTGCCCGGGAGATCCTCTACGTGACGACGCCCGGGGCGATCAGCATGGACTTCGCCGCCCTGCCCTACCGGGTGCGCGATCTCGACTACTGGCCGCGCGTGGCCGATCCGCACCGCTTCGACACGAGCGACGCAGCATGAGCCGGGCTTGCGTCACCTCGGTCGATTGCCTCGTCATCGGCGGCGGCATCGCCGGCGCCTCGGTCGCACGCTGGCTGGCGCCGCATGCGCGCACCGTCGTGCTCGAACGCGAAAGCCAGCCCGGTTATCACACGACTGGCCGCTCGGCCGCGCTGTTCATGGAGAGCTACGGCAACCCGCAGGTGCGCGCACTGACGCGCGCCAGCCGCGGCTTCTTCGAGCAGCCGCCCGCGGGCTACTCGGACCATCCGCTGCTGACCCCGCGCGGCGCGCTCTTCGTGGCCACCGAGGCGCAGCGCGAACCGTACGAGCGGCACTGGGACGTCCTGCGCTCGATCACCCCGAACGCGCATCGGCTCTCGGCCGACGCGGCCTGCGCGATGGTGCCGGTGCTGCGCGGCGAGCGGCTGTTCGGCGCGATCCACGAGCCCGAGGCGGTCGACATGGACGTGCATGCGATCCACCAGGGCTTTCTGCGCGACATGCGCCGCGCCGGCGGCACGCTGGTCTGCGATGCCGAGGTGCAGGCGATCGAGCGCCACGGCGCCGACTGGCGCGTGCATGCGGGCGCGGCCGTCTACCAGGCGCCGGTCGTGATCAACGCGGCCGGCGCCTGGGCCGACGCGATCGCGCGGCTGGCCGGCGTGCGCACCATCGGCCTCGAGCCGCGGCGGCGGTCGGCCTTCATGTTCGCGCCGCCAGCGGGGCTGGACACCCATGCGTGGCCGCTGGTGTTCGGCGCCGACGAGGACTGGTACCTCAAGCCCGACGCCGGCCTGCTGCTCGGCTCGCCGGCCAATGCCGATCCGGTGCCGCCGCACGACGTGCAGGCGGAGGAGTTCGACATCGCGCTGGCGATCCACCGGATCGAGGAGGCGACGACCCTGACGATCCGCCGGCCCAGCCACACCTGGGCCGGGCTGCGTTCGTTCGTGGCCGACGGCGGCCTCGTCGGCGGCTTCGACGACGCGGCACCGGGTTTCTTCTGGCTCGCCGGCCAGGGCGGCTACGGGATCCAGACCTGTGCCGCGATGGGCGAGGCCTGCGCGGCGCTGGCGCAAGGCCTGCCGCTGCCCGACCGGCTGGCCGAGTTCGGGCTCAGCGCGGCGATGCTGTCGCCGGCGCGGCTGGTGCGCGGCTCGGCCTGAGCGCCTTAGCCGCGGGACCACACGTGGCAGGGCAGCTTTTTTTCGCAGCCTGCGGCGCTGTGGCCAGGCGCTGCGCGCCTGGCGTTCCCGGCCTGCCGCTCGCGACGACGCACCCCGGGAAGCCAGGCGCGCAGCGCCTGGCAAAAAAGGCGCCGCAGGCAAGACGCAATCTGAATGTGCGTCAGGCTCCTCAACCCCAGAGCACCGCCTCCGCCGGGTCCAACAGGGCGCCGTCGTAGCGCATCGCGTGGGCGCGGTCCGCCTGCATCAGCATCGGGCCGTCGAGGTCCACATAGCTGCAGTCCTGCGCGATCAGGTGCGCCGGAGCCATCGCCAGCGAAGTGCCGCCCATGTTGCCGACCATCAGCCCGAAGCCCAGTTCCTTGGCGCTGTGCGCCAGCGCCAGCGCCTCGGTCAGGCCGCCGGTCTTGTCGAGCTTGATGTTGATGTACTGGTACCGGCCCACCAGCGCCGGCAGCGACGTGCGGTCGATGCAGGACTCGTCGGCCGCCAGCGGGATCGGCGAGACGAGCCCGTCCAGCTGCGCGTCGCTGCCGCGCTCGACCGGCTGCTCGATGAGCTCCACGCCCTGCGCCTGCAGCTCGGGCAGGATGCGCTCGAGCAGTTCGCGGCTCCAGGCCTGGTTGGCATCGATGACCAGCCGCGCCGTCGGATGCTCCTCGCGCGCGAAGCGCACCATGTCGACATGCCGGTTCGCATCGGACTTCAGCTTGAGCAGCGGCAGGTGCCGCGCCGCTCGGATCTTGCGCCGCACATCGGCCTCGCTGCCGAGGCCGATCGTGTAGGCCGTCAGCACCGGCGCGACGCGCGCCAGCCCCGCCAGCTGCCAGGCGCGGCGGCCGGCCTGCTTGGCGCGCAGGTGCCACAGCGCGCAGTCGAGCGCGTTGCGCGCGCCGCCGGGCGGCAGCCAGTGCATCAGTTCCTCGCTGGTCAGGTCGGCATGCAGTTGCGGCCGCAGCGCCTCGACCTGTGCCGCCATCGACTGCTGGGTCTCGCCCTTGTAGGGCACGCCGGTGGCCTCGCCGTAGCCGGTGCGGCCGTTGCCGTCGTTCAGGCACACGACGAGGACGTTGATCGCGGTCATGACGCCGCGCGAGATTTCGAAGGGTTCCTGCAGCGCCCAGCTCTCGCCGACGACCGTGCATTCAAACGACATGGTGATACTCCTTGGGTTGGTGAAGGGCTTCGGCCAGGCGGGCCACGCCGCCGCGCAGCGGATCGACGACGGGCAGGCCCAGCTCGGCCTCGACGCGCTCGCGGTAGGCCGGCCATTGCGCCTCGCTCAGCGAGGACGAGTTGATGCTGATGCCGACGCAGCGCACCGCCGCATTGGTCAGCCGCCCGGCCTGCAGATAGGCCTCGATGGCGTCGGCCAGCGGCGGTGTCGGGAAGTCGGGAAAGCCGTCGAGATGGCGGCGGCCGGCGTCGTGGCACAGCACCAGCGCATCGGGCTGCGAGCCGTGCAGCAGGCCGAGGCTGACGCCGGCATAGGCCGGATGGAACAGCGAGCCCTGGCCCTCGATCACGTCCCAGTGGCCGGCCTCGTTGTCGGGCGACAGCTGCTCGGCCACGCCGGCGATGAAGTCCGACACGACCGCGTCGATGGCCACGCCGCTGCCCGAGATCATGATGCCGGTCTGGCCGGTGGCGCGAAAGCTGGCCGGCACGCCGCGGGCCTGCAGCGCGCGTGTCAGCGCCAGCGCGGTGTACTTCTTGCCGAGCGCGCAGTCGGTGCCGACGGTCAGCACGCGCTGGCCGCTGCGCTTGCGGCCGGTGCCGGTCACGCGCGGCCAGGCGCCGTGGCGCACGTCGTGCAGCTGCACGCCGGCCGCCTGCGCGGCGGCGGCCAGCTCGGGGATGTCGGCGAGCCGCGTGTGCAGGCCGCTGACGATGTCCAGCCCCGCGCGCACGGCCTCCAGCAAGGTCGGCAACCAGTGCGCAGGCAGCTTGCCGCCGACCGGCGCAATGCCGATCAGCAGCGAGCCGGCGCCGGCCGCGGCCGCGGCGGCGATGCCCAGCGCGGGCTTGCCGGTGCTGACGGCCGCCGCGGGAAACGCCAGCTCGCCGAGCACGTCGTCGGGGCACCAGTCGACCACGCCGAAGGCGGTCTTGGCATGGACGACCGAGGGCGCGTCGCCGATGAAGATCAGATAGGGTTTGCGAAGTACAAGCATGTCGAAGCAGTCAGGAGAGAAAAATTCGGATCAATCGCCGCAGCGCTCGAACGCGAGCCGGCGCGTGCGCGGCGTGTCGAGGCGGAAGCCGGTCACGCGGCCTGCGCCGCGCGCCACGTTCAACACCGCGCTGCGGGCCTGGGGCAGCGTCGCGTCGAGCTCCGCGCAGCCGAACACTTCGGCCGAGAAGGCCTGCAAGCCGAACCGGTTGCCGCCGTAGGCACCGCGGATCTGCAGCTGCAGTTGCGCGCCGTCGAAGACTATGCGGGCCCCGGCGTCGAGATCGGCCGAGCGGTAGCGGCCAAGCAGCGGGCCGCCGGCCTCGGCCAGCGGCGGCGGCGTCTCGGGCAGCAGCTCGCAGCATTCGACGCGGCCCGCCTCGATCAGATCGAGGCGCGGCGGCGGCGCGCCCGCGGTGGCCAGCTGCGCGACGGGCAGCACGAACGGCCCCATGGCCATGTCCTCGAAGGCCTGGCGCAACTGCGCGCCCTCGTCGCGCAAGGCGACCGGCGGGCCGTTCAGCAGGCACAGGCCCAGCGCGCCGCAGCCGGCCTCGGCGAAGCCGAACACGAGGCCCGAGTCGCGGCCGCGGTAGCGCCGGCCCAGCATCGGCGCGAAGCGCGCGGCGGCTGCATGCACGTCGGCGGCGCCGAGCGCTTGATCGCCGAGCATCG
>FTIR01431179.1_pt1 | contig 14974 bp, 14 predicted proteins | sample 1658041 | NCBI WGS metagenome assembly FTIR01 (sample SAMEA3914793, study PRJEB12502) | metagenome | biome: forest; material: soil | place: Canada | collected 2011-07-03 | depth 0.3 m | reverse complement strand
GGCGATAGCGGCGACGATCGTTCTCATGCTCCTACCCAGTGCCAATCTCGACCAAGCGTAGCAGCTGGGGTAGCGGAGCAGGAGCGCGCAGTGAAGCCTGCGCGCGAGCGCTCGCGCAATGCGCGTATCGGCAGTTTGGGTGGAGCGCTTTAGCTCTCGTGGCAACTCAGGATGGCGTTGCCGGTACTCTTGCGGAACTATCCAACGGAAGTACCAAATTCCGTGACGGCTCTTGTACAGATGCAGTGCGTTGGGGCGCATGAAGGTGCTCGACTTGGATCACTTCGAGCAGGACGAGCCCCAGAAAGCAAAAACGCATTGCGAACCCCAAAAAATTGCTGGAGTTCCAGCGATTTTATTTTGGCTCTTCAAAGCTCAAAGTATCTCCACGCCCGGTAAGCGATCAAAACTGATCTGCGCGAAAACGCCAGTGGCCGGGGGACGCTCCTCGCCTTTTGTCAGAGTGATGGGCCCAAAGGCACCACCAGGCTCAGGCCGGTCTGACCCTCGCATCTAGCCGATCGGGAAGCAGAGTGCGCGTGCCGCGCCTCGGCGAAGAGGCCCAGTTGAGGGCGTTCGCGCGATGGTATAGCGCTTCGACGTTGCTCGCCAGTCGGTTGGATTGAGCATCGCTCCGATGCAGGTCGTCAATGCCACGCGCCTGAAGATCTGCGCCAACCCTCATGCGGGGAAACCCTGGAATATTGGCGCGCCGAGCGCCTCCTGCGGCTTCGATGGCGCGCCGGGCCAGCCATTGCGTTGGATTTGCTATTCATTGGCCGACAAACCCAGAGTCGACTCCTGAAAAGATTGAGGCCTCACTCGCACCTCACGCAGGAGCCCCGAATGCCTCGCCAGATTCAGTCGCCATCTCCGTTCCTCGATGATTGCACCGCACTCAGCCCCAAAGCGCAAGCCGACCTTGTTGCTGTCGGGGCATCGACTGGGGCTGCTTCGAATCTTCCACGCCCCACTCACTGTATCGGTGCGCTGTCTGCCTGCTTGGTCGCGTTTCGCGCTCGAGGGGCCGTCTCGCTCAAAGCGTTGGACGACGAACAAGCGAAGCTCGGCCGCCTGGTCGAGGTGATGCCGCCTGATCCAATGGCTCTCGACGCTCCGCGGGACCGCAAGGTTGCACCTGCGCTGTGGGACGTATTGGTGGAACTTGACCTTTCCAAAGCGCAACGGCGACTTTGGGAGTTCATCGGTGCGGCCTACTTCCTGGGCAGAACAACGCAGACCAAGATAGATGGGCAAATATTGAATCTGATGGCATCGGTCGCCGAAGCGCAGCCGGGCGAAGAGACGGATTTGCGCATGGCGGCGCTGGAAATGCGGGGCGCTCCCCTTTGGCAAAAGGCGATCAGCGCGCTGGCGCGGAGGCCTCGGAGCCGAAAGTCTGCCGCGTCTGATCTGATTGAGCACCGAATCGAGCAGCGTTGGCTGTCCGAGCGCAACTTCGAGAGTCTTCCGAAGTTGACCCGGAATCTCGGCTCGCGTTCGTTGACAAGCACTGAACTTCGCGACTGCGCGGCGGACGTAAAGCGGGCTGCGCTGGATGGAGACGCGCTGGCGCTCGTCGTCGCCATCGGACATTGGATCGGAGTGGGCCTCTGGTACCTCGTGCAATTGGCGATTCTTGCGCCCCCCGGAACAGGGCTCATACGCCTGAGCGCTGACTCTTCGCATGTACGCATCGACCTGTCTGGGCTGTTGGACGACCTGGCAAAGGCGCCGTGCGATGCGGTCAAGGCAACGGATGACGTGCTGTCGATCCTTCTTCCCAGATGGATTGCAGATCTGTTGCGAATTCTTCGCTCTGCAGATCCTAATGCGGTGACGCTTCGAGCTCTCCTCAGGATCAATCCGGCACGCGTCGAATCCAGGCTGTGTTCATCTGGTGGCGGTCGAAATCGCGTCACCGCCAGCCGGTTCATCGACTCTCGATCCCAGGCGTTGCTGGATCCTGATCTCAATCCGCGCGCCGAATTGGATCAGCATGTGATTGCCTATGACTGCCTGGATTTCCGGCGCGCTACAAAGTCTTCCTATCCGTACCAATGCATCTCCTTGTCCGAACTGGTGCAGGTACAACGCGTAAGGGCCGACCTCATCCTCTGGGCGCCGCTCGCTGAGATGGGGGAGCTTCCTGCAGCGGGGATTGGCTCGCGGAGTACGCCCTTGCGCGAATCCGTGCAGGCACTCGTGCAGGCCAGAGCGAACGCGCTTGAAGCCAGTCCGATCGGACCGAATTCGGGTTGGGATGCGCTTGTTACCTTCCACAACAACTTCGTTCTCTATGTTCTGCTTCTACTTTCGCTGGCTTGGCTGCTACGCGGGAGGAAATCCTATGACGTCTACGCGTCGACGCTCATTCACTTCTCCGTCTGGGGCTTCAACGACAAGGGGAATGTAAATCCAGCGGCCTCTCCGACTCCGCTGGTCTGCGGGCAGATTGTCAAGCGTGAGCTTCAGTATCTGAAGGCTCACTACTCCGCGATGGCGCAACGTGCCGAGAGAATCGTCCGGAATGGACGGAGCGACCTGGCGGGCATCCTCGCGATTCTGACTCGGGTATCCAATGGCGATGAAGAGCTTCATCTCTTGCAAATCATCGACCGCGGCCGAATTCGTACGGCCGGTGCGACCGATCTCGCGATGGGTCTTGCGATCAATTGGAACTTCAAGCGCGATGGGCTTCGACATCTGGCTGCGGATGAACAGCGTCTGGTCGGATCCTCAGCCGAGTTCATCGAGGAGTTGCTTCGCCATGTTGGGCACGCCTTTGAATTGTTTTCGGCCGGGTCTGGCATCTCGATGCATCAATGGGAAGTGCATGCGGGTGATGCTCAGGATCGCCTGCTGAACGTGCTTGGTGTTCCGGCGCGCCCCGGGATCGTGACGGTGACGAAATGACGCCGCGCAGGTCTGCCGAGTGCGCAAGCGAATCTCCCCGGTTCGTTCGCCGTCAACATCACGAGGTCTCGATATTCGTCTCATCTCTCGATCTCCCCTACAAAGTAGCGTTCGAGGAGTTGGCGAGCAAATTCATCGGGCGAGACGACCTGAACTGCCTCGGAGATGAGTCGTTGATCATCTCCGGACTCGTGACCGAGGGCATTCCCATCCCCGATGAGGCAGTCCTGTTCGCCATGGCTTGCAGAAGTGCGGTCAAGGTCGGCGAGAAGGTCTATGTCGGCTACTTGGGTCTTGGAGGCCGTCCTCGATGCATAGAACTCTCGGCCATATCGAAGCGACTCATCGACCTCCAGGCGCCGCTCCCGGATTCGTTGGAGGGAGGGCGGTCGGCCGTCCGTGCGTGGCTGAAAGACTTGGAAGTCCCGAAATTCGAAGCTTTGGACAGCGTCGCCACTGATCCGCTTTCCGCGTTGGCTCGATGCGCCTCGGCGTATTGGCTCAATTGGCTTCCTGGCCCGCTGGTGCCCGACGCGCTCGGACTGACGAACAACGTCCCCGTGCCAATGTCAGCACTGGCCCGGCTGGCATGTCGTAGCCCGCTACGACGCAGCGAACTGGACACGGCGCACGTGATGGATGGGGCAGATCAATGCGCCATGATCATTGGATCGGGAGCAGTTGCGCTTTCGGGCAACGTAAGCGAACGGGTCAAGGAGATCATGTCCTTGCCACAGAAAGGCATCCTCGCCGCGCTACGCAAGAGTCAAATTGCAGAGCTTGATCTGCTCTTGGACGAGGTTGCTGAAAACGAGATCGGTGCACTTCAACTACTGTGTGCCTTTGAGCTCTGCACGAACGGCACCGTCACGAAGGTCGATCCAAGTGCCTCGATTGGGCGTCGCTACATTCGCGAGATCGTCGATCTGACAGACAGGTATCCCGAGGACGCCGCCAATTTGACCTTGCTGGATTCAGACGAGCGAGTACAGGTCTACGAGCGCTGGATATCTGCGGGGCATGACCCCGTCGATGCCAGTGCTGCACTCAGCGCGCTGGATACGTATCTGGTGCGCAATTTCGACATCGAACCGGCAAGGGTGCGGCATGCCAATTGGGAGTTCGAGGCCAGGGCGATCCCAAGAATCCTGTGGAACCACGAACTGACTGCGATTGTCGATGCGATTCCGGCCGTTGCGAGAACGCCTGCGTTGGCCAGAGTGGCGTTGGCAGTCTTCGAAATCGCAAACCAAAAGCCAGTTCGGCCCGGTGATTTTAGAGACGCGATGTTTGGGGATCTAGACCTCTCCGACGACGAACTGACTGTCGTTTTCGATATCCGGCGCAGGCGGGGAAAAAAAGGATCCAAGACGCCTGCCGGACAGCACCCACTCGAGTTCGGCAAGGCTGCGAAGACCAGTTCTATGCGCGAACTGCTGGCCTTCCGGGCGAGCCGAGGTGCCACCGATGGAGACCCGCTCTGGGGCGAAACGCTCAAGGAGTCGCGCCGTCTTTTCTCCGCGGCCTGCGCTCTGATCAGCCAGCTATGCAAGTGCGTCACGGGGGACGCGCTTCAGAGCTTCTATTCTCTCCGGCACACCTGTTTCAGCAGGGACATCGAGGAAGCGTTGATGCCCTCAGCACTTGCTGCGCGGCCGCGCTGGATTCACAAGATCGCTAACGAAGGGGGCCACGTTCATCCGAGCACTTCGATCCTTTGGTATTTCCATCTGCCAATGGCCGTCGTGCGAGCGCACGCCGACGTCAGCCTCACGCAGTTCTTGACTGCGAAGACGACAGCAAACTGGGCAGGTGTGAGCCAAGACGTGCTGTACAAGCGTGCGTCTCGAGCGGGTGACGATCGTTCTGAGGTCGAACTCGCCGCTATCCACGCCGCGGTCGATATGACGAAGTTCCCATGCGTCTCAGAGTCAAACCCATGTCAGCTGACGTTGACGATCCCGTCGAAGCGACGCCTTCCGCTTTTTGACGATGTCCTGCATGCGTTGGCGTACGCCGATGACGCCCGCGCCGTATTGCCTTCGGGCGATGCAATGTTGAGCGATTGGGAGCGTACCGTATGCGCCCTGAGGGATGGCATGGTGGCAAAGTTCAACGGCCAGGTTCGCCTCGTGCAGACCGATCAATTCAAGTTGCGCGGTATCCGTTCATACGTCTCCAGGCATTGGAGGGATGCTGAAACGCGTGCCGCCTGCCAAGAGTGGGAGAGCAATCCCAGAAGCGCATTTCCGGACATATCGAAAATGGCCGCACTGAACAATTGGCTGACGTTTCTGAAGGCAGCTGGTGTTCCTGCTTCGCGAATACAGATTCGAGTGACGGATGGAATGGCCGACAACAAGGTACGGATAACTGACTACTTCGCGAGTGTCTTCGGATGCACGCCGGCGATCGACCAAGTGCCCGATAAGTACAACGATCGCCCCCTCGCCTATCTGATGCTCTCCAGCGATGACATCAAAGCGGATGAACCGCCATCGCCGGCGCGGTTGAACATGGCCGGCTTCAATTCCGTAATGCTGGCGGCGACCGCTCGCATCCGAATCTTCGATCTGTATTGGACTCAGGAGGACGTGAAGTGAAGGACAAATTCGAGAGGCTATTTGCGGCGACGCTTGGGCCTATTACGGACGAGTATGACGACGAGCTTTTGCGCGAACGTGGTGACAAGCTGTTGGAGTCGATCATCTCACTCATGGCGGCTGCACGACTCAGGGGTCAGCTCAAACTGGTGCATAGTGCAGATGAAGACAACTGGTTGATCAATGTCGATGCCAGTGAAAAGATCAAGCAATCAGTCACCCTCTTCGATTCATCGGATGAGTCGGTGGAGCCCAAGACCGCAGCTGAGCGGGTGATAGACACGGCGATGCAAGCCATCCGCGCCTTCATCGCCAAGACGCAACCTGTGACGCTTGCTGAAGTCACTCGAGCTGTCAAGCGGGTTGGCTGTACCGGCGCTAGCTCGGTTGACTTGGTGGTGTCCACGCTGCGCAAAGAGCCGAAACAGACCTTGAAGCTCTTGACCAGGGAAGGGCCTCTTACGCTCTCTCTGCAGGCGAGCGATGGGAACGCCTTGGGTGATCAAGCAAAGTCGCTACTGTGTCGTATTCGCAGAATTGGAACCGACCACGCCTCCATTCGCATCGTTGAACCTGCACACAGACCATTGCCCTGGGCCGTTCGCCGGTGCACCACTCTTCAGATTCCATCGAGTCTGTGCACTTTGGAGAACATGACCAGGCTTTTCCGCGACTTCGTGTTCACGCAGTCCGACGTCATGTTGTCGATCAAGGCCATTGAAGAGCTTGCGTCAGGTCGCATTGTTGGTGTCCTGTTGGACACGATGCCACCGTGAAGCCGAATCCCGCGCCTTGGCTCGACTGTTAGGTGATTTCCACGTTGGAAGTCGCCTCGTCAAACGGGCGACAGCACGCAAGGCTCGGCGAATTGCGGCGTTGACACATGCCGCTCGTGCGAGTTCGGGCGAAGCGACGCGGACCCGCGTCGGTGCCCGCTGTGCCCTCCAGCCGGTGCCTGTCGGGCGGCCCTCAAGCGTTGAGTGAACCTGGCCTTTCGAGCACGAGTTGCTGGATCCAAAGCGATGACTCAGATGGAGTCTCCGGATAGCGCTCCGGATGATGGAGCAAGCCGATGGCGACTCGCCCCGTCCACCAGACCCGACGGCCGGTTCCCGGGATGACGAATTCCCCGACGTGGCCTGGAGGGATCGTCATCGGGGGTACAGATGAACTGTGCTCGATGAAACCGATGCAGTGCGATGTCTGGCCCTGATGTTCGATAGACATGCTCGACTCCTGGAGTGCCAGTCCATGATTGCGCTGCGCGAGCACTCTGGCAACGTTCCAGTCGGGTGCGAGCAACACTTGAGTCTCAAAGATGAAGTCGAGCATGATTTCCTGCACAGCCTCATCCAAACCAACGCCTCGTTTGTTGGATTGCTTGGTTCGATCGCCGATGATTTGATGGCCGATGCCGTTGAGTATTCCCAGGCGTTTGGTGTCAATGTGCAGCAGCTCGTCAGGCACCTCACGTTCATACCGAACAATCGGCTCAACGGGATCGAGCGACTTCAAGCCAGCCTGCCGATTGACCGCAGCCCTCATCGTCTTCAGGGACACGATGTCGTTCGCCATCCGGGCGAGGTTCAAGCGGTGGCCGCGATCCGCCCCGCGACAAACGCGCCGACTTGCGCGAGCGCCTGGTCTGCCGCAGCGAGCTGGCCGACGCTGGAAAGGAATACGTGCGGCAAGCCTTCCCACACATCGACGTGCGCATCGACGCCCGCCACTGCGGCGCGTTCCGCGTATCGCAGCGCGTCGTCGAGCAGCAACTCGTCGTCGCCGACATGTAGTCGCAGCGGCGGCAAGCCGGCGAGCTTAGCGAACAGCGGCGACGCCTGCGGTTCGGTCGCGTCGTGGCCGGCCAAGTAGGCATCCACCTGCCCGCGCGCCTGCGCCAACGTGAAGTACGGGTCGGCGTCAGCGCGGGTCGTCCAGCTAGCTCCGGCGAGTGTCAGGTCGGTAACCGGGGACAGCGCGACCACTGCGACGGGTTGGACGGATGTCGCATGTTCTTGCACGAGGTGCGCCGCGAGCGCGAGCGCCAGTCCACCGCCGGCCGAGTCGCCGATGACGGCGAGGCGCCCCAGGCCGCGCTCGACAAGCGCGTGCCAGCACATGCGCACGTCGAGAACGCCAGCCGGGAACGGGTGCTCGGGCGCGAGGCGGTAGTCGGGCGCGAACGCCGGCACACCAGCGCGGACGGCGACGTGGCCGACGAAGTGCCGGTACGCGGTCGCCGTGCCCCACGAGTACCAGCCACCATGAAGATAGAGGATTGCGCCGGCCGGCGCCGCATCGCTCGGCAGGCACCACCAGCCGGGGATGCCGCCGACCGTGTCGGCCTCGTAGCGCACACCGTCGGGACCGGGCACGTGACTCATGATGTCGTCGAACGGTTTCCGCGCGGCCGTTCCCTGGAGCTTGCCTTTCATCGGCGCGGTGAACGCGCGAGCGGCGGCTGCGACGGGGGCGTCGACTGGCCTGAGCGGGTGCGTGGTCATCCAGTGGCCGGCAGTCGTGCGGGCCGGGACGGAGATCGGAGAGGTGGATTGCATGGGCACTTCCTTTAGGTGGAGAACGCAGGCCACTGTGACCAGCTATTTATAGTTACGGTACGGATAGTAATTATAAAACCCAAGAAGTCAATTATCTTTACAGAGTGTTCTGATAAAATTTTCCAATGCCAACCGAACAGCTTGACGTCGCCGCCCGCCGCGGCCGCCCCCGCAGCGAAGCGGCCGAATCGCATGCGGCGATCATGGACGCGGTGTACGAGCTACTGCAGGAGACTTCGGCACGCGACCTGACGATGGACGCAATCGCTCGGCGCGCGAAGGTCGGCAAGCCGACGCTCTACAAGTGGTGGCCGTCGAAGGCCGCGCTCGTGTTTGAGATGTTCCACCAACGCATTGCCGGCGCCGTGCCGCCACCGTTGGACGGTACCGCTGAAGACGTGATCCGCGCGAAGATGCGACGATTGGTCCGTGCATTCAATGGATTGCTCGGCAAGGTGATGGCCGACCTGATCGCAGAAGGCCAGAGCGACGCAGACGTGCTGCACGAACTCTACGAGCGGCACATGCGCCCGCGCACCGAGGCGACGATCGCCGACGTCGAGCGCGGCATCGCCGCCGGCGACTTCGCGCCAACCACCGACGCGGCGCTGCTAGTCGCGGCAATCGTCGGTCCGATCTACTTCAGATTGCTGATGCGGCACGCCCCGATGACTGAGGAGTTCGTCGACGCGCTGGTCGACCAAGTGCTGGCTGGCGCGCGCCCGCGCTGAATCACGCGGCGTCCACACGGTTGGGTCAGCCGAACGCGGCGCGCATCTCCGCGGTAGCCTTGGAGTAGTTCTTCGTGCTGAAGATTGCGCTGCCGGCATTGAGGGTGGTCGCCGAGTTCTTAGCGCGTTTCTTGGATGGCTCCAGCGCGCCCATGCTCGTCTTGCTGCAGCAAGCCCGGGCCGTCGATTCACAAGGTCGAGCTGCGCGGGCAGGTAGAGGGCCGGCCGACGGAGTTCACCATCGATTCCGGGGCAAGGAGAATCATTTGGCTCAACACGTCGAAACCGGATTCAGCAAAACGGGACAGAACTCCGGTAAGGGCCGCACCAGCAATCCGCCTCGGACGTAAGCACTTGGTTGCGGTACGCGCCTTCGGTAGCAAGGACCTTGCTTCGCGTTCAACTTCGCTGGCGGTTGGCATTCTGCCAAGCTGTCGGGCTCATGTTGCGAAGACGCCTGAAGTATCGGTTCCAGGCAGATTGGTCGGAAAAGCCGAGTTCGAGCGCGATTGCGGCGAGGTCCCGCCCGCCTTGCAGCAGATGTCGCTCCGACTCTTCGATGCGAAACTGATCCAGCAGGTCTTGAAACGAAGTGCCGCAATCGGACAGCCGGCGATGCAGTGTTCGCTCCGAAATGCCCAGCGAGCGCGCGACACGTTCAGCCACTGCTTGTCCGCGGGGTAGCAGGCTGCGTAGCCGAGCGCGTACGGCGACTTCGATGCCACTCTTGCTGTCGTTCGAAAATCCAAGCTTCCGGGCGATTTCGAGCAGCGTGTCGTGCAGCCGCGTATCGGCCATCGATTGTTCAAGATCGACGGAAGTTCGGCTGCAATCGAAGCCGGCCCGGCGTGCGCCGTAGACGACGGGCGCGCCAAACAGCATCGCGTGGCCCGCGTCGGTGAATGACGGCCGCGTCAGGTAGACGCGCTGCGGCAGGAACCGTCCGTTGCTGGTGCTCCTGAAACGTCCCAGGATGACGGCTGTCGTGAACTCGTCGCTTTCGAGCACGCTCGCGATCGCGTCAGAATTGATGATGCGCAGCGTCGCGGTTTGGGGATCGTTGAAGTCGAGTTCCAGTTCGATGCCCGATGCCGCGGCGGCGAAATGATCCGCCAGAGCCTGCAAGCCGCCGCGTACCGTCTGCGCGCTGCCTGCAAGGTAGTCCAGCGTGCCGAAGAGTCCGAACGGGACTCGCGTGGCCGCCAGTGCTGGAAGCTCGGGACGGGGGTCGATCTTGGCGGCCTCCCGCCAGATGGATTCCCACGCGGAGCCCGGCAGCATCTCCGACGGATCTGAATACCGAGGTGCGAGCCCCGCCATCGTCCGGATACGGGCCGCATCGACGCCGCACGCTTGCAATCCCGCGAGGAGCGCCTCGGCGCTGACGGCCGGCACGAAGACCATGGGATTCCCTCCTTCGCCTGTGGCGGCATTGGCCAAGACTCTGGCAGTTGAGGTCAATAGCCCCGACTCGGATCTTGGCACATTGAAGTCTCTCCGCGCACGGCACGACGAGCCGCTGAAGAAAGTTCCGATATGGTATCTACGCTCACACCTGAAGCCATCGCACGCCCCCGCTCGCCCGGCATTCCTGCGGCACTCGCCAGCAGCATTCTCGGTGGCCCGTTTGAGGGAAGAGCCGAGGTCGACGGCGTCATTCCGACATGGCTGTGCGGACGCCTGATCCGAACGGCCCCGGCTGTTTTCGAGTTCGACCGCTGGCGTTCGATGCACTGGTTCGATGCGTTAGGTATGTTGTATTCGTTCGAGATCGGCGCCGATGGCCGCGTGGACTGGATGCAGCGATTGCTCGAGTGCGAATTCAACAGATCAGTTCTTGGCGGCCGGAACGAGCTCGCGAGCTTCGGCACGCCCGACGGGCGCGGATTCGTCCAGCGGCTCCTGCATCCCGTCGCCCGGTCGACGGACAACACCAACGTCAACATCCGCCCCGACGGCCGCCATTGGATCGCCATGACGGAGACCAATCGACAACTTGCGGTCGATCCACGAAGTCTGAAGACGGCCGCCGAGTTGCGATTTTCAGACGACCTGCCGAAGCAACTCATGGTCAGCGCGCATCCGCATGACGACTTCGAGCGCAAGGAATTGATCAATATCGGGTTGTCGTATGGCGCGCGCAGTAGCCTGATCGCTTTCGCGCAGCCTTGGGGATCCACCGTCCGGCGGGAGATCGGCCGCGTGCCGTTGCGTCGTGTGGCCTACATCCACTCTTTCGCCATCACGCAAACCAAGATCGTCCTGATTCTTCCGCCCTACGACCTCAATCCGGCCAGCATGCTCTGGTCCAGGCGAGCCATTTCGGAGCACTACCGATGGTCACCCGAGAGCCACACGCGAATCGTTGTGATGGACAGGGCGACCGGCGAGTGCGACGAGCATCGGGGCCCGGCATTCTTCTTCTTTCACACGGTCAACGCGTTCGACCTGGGCGACGGCTCGATTTGCCTGGAACTGCTGGCGTATGCCGACGCCGGAGTACTCAGCCACGAGATGCGGATGGGTGCTATCTGCGCCGACGGATTGCCCTCCCTGACGCCAAGACTCCATCGCATCACGCTCGAGCAAGGTCGGGACAGTTTCAACACTCAAATGGTAGACGCACGGTTCGAGTTTCCAACCATCCACTATGCCCGCGTCAATGGGCGACCCCATCGATACGTCTGGGGTTCAGATCTGTCCCGACTCGTGCGAGTGGACACGCTGACGGACAGCGTGACCCATAAATCGCTGGACGGCCTCACGTTCGGGGAGCCCGTTTTCGTCGCGCGTCCGGATGCCATCGAAGAGGACGACGGTGTGTTGTTGACCGTCGGCAGCTCATCACTGGAGTATGGAAGTGAAATGACCATCTGGGACGCTCGTACTTTGGAGACCATGGCTCGAATAACAGTGCCGATTGCAATTCCGCTCGGCTTTCACGGAGGCTTCGAATCACGATGAGAACGACATATCTCCCATTTCTGGGTCTCGTGCTTGCGGGTACCTTGGTCAGCGCGCCGGTGCTTGGTGCCGATATTCAAGCTGCAGTCGAAGGCTTGAACAGCGCCAAGGGGCATGTCATCTGCGGCATCTTCCAATCAGCGGACGGATTTCCGAAGGATACGCAGAAGACGGTCAAGCTCGTTACCGTGCCCGCAAGCCAGGCCGGAGTGCGATGCACGTTCACGGACGTCGCCGCCGGCACCTACGCGATCTCCGTCTTCCACGACGAGAACGACGACGGCGTGCTGAACACGAACTTCCTCGGCATGCCGCGCGAGGGATATGGCGTCTCGAACAACCATACGTACGCCGCGCATGCCCCCGGCTTTGAGGAGAGCCGGTTCACCGTCGATGCTGCGGGCTCGATCGAACTCCGCATTCGCATGAAGTACTGAAAGCGCGACGATGCCCGACGGGCCCTAGCTATACCCGGTTGGAAGAACAGACTACTGACAATGGGCCGTTTTTCGCCTCGCTGGATGCTTGTGCGAATGTCGGCGACCATGATGGGACAGTAGAGCGCCAGGGAGTGGCCCCTTCAGCGCTAGGAGGGTCGTCAAGACAGGCTGCGTGTCATATCGGCGCGCAATTTCGAGTCGACAGGCTTGCTCTCCCGAGCGTGCCGATTCAAGTCAAGGCAACAATTGGTAGGTGGCTACGCCGTCCGCTCCAAGTCTGCGCGTCGCTTCGCCACGGGCAATCAGGTGGTTCAGCGACGCCATGCTTTCTCCGGTGGCCAACCCGAGCAAGGATGCGTCCGACTCGGCGATCGGGCGCTTGAACAGCGCGCTGAAGACGTCGATGACGCGCCTGGGCTCGGAGAGCGCGCTCCTGAGGCGGTCCAATGCCTTTTGCTGTCCGGAGGCGAGCGCGTCGAGGCGTGCGTGCAATCCGCGAAAGCATTCGTTGTGGGCGGGCAGTACCAGGACGTCGTCCGGAACCTCGCGCTTCAATTTCGCGATCGACGTGAGCCATCCGGTCATTGGATCGGCGTCGGGCTCCGTCGGATAGACGGAGACGTTCGACGAGATTCGCGGAAGCACCTGGTCGCCGGAGATGAACAGCTTGAGTTCGGGACAATGAAGACAGGCGTGTTCGGGCGAATGCCCGTTGCCGACGATGACGCGCCACGCATGGCGCCCGATAAAGATCTCCTCGCCGTCCTCGATGCGCCGGTAGCCGTCGGGCAGCGGATGGATGTACTTCCCGAAGTTGCCGAAGCGGGCGCGATAGGTTTCGAGCGCGGCCTGGCCCCAGCCGGCCTCGCGGTAGAACTGGATGGCTTCGGGCGGCGCCTCGCGGCCCGAGTCGGACACCATCACGCGGCAGGTCAGGTACTCGAGCGATGTCATCCACAGGCGCGCGTTGTACTTGCGCGTGATCCAGCCGGCCAGCCCGATATGGTCGGGGTGCATATGGGTACCGAACACGCGCGTCACCGGTCGGCCTCCAAGGGCATTCGCCAGGAGCTCACGCCAGAGCAGGGAAGTATCTTCGCTGCGCAGCCCGGTATCGACCAGCGCCCAGCCGTCGCCGTCGGCTATCGCCCAGAGATTGATGTGATTCAGGGCGAATGGCATCGGCATGCGGATCCAGTGCACGCCGGGCGCCACCTCCAGCGTCGTGCCGCGTTCAGGCGCAGCCTCGAACTGATACACCAGTCTTGCCCTGGTGCCCGGGTCGCTGTCAGGCAGACCGTCCATTTGCATTCACCTCTTGGCTTCGGTATGCACCCATTGTCCTGCCGGACTCAGCGATCGACCGCGACCACCGTGCGACCCCGCAATCGGCCGTCGAGCAGGTCGGCGGAGGCCGCGATCGCCTCGGTGAGACCGATCTCGTGCGTCATCCGCGCCAGGGTCGCGACGGACAGGTGCTGAGCCAGCAGGGCCCAGGCCTGCGTGCGCTTCGCGTTGGGCGTGTAGACGCAGTTGATGCCGTACAGCGTGACGCCGCGCAGGATGAAGGGCAGCACCGTCGCCGGCAGGTCGGCGCCCTGGGCCAAGCCGCAGGCGGCGACGGCGCCGTTCCAGCGCGTCGCGGCGCACGCGTTGGCCAGGGTGTGGCTGCCCACCGTGTCCACCACGCCGGCCCAGCGCTCGCTTTGCAAGGGCTTGCCGGCGGCTTCCATCGACGCGCGCTCGACGATCTCGGTGGCGCCAAGGTCGCGCAGGTAGTCTGCCTGCGCGGCACGGCCGGTCGAGGCGGCCACGTGGAACCCGAGCCCCTTCAACAGCACGACGGCCACCGAGCCGACACCGCCGGAGGCGCCCGTGACGAGTATCGGGCCATCGGAGGGTGTCAATCCATGTCGCTGCAGGGCCATCACGCACAGTGCCGCCGTATAGCCCGCGGTGCCGATCGCCATCGCTTGCCGGCTGTCGTAGGCCGCCGGGAGCGCGAGAAGCCAGTCGGCGTTCAAGCGCGCGCGCTGGGCCAGTCCGCCCCATTGCGTCTCTCCGAGACCCCAGCCGTTGACGACCACGCGGTCACCGGGCTTCCAGTCAGGGTGCGCGCTGCGGTCGACGATGCCTGCCAGGTCGATGCCCGGCACCAGCGGCCAACTCTTGACGATGGCGCCGCGGCCGGTGATCGCCAGGGCGTCCTTGAAGTTGAGGCTGGAGTACTCGACGCGGACGTCGACATTGCCCTCGGGCAGCGCGGACTCTTCAAGCTCGACGAGCGCGGCATCCGTGTCGCGACCGGTCTGGGTCAGCATGAGCGCGGTGAACGTTGTCATGGTTGGATTGTGCGTCGCTTCCTGCGGTCACGAAAGCACTGGCAACTGGTGGCCGACAGCGCCATAGCGGTCTGCCCTTAGTGCAGGCTTGCTGCGACCGATCGTGTGGCATCTCGGTAGAGCGCCCTCAGTGTTTCGTCAGCTCGCGATGAGGTTGCGACGTTCTTGCAGTACTCCCATTGAGCCTCCGAGACCTCGGCACCCGTCTGGACGGCCATGACCAGCCGAATCACGGCGAGACGACCATGACCGAACTCGATGCTTCTTGCCAGAAGGCTCAGCGCGGATTCCTGAGACAACGACGCCGATTCAGCGGTGGCGCCAGGACGGCTACCCGCATGGACGGCGCGCTTCATGTTCCGAATGTGGATGCGAGACATCATTTCTCCTTCACATGCTGCGGCGGTACTGACCGCCGAC
>FTIR01001423.1_pt5 | contig 14977 bp, 12 predicted proteins | sample 1658041 | NCBI WGS metagenome assembly FTIR01 (sample SAMEA3914793, study PRJEB12502) | metagenome | biome: forest; material: soil | place: Canada | collected 2011-07-03 | depth 0.3 m | reverse complement strand
CCGCTGGAACGCATCCTGATCCGCGACCGCGAGCAGGTGCACGTGATCGCCATCGACCAGGTGGAGTGCATCGAGGCGCAGGGCGACTACCTCGCGATCCACGCCGCCGGCAAGTGCCACCTGAAGCCGCAACGCATCTCGGAGATCGAGGAGCAGCTCGACGCCACCCGCTTCCTGCGCGTGCACCGCTCGTTCATCATCAGCCTGGCTCACCTGCAGGCCATCGAACGCCCGGGCCCCGACCGCCACGCCGCGCGCCTGCGCAGCGGCAAGCACGTGCCGATCAGCCGCAGCGGCTACGAGCGGCTGCGCACGCTGGTCTGAGCGGCGCGGGAATGCCCATTGCCGGACCACCGCTCCGCTGCCCGGCAGCCCGCTCGCCTGGAGTCACGATGTCCCGTTCGCTGCACGCCCCGGCCGCCATCGCCCTCGCCGCCGCGCTGGCCGCACTCGCCGCTCACGCGATGCCCGGCGAGACACGTGTCGGACCGGTGGCCTCGCCGCCCGAGACGGTGGGGCCGAATCCCGTCATCAAGCCGGTGGACAAGCACCTGATCCCCACGGTGCAGGTGGCCGTCGCCAAGGGCTGGGCGCCCGGCGCCAGGCCCGTCGGGGCGAAGGGCATCGTCGTGACGCCGTTCGCAACAGGCCTGCACCATCCGCGCTGGCTCTACGTGCTGCCCAACGGCGACGTGCTGGTGGCCGAGACCAACTCGCCGCCCAAGCCCGACGACGCCAAGGGGCTGACGGGCGCGGTCATGAAGGCCGTGATGAACAAGGCCGGCGCCGGGGCGGCGACGGCCAACCGCATCGTGCTGCTGCGCGACGCCGACGGCGACGGCATCGCCGAGACGAAAACGGTGTTCATCGACGCGCTGAACTCGCCGTTCGGCATGGTGCTGGTGGGCGAGGATCTCTACGTGGCCGACAGCGACGCCATCCTGAAGTTCCAGTACCGGAGCGGCGAGACCAGCATCGGGTCGCCCGGCGTGAAGGTCACCGACCTGCCGGCCGGCGCCATCAACCACCACTGGACCAAGAACATCATCGCCACGCCGGACGGCAGCAAGCTGTACGCGACGGCGGGATCGAACAGCAACGCAGGCGAGAACGGCATCGCGGCCGAGGACGGCCGCGCGGCGATCTACGAGATCGACCGGGCCACCGGCGCCAAGCGCCTGTTCGCCACCGGCATGCGCAACCCCAACGGCATGGCCTGGGCGCCCGGCACCAACGTGCTGTGGACCGTGGCCAACGAGCGCGACGAACTCGGCGACGACCTGGTGCCCGACTACCTCACGTCGGTCAAGGACGGCGCCTTCTACGGCTGGCCCTGGAGCTACTTCGGCCAGCACGTGGACGACCGCGTGAAGCCGTCGCGCCCCGACATGGTGGCCCGGGCGATCGCGCCCGACTACGCGCTGGGCGCGCACGTGGCCCCGCTGGGACTGGTGGCCGCCGGCCGGACGGCGTTGCCGGCGCCGTTTTCAAACGGCATGTTCATCGGCGAACACGGCTCGTGGAACCGCAAGCCGCCGGTGGGCTACAAGGTCGTGTTCGTGCCGTTCGCCGCGGGCAAGCCGTCGGGCATGCCGGTGGACGTGCTGACCGGCTTCGTCAACGACCGCGGCGAGGCCTACGGGCGGCCGGTGGGCGTGGCGATCGACGCCAAGGGCGCGTTGCTGGTGGCCGACGACGTCGGCAATGCCGTGTGGCGGGCGACCGGTGCCGCGCACTGATGCGTCGTCAGCACGTCACCATTTGCAGCCCTTGCCGGTGACGGCGTCCTTGGCGAGCGGGATCACGGCCAGCAAGCCGGCACCCGAATAGGCCTCCGAACATTTGGCCCGGTTGGCCTTCTCGAGGTCGGTCTCGAGCTGCGTCTTCTTCTCGGCCGGTGCGGGCAGCGCCGGCACCAGGCCGCTGCGCGTGCGCCCGAGGCTGGGCCCGGAGCCGCCGCCGTGCAGGTCGAGGTTCAGCGGCGCGCTCGCACCGGTGCCCGGCGGCTGCACCGAGCCGTTGCCGGGCCCGCTGCCGCTCGACCCGTCCAGGTTCAGCTTGCCGCTGTTGTTGGCGGATGGCGCCGCCGTGCCGCCGGCACCGCCGTGCTCGGCCGGGGTGAGCACGGGGCGCACGGATTGCGTCTGCGGGGCGGTCGAGGATGAAGTGGGGGACGCGCCGGTGGCCTGCGGGCGCGGTTCGACGAGCGTCGGCGTCGATGTCGGTGCCGGTGCTGACACGGGAGCCGGAACGGGTGCAGGCGCTGGAGCGGGCACAGGCGCGGGCGCCGGCCGGGCAACCGGCACCGCCAGCGGCTCGAACGACGGCTTCGGCAAGGCCGTCGCGGCAGGCTGCAGTGCCGTCAACGGAGCGGGCAACGGCGTCGGTGCGGGGACGGGCAGCGGCGCAGGCGCAGGCGCGGGTGCGGGAGCTGGTGCCGGCCGCACGACCGGCACCGACAGCGGCATGAACGACGGCTTGGGCAACGCCACCGTCGCAGGCAGCGGCGCGCTCAGCGGTGCCGGCAACGGGGTCGGCGCGGGTGCCGGAAGGGGCGCGGGTGGTGCGGGTGGCGGTGGCGTCACCGGGACGGCGAGCGGCGCAAACGACGGCTTGGGCAACGCGATCGGCGCCGGCAGCGTGGTGGTGATCGGCGCCGGTATCGGCGCAGGCAGCGGCACCGGGATCGGCGCGGGCGGCGGTGGTTCGGAGGCGGCCGGCGCAGGCGTCGGCGCGGCCGCGGGAACGGGCGCCGGCGCCGGCGCGGGCAGCGGTGCCAGCGCGGACGCCGGAAGCGCCGCCGGCAACGGGCGCGGCGTCGGCGGCGAAGGCAGCGACGACGACGCCTGCCCGGCCGACACCGGCGCCTTGCGCGCGAGCAGCAGCGGCAAGGTGGCCGCAGGGGCTTCGGTGGGGGCCGGCGTCGGTGGCGTGGCGGCATCGCGGATGACGATGGACGGCTCGACGATGGCGTTCGCCTCGGCCGCGGCGGTGAGGGTCCCGGCCGCCGCGGACGGCGGCCGATCGGCGGCCTTGGCCTCGGCGAGCGGCGTCGCGGCGGAGGCCGCTTCGGCCGGCGTCGGCGACGCCTGCGCGGGCAGGGGCGGCGCGACCTTGGCCAGCAGCGCACGCGACTCGTCGGCCTCGGGCAGGTACACCACCAGTTCGCCGGCCTTGCGGCTGCCGGGCGGCGAATCGCCGCCCGGCGCGGTGCCGACGACGAGAAACAACAGGATGTGCAGCAGCAGCGCCAGGATCAGGCAGCGCTCCAGGCTCGGCTGGCTCACGCCCGGCTGCGGCCACGGCATGCCCGCGGCGCGGCCGAACGCCGAGCCACGGAGCGCGAGCCCGACGGGCGGCAGCGACGGGCGTTTCAGCGGGAGGGCCCTCGAGAGGACGCGGGCAACGGTGCGACGAAGCAAGCTGGGGAATCCGGGCGAAGGTCTGACCTGGGAGCGCGCGTGCACTCGCAGCCGCCCATCGTAGTCGCAACCAGCGGCCGGGCAGCGGGCGCGTGGCTTGCCGACCACCGCCTGCTGCCGAGATCGTCACGATTGCCTGGGAGACCGCGCCATGTCCTTCAATTCCACCGCCGCACGCTACGCGCCTCACGCCCAGGCGCTGCTGCGCATCGTGTCCGGCTATCTGTTCATGATGCACGGCTCGGCCAAGCTGTTCCATGTGCCGCACGTGCCGATGTACGACGGCGTGCAGCTGATGTCGCTGATCGGGCTGGCCGGCGTGCTGGAGATGGTCGGCGGCGCGTTGCTGATCGTCGGCCTGTTCACGCGTGTCGTCGCCTTCGTGCTGGCGGGCGAGATGGCCGTGGCCTACTTCATGGCCCATGCCAGCAAGGGCGACCCGCTGATGCCCCTGCTCAACCAGGGCGAGCCGGCGGTGCTGTTCTGCTTCGTCTTCCTGTTCCTCGCGGCGGCCGGTGCCGGCGCGTGGAGCATCGACGCGACGCGCAGTCGCTGGTGGAGGCGCTGAGAAACGACGACGGCGCGCGAGTCCGGAGACCCGCGCGCCGTCCTGATGGGGCTGCGACCGCTTACTTCGCCGCGCTCAGCGCCGTGGCCGGGCCCGTCAATTCCTTGACGAGGCGACCCGCGCCGTAGACCTTGTCCATCGCCTCCAGCAGCGCGGCGGAATCGACCGCGACCGAGCGGTTCAGCGCCGGGTCGTAGCCATAGTCGCCGCCCAGCGAATGGATGTTGCCGTCGAAGATCAGGCCGGCGACTTCGCCCTTGCGATTGACCAGCGGCGAGCCGGAGTTGCCGCCGATGATGTCGTTGGTCGTGACGAAGTTCATCGGCGTGGCCAGGTTCAGCCTGCCCTTGGAACGGATCCACGAATCCGGCAGCGCGAACGGGTCGGCCCCGGTCGCACGATCGAACGCGCCGGCGATGTCGGTGAACGGCGACACCGTGTTGTCCCCCTCGACCCAGCCCTTGACGGTGCCGTACGACAGCCGCAGCGTGAACGTGGCGTCCGGATAGGTGCTGTCGCCATAGACGGCGAAGCGGGCCTTCGCGAGCAGCTCCTGCTGGCGCTTCATCGGGCCGTCGACCTCGGCCTCCACCTTCTTGCGGATCGCGCGGGCGTCCGGGTCGAGCGCGCGCGCAAGCTCGATCATCGGGTCGTGCGAGGCGTCGACCGCCGCCTTGCCGCCGTCCCACAGTTCCTTGCGGTAGCCGCCGGTGACGTTGCCGTGCGCATCCACGCGCAGATCCTTCAGGCGCGTGTGCTTGACCACGTCCGTCGCGATCTGGGCCGGGCTGCGCTTGCCGAACACGCGCTTGATGATCGGGCTGTCGGCGCCCAGGTCGGCGCGCATGCGCGTCAGCGACCAGGTCAGCATCGAGATCTCGAGCTCGTCGTAGATCGGCTCGTTGACCAGCGTGGCCGCCTTCATCTGCGGCAGGCGCGACTCGCCGAATTCGCGCAAGCGGTCGCCGTTGGGCTTGCCGATCTCGTCGCCATGGCGCACGAGGTTGCGTGCGATCGAGAACAGCGCCGACGTGCGCACGCCGCGCTCGAGCGCGGTGTAGTCGTTGCGCCAGGCCTGGTCCTTGCGCACCAGCTCGGCCATCGCGTCCCACACCCCGCCGTACTGGCTGGCCAGCGCCGGATCCTGCATGACGCGGGCGCGCAAGGCATTCTCGTTGGCGACCAGCTGGCCGTAGAAGGCCTTGTCGGCGAGCGCCTCGTGCCGGCCCTTGTAGACCTTGAGGCTGTTCTCCACGCCGAACAGGATGTCGTTGCTCTGGCGCCGTTCCTCGGCGCCGCGCTCCTGGTATTGCGTGGTGTAGCCGCGCAGCTCGGCCAGGTACAGCAGGTTGCGTGGCAGCTTGTCGTCGCGTTCGTCCTCGAACTGGGCCACCGTCAGGCCACGCGAGGTGCCGCCCGGATTGCCCGACACGAAGGTCAGGTCGCCGTCCTTCAACTTGCCGTCCGACCAGGCCAGGTGCTCGGCATTCTTCAGCGGCTTGCCGTCGCCGCCGTAGATGCGCACCATCGACACGTCGAGGTCGTAGCGCGGGAAGTTGAAGTTGTCCGGATCGCCGCCGAAGAACGCGGCGCGATCCTCGGGCGCGAACACGAGACGGATGTCCTGGTAGCGGCGGTACTTGTAGAGATCGTAGCGACCGCCCTGGTACAGGGTGATGACCTCGCAGCGCACGTCGTCGGAGGTGCCGCACTCCTTCTCGATCGCGGCGATCGCGGCCCGCTGGACGTCGTTGAACGCCTCCGGCTTCGTGTCCTTCGTGGCGTCCTGCACCCGTTTCGTGACATCGGTGATGTCGGTCAGTTGGTTCATCTCCATGCCGGGGCAACGCGCCTCGTCGGCCGGGGCTTTCGCGAAGAAGCCGTCGCGGTTGTAGTCCTTGTGCGTGAGTCCGGAGATGTTCTCGATGCAGCTGCGGGCACAGTGGTGGTTGGTCATCACCAGGCCTTCGGCCGACACCAGCGAGGCCGAGCAGCCGCCCGCGATGCGCACCGACGCCATGCGCAGGTGGTCGAGCCAGGCCTGGTCCGGCGCGAAGCCGTAGGCCGCGCCGACCTTGGCCGACGGAAAGTTGTTGAAGGTCCACATGCCTTCGTCCGCGAACGCGGAGGACAGGCACAACGTGAGCGCCGCGATCAGCGGCAGACGGGTCTTCATGGGTTCAGTGCTCCGGCAGGGCGGTCGATGGACCCCGGAACGGCGACCTCCCGCGCTCGTGGCGCGGCCGGCGTCGGCCAGGGTTGAAAGGCCGCGATGCTATCAGCACCTCTTCAGGCGGCGAACCGGCCGCTGCTCAGCTTGGCACAAGCATGGACCATGCCACCAGCGACGACGAGACGACCAGCACCAGGCCGTCGACCGCGGCCAGCAAGCCGTAGAGGCCGCCCTCGCCTTCGTCCGCGCCGATGCGGATGACGAACGGCTGGCTCGCGTCCGGCGCCGCGATCACCGGCAATGCGACGCCGTGCCGCACGAGCGGCGGCGCGGCGACGAACGCCCCGCCTGCCAGGGCCGCCGATCGCATGTCCCGAAACGGCAACGGATCGCCGCTGCGCAGCACGGCCTGAGCGGCCTCGGTGCGCGCCACCAGCGCCGCGGCCTCCGCCTGCAATGCCAGGGCCTCCGGCGAGGCGGCCACGAAGCGTCCCACGACATGGATGCGGTCCCCGTTGCGCAACAGGCGCTCGCCGGCCTGCAGGTCGTGCGAGCCGGCGATGTCGGGGGTTCTGGCCGGGCCGGTTCGAGTGCGCACGACCGGCACCGGACCGCTGCCCGTCACGTCCGCGCCGGCCGGCAGCACGATGCATTCGCCGCTGTCGTCCACCAGCAGGAACGGGCGCACGCTGTCGCTGGCGCTGTCGCGGTGGGCAACCTGCTCGCCGTGCTCGAACCACAGGCACAGCTCGCCATCCGGCGAGATCAACGGCACGGCATCGGGCAAGGGTCGCGCCCGGCCGTGCATCGCGACGAGCGCGCCTAGCTGGCCCGCCCGCGCCATCGCGCTGGCCTTGGCCACCGGCACGGCGGGGGCGGCGCGGAGCTGGCGGGCGGTCCACCAGGCCACCGCGGTGCCGAGGGCCGCCACGCCGGCAAGGATCGCGCGCGCCGTCGGCGAGCGCGCGACATCGGCGTCGCCCTGCGCGGCCGCCCAGACGAAGAAGGCGACCCCGATGACCGGCGCCGCGCCGACCAGCAGTCGCCACTTCGTATCGTGCGTCATCACCGACATGCGCCGCTCCCCAACGTGGAGAATTCTTGTGCCCTTGATCTTGAGCGGCCCCCAGTTCGGCGGCTATCCCGCGAATCGCAATGGATGGCGCGAACCGGCGATTCAGTGGCGCCGGGGCCGGCCAAGGGGTCAGCGATCGGGCATCACGTCGTCGATCATGGCCGTCGTGTTGAGCGCGTGCTGGGCCACCTGCTCGATGCTCATGCCGATCACCGACAGCGGATAGGTGCCGGAGACGACGCGGTCGTACCAGAGCTCGGCCGCCACCGCCTCGGGCGGCATGCCCTCGACGGCGGCCACCAGGCATTCCACGATGGAGCCCAGGCCGTCGTCGGCGTACATCTCCTCCGATTCGTAGCTGACGCGGTAGCCGAACGAGTCGGCGGTCTTGTCGATGTCGATGCGCACGATCATGAAAACTCCTTCCGGGTGCCGTCCGGCGCGGGCTCGCGCTGGCCGGTCTGCAGGCGCCACAGCGCCGCGTAGAGGCCGCCGCGGGCGACCAGCTCGTCATGGGTGCCCGACTCCGCGATGCGGCCGGCCTCCATCACGTGGATGCGATGCGCCTGCCGCACGGTGGACAGGCGGTGGGCGATCAGGATGCTGGTGCGGCCCTGCACGAGCTTGTCGAGCGAGCGCTGGATCGCGGCCTCGGTCTCGTTGTCGACGGCCGACGTCGCCTCGTCCAGGATCAGGATGGGCGGATTCTTCAGGATGGCGCGCGCCAGCGCGAGCCGCTGGCGCTGGCCGCCCGACAGCTTCATGCCGCGCTCGCCCACCGGCGTGCGGTAGCCCTGCGGCAGGCCGCGGATGAACTCGTGCGCCTCGGCCGCCTGCGCGGCGCGCACGACGTCGGCCTCCGAGACATTGCTCAATCCATACCCGATGTTCTCGGCCACCGTGCCGTCGGTCAGGAAGCTGTCCTGCGACACGTAGCCGATCGCGCGGCGCAGCTCCTGCAGATCGAGCGTCGTGATGTCGATGCCGTCCAGGCGGATGCGGCCCGGGGCGGTGTCGTACAGCCGCAGCAGCAGCTTGATCAGCGTGCTCTTGCCGCTGCCGGTGCTGCCGACGAAGGCCACCGTCTGGCCGGGCGCGATGCGCAGCGAGATGCCGTCGAGCGCTGGCCGCACCAGCCCCGACGCGAGCACGTCTGCAAATGCGCGCGGATCGGCGCCCACGGTGGCGGCCTGGTACGAGAAGCTCAGGTCGTCGAACACCAGTTCCCCGCGCACCTGCGCGCGCGGCAGCGCGCGGCCCGCGTACGGGATGGCCACGGGCGTCTGCAGCAGGTTCATCACGCGCTCGATGGAGGCCATCGAACGCTGGTAGAGGTCGGTCAGGTCGGCCAGCCGCGTCAGCGGCCACAGCAGGCGCTGCGTCAGGTAGACGAGGGCCGAGTAGCTGCCGACGCCCAGCGTGCCGTCCAGCGTCATCAGGCCGCCGTAGAGCAGCGTCACGCTGAAGCCGGCCAGGATCGCGATGCGGATCACCGGCGAGATCGCGGCCGACAGCCGGATCGCCTCGCGGTTGCGCTCGCGGTAGGCGATCGAGGCCTGGGCGATGTGGTGCGCCTCGAAATCCTCGGCCGTGTAGGCCTTGATCGTCGCGATGCCCTGCAGGTTGTTGTTCAGGCGCGTGGCCATCGCGCCGGCGGCCTCGCGCATCGCGGCGTAGCGGATGGCCAGCTTGCGCTGGAACCAGAACGCGCCGTACAGGATCAGCGGCACCGGGATCAGCGACAGCGCCGCGAGCTTGGCGGTCAGCACGAAGAACACGCCGCCCACCATCAGCGAGCCGACGAAGACCTGGATCAGGTCGTTGGCGCCGCCATTGAGGAAGCGCTCCATCTGGTTGACGTCCTCGTTGAGGATGGCCAGCAGGTTGCCGGTGCGGTTGCGCTCGAAGTAGGCCATCTCCAGGCGCTGCACGTGGGTGTACGCCTCCATGCGCATCTCGTGCTGCAGGCTCTGCGCCAGGCTGCGCCACTGGAGCTCGTAGAGGTATTCGAACAACGACTCGCCGAGCCAGATCGCGATCGTCAGGCCGGTGAGCAGCAGCAGTTGCTCCTTCGGATCGGCCACGCCCAGCCGCGCCAGGAAGGACGCCTTGCGATTGACGACGACATCCACCGCGATGCCGATCAGCAGTTCGGGCAGCACGTCGAAGAACTTGTTGAGCACCGAATAGACGGTGGCCAGCGCGATGTCGCGCCGATAGCCGCGGGCGTGGCCGAGCAGGCGGCGCAACGGATGGACGGGCAGGCGGGCTGGCTTGGACGAGTGGGGCATGGACGACGGCGGAGGCGCGACTCGCGCTGTCATTGCCGCGAAGCCAGCGGGGAAGTGTAGCGACCGTTGCCGTCCCGTCCGACAGGGTCATCCCGCCGCTCGGGGAGAATGCGCGCATGAAGCGCCACATCGCCCTGCTCCGCGGCATCAACGTCGGCAAAGCCAAGCGCATCGCCATGGCCGACCTGCGCGCGCTGATGGAATCCCTGGGCTACGCCAATGTGCGTACGCTCCTGAACAGCGGCAACGCCGTGTTCGATGCGAAGGCCGGCACGCCGGCGAGCCACGCAAGCAAGCTCAAGGCCGCCATCCTGGAACGCACCGGCGTCGACTGCGAGGTCGTCGTCAAGACCGCGGCCGACATCGCCGCGGCCATCGCCGAACATCCTTTGCGCCAACACGCCGACGACGATTCGAAGCTGATCGTGATGTTCACGCAGGACGCGGCGTCGCTCGCCGCGCTGAAGCCGCTCGCGGACGGCGACTGGGCGCCGGAGGCGTTCGCCGTCGGCAAGCACGCGGCATGGCTGTGGTGCGCCAACGGCACCATCGAGAGCCGCATCGTCAAGGCCGTCGGCAAGCTGCTGGGACAGCGCGGTACCGGGCGCAACTGGGCGACGCTGGAGAAGCTGCACGCGATGGCGCAGTCGGACGCCTAGACCGGCCGCTGCATCAGCACCTGGCTCATGCCGTGCGGCGCGAAGCCCGCGCGGCGCAGTGCCTCGCCGCCGAGGTCGTCGCGCAGGATCGGCGGCGCGAACACGTCGGGATGCGCCGCGCGCACCGCATGCGCCAGCACCTCGGCGTCGCGCAGCGCGGGGTCGAGATCGACCAGGCTGTGGATCTGCGTCGGCGTGCCTTCGACCACGCTGAACGCGATCTGCGCGTTGCCGCATTGCCAGAAGGTCAGCGGCCGCGGCTGGGCCGACAGCGAGCGGTCAGTGTTCGGGAACGGCAGCCACGCGATGCGCCGGTTGGCCTCGGCCAGCCAGGCGAACGCGGCGGCACGATCGACCGCGCGCACGTCACCCGCGGACGCCTGTGCGGGTGCGGACGCCTCCACAGGTCTCCATCCATTGAGAGGGCAAACCAGCTCGAAGCTACGCCTGCGATACAGCCGCAACGCGCGCTCGTTCTCGGCGAAGCATTCGAGCTCGACGCGCGGCAGTCCCTCGGCTCGCGCGCGCGCGATGAAGTCGTCGAGCAGCGCCGGCGCGGCGCCGCTGCCGCGCGCGGCCGGCAGGGCACCCATCACGCCGAGTCGCCACCGCCCCACCTCCGGGCGCGGGCAGACGTAGGCGAACGCGCCGATGGCGCCGTCGTGCAGGGCCACGCGGCTGCGTGCGAGATCGACACCTTGGCGCCCGATGAACGACGCGAACTGTTCCAGCGTCATCTGGAACGGCCCGGCCAGGTAGTCGGCGAACGCGGCGACGGTCGCCGCGTGCAGGTCGGCGGCCGGCAAGGTGTCGGCCGCGACGAACGTCAGTCCGGTCATTGCCGCACCGCCTTCAGACGCCCAGCGCCGGTTGCGACGCGTGCAGCGCCGGCACCGGTGCCGAGACCTTGCGCCACAGGCCGCCGGTGGGCAGGCCGAAGAGGTGGCGAGCCGCGCGATAGAAGAAGCGCAGCGTCGTCACGAAGGCCAGGAACTCAAGCAACGTCAGCACGAGGCCTCCGACGGCAGTCCAGCGTTCGGAGCGGCGATGGAACTTCTCGGCGCAGCGCACGCTCATCATCTCGATGCTGTCGTAGAAGCACGGGATGACCAGCAAGGTCAGCATCGTCGACGTGATCGTGCCGCCGATGATGGTGACCGCCATCGGGCGATAGAACTCGCCGCCCTCGCCCAGGCCGATGGCCACCGGCAGCATGCCGGCGATCAGCGCGAACGTGGTCATCATGATCGGGCGCAGCCGCTTCTTGCCGGCGTGCATCAGCGCCTCCTCGCGATCCATGCCCTCGCGCTCCTCGACGCGTGCGGCGTCGAGCAGCAGGATGGCGTTCTTCGCCACCAGGCCCATCAGCATGATCACCCCGATGATGCTCATCAGGTTCAGCGTGCCGCCGGTGGAGACGAGCGCGACGACCACGCCGATCAGGCTCAGCGGCAGCGAGATCATCACGGGGATCGGTGCGGTGAACGAGCCGAACTGCATCACCAGCACCAGGAACATCAGCAGCACGCCGGAGATCAGCGCGATGCCCAGGTTGCTGAACACCTCCTGCTGGCTCTGAGACGCGCCGGCCAGCTCGATGCCGAAGCCGGGAGGGAACGCAATCGCGTTGGCGATCTTCATCGCGTCGGCCGTGACCTCGCCCGACGAGCGCCCCTGCGCATTGGCGGTGACCACCATCATGCGCTTGGAGTTCGCGTGCTGGATCTTGGACGGCGCCTTGCCCATCGTGACGGTGGCGATCTGCTCCAGCGGCACCATGCGGTCGCTGCCGGCGATGGCGATCGGCAGGCGCTCGATATTGCTCGCATCGACGCGATCCTCCGGCGCCAGGCGCACCGCGACGTCACGCGCCTCGCCGGTGGGGTCGATCCAGTCGCCCGCCTCGACGCCCGCGAACGCCACGCGCAGCGATTGCGCCGCGTCGTTGACCGACACGCCCATCGAGTTGGCCAGGCCGCGGTCGAGGTCGATGCGCAGTTCCTGCTGCGGATCCTGCTCGGACAGGCCGACGTCGACTGCGCCCTTGACCTGGCGCAGCTTGTCCATGAAGTCGTTGGTGATCGCCAGCAGGCGTCGCGAGTCGGTGCCGTGGAAGCGGATCTGCACCGGCTTCTGCGCGCCGTTACTCAGGTCGTCCAGCACCGTGTACTCGGCGCCGACGAGGCGCGCCATCTGCTTGCGCAGGTCGTTGCCGATCTCGGTGGCGCTGCGCTTGCGCTGCGTGCTCTTGCCGATGTCGATGTAGATGCGGCCCGTGTTCGCATTGATGAAGCCGTTCGTGGCCACCGTCTCGGGCAGCGTCTTCGCCAGAGCCATGCCGGATTCGAATTTCATGCGCGCGTAGTCGAGGCTGCTGCTGGGCGGCATGCGGATATCGACGGCCAGCGTGCCGCTGTCGGACTTTGGCAGGAAATCGGAGCCGCCGAACGCAGCCTGCAGCGCCACCGCCAGCACCAGGCTCAGGAACGCCGCCCACCCCATGCGCCAGCGATGATGCAGGGCCCAGGCGATCACGCGGCCGTAGCGGTCGGCCTGGTGGTCGAACCAGTCGTTGAAACGCTGCAGCACCCGGCCGATGCCCTTGCGCGGCGCGTTGTGCAGGTCCACCGGGTCGCCCCAGTAGGCCGACAGCATCGGATCGAGCGTGAAAGAGATGAACAGGCTGACGATCACCGAGGCGACGACGGTGAGGCCGAACGGCCGGAACCATTCGCCGGTGATGCCGGGGATGAACGCCACCGGCGCGAACACCGCCACGATCGAGAACGTGGTGGAGGCCACGGCCATGCCGATCTCGGCCGTGCCGTTGAGCGCCGCCGTGCGCCGGTCCTCCCCGCGCTGCATGTGGCGCACGATGTTCTCGCGCACCACGATGGCGTCGTCGATCAGCACGCCGATCGCCAGCGACAGCCCCAGCAGGCTCATGAAGTTGAGCGTGAAGCCGCACAGCCACACGGCGATGAACGCAGTGATGACGGACGTGGGCAGGCTCAGGCCGGTGATCAGCGTGGAGCGCCACGAGTTCAGGAACACGAAGACGACCGCGATCGTCAGGCCGGCGCCGAAGAACAGCGAGTGCACGACGTTGTCGAGGCTGTCCTGGGCGTCCACGCCGCCGTCCTGCGTGATCTCGAGCCTGGACTTGCCATCCTGCTCCTTGTTGATCGTCTGCACCAGGTCGCGCACTTCCTTGGCGATGCTCACCGTGCTGCCATCGCGCGTGCGGGTGACGGACAGGCCGACGTTGGGGTGGCCGTTGTGCTCGTTGTAGCCGGCCATCTCGGCGAAGCCGTCCTGTACGGTGGCGACCTGGCCCAGGCGGATCAGGTTGTCGCCGCTGCGCTTGATCAGCATCTGGTTGAACTCGGCCGGCGACTCGAAGCGGCCGACGAGACGGATGCTCTGGTCTTCCAGCGCACCGCGCACCTTGCCCACGGGCGCGGTGGCGTTCTGCGCGCGCAGCGCGTCGACGACCTCGGTCACCGAGACGCCGAACTCGCGCAGCTTCTGGGCGTGCAGCAGCACGCTCAGTTCGCGCGTCAACGAACCACTGACGTTGACCGTGGCGACGCCCGGGAGCGCGCGGAAGCGGTCGGCCAACTGGTCTTCGGCCAGGCGCGATATCTCGGCGTGCGACAGCACCGCCGACGACAGCGCGATCTGCATGATGGGCTGCGCTCCCGGATCGACGCGCGTGAGCACCGGCTCGCGCATCTCGACAGGCAGCTTGTAGCGCACTGTGCCGATCGCGTTGCGCACCTCGTCGGAGGCCTGCGTCATGTTCTTGTGGAAATCGAACACGAGCACGAACTGCGCGTTGCCCTCGCTGGCCGTGGACGACGAGCGCGACTGGTCGACACCCTCGATGCCTTGCAGCGCGCGTTCGATGCGGTTGACGATCTCGCGCTCGACCGTGTCGGGAGACGCCCCGGGATAGGTGATGCTGACCACCATCACCGGCTGCTCGACGTCCGGGATCTGGTTGACGCGCAGCTTGTTCAACGCGATCAGGCCCAGGCCCATCAGCGTGATGATGATGACGATCGCGGCCACCGGCCGCTTGATGCTGAAGTTGGAAAGAAACATCGTGCGCTCCCGCTCAGGCAGCCGGCGCGACCGAGGCGGCCGGTGCCGCCGGCCTGGCCATCTCGAACTTCTGGCCGCTGACGAGCGTGGCGCCCGGCGTGCGCAGCACGCGGTCGCCCGCGGCGACGCCCGACAGGATCACGACGTTGCCCAGGCGCGCGTCGCGCTCGCCAAGCGTGACGGGCGTCTTGGCCAGCGCGCTGCCGCCCAGCCGCCAGACATAGGCCTTGTCGCCTTCCTTGACGATGGCGGCCTCGGGCAGCAGCACGGCCTGCGTCGCGTCGGACGAGATCCGCCCCTCGGCGTAGAGGCCGGCGACGCGCGGTGCGGTGCCCGGCGCGAAATCGACGATCACCGCGACCTGGCGCGTGACCGAGTCGGCCGACGCATCGACATGGCGCACCTTGCCGACGAAATCGCCCTTGTCGAAGCCGTTGATGCGGAACTGCACGGCCTGGCCCACGCCGATGTCGCCCATGCGATCGGCCGACACGAGGCCCTCGAAGCGCATGCTGCCCGGGTCGATCACCTTCAACAGTTCCTTGCCGATGGCGGCGGTGTCGCCGGCCGAGACCTTGCGGTCGCTGACGACGCCGTCGAACGGCGCGCGCACCTCGGTCCGCGTGCGCTGCTGGCGCGCGGCCACCGTGCGCGAGTCCGCGGCCACGCGGTCGCTCTGCGC
>FTIR01001829.1_pt3 | contig 14987 bp, 11 predicted proteins | sample 1658041 | NCBI WGS metagenome assembly FTIR01 (sample SAMEA3914793, study PRJEB12502) | metagenome | biome: forest; material: soil | place: Canada | collected 2011-07-03 | depth 0.3 m | reverse complement strand
CATGGGCCGGGCGCTGGAGGATTTCCATATCCAGGGCCTGGGCCACAATGTGCCATTCCTGGCCGCGGTCATGGACCAGCCCCGGTTCCAGTCGGGCGAGATCTCGACCAACTATATCGTCGACGAGTTTCCCGACGGCTTCCATGGGGTGGCGCCCACCGCCTTTCAGATTGACGCCCTGACCGTTTCGGCCGTGTTCATGCAGCGCAAACTGGCGGCCCGGGCCCGGCAGGTGGGCAATGGCCTGGCTGGTCCCCTGACCCGCACCGAATGGTCGGTGGTGGTGGGCAAGACCCGCCGCGCCGTGACCGTGGCCGATGCGGGCGACGCCCTGGAAGTCACACTGACCGAAGAGGGCCGCACCCTGCGCCTGACCCAGGTCGAGTGGCGGCCGGGCCGGGGCCAGTTCCGCGGCGTGCTCGGCGGCGATCCCTTCACCGTGGACGTCATGCCCGCCGCCGAGGGTTTCGTCATCCGCCACCGCGCCGCGCGCGAGCGGGTGCTGGTGCTGACGCCCCTGTCCTCGGACATGCACGACCGGTTGCCGGAAAAGCAGAAGGCCGACACGTCCAAGCTCGTCATCTCGCCCATGCCGGGCCTGGTGGTGTCCATGGACGTGGCCGCCGGCCAGACCGTGCGCGAGGGCGAGGTGGTCTGCGTGATCGAGGCCATGAAGATGCAGAACATCATCCGCGCCGAGCATGAAGCCGTGGTCAAGTCGGTGGGGCCCAAGGCCGGCGACAATGTCGCCGCCGACGAGGTCCTGGTGGAGTTCGTCTGATATGGGCTGGCCCGTGATGAGCGAGGATGTGATCGCCCTGGCCGACGGCTTCGAGGCGGCCACCCGCGACCAGTGGCTGGCCCTGGTGGCCAAGACCATCGACGGGGCGCCGTTCGAGGAACGGTTGGTCAGCCACACCGCCAGCGGTCTCGAAATCCAGCCCCTCTATGCGGAGGCCCTGTCGCCCGAACCGCTGGCGCTGGGCGCCCGCGATCCGCAACGGCCCTGGGACCTGCGCGTGCGCGTGGCCCATCCCGACCCGGCCCGCGCCCATGGCGAGATCCTGGCCGATCTTGAAGGCGCCGCCGCCTCGGCGGTGGTGGCGATCGACCCGGACGGCGCCGGTGGGATTGCGATCGGCGGGGCCGATGGCCTCGCCGCCGTGCTCGATGGGGTGGTGCTGGAACTGGCGCCGATCGCGCTGGACGCCGGCTTTCTCGGCCCCAAGGCCGCCGATTGGCTCGGCGCCGCGGCCAAGGCCTCGCCCAACGCCCTGCTCAATTTTCACCTGGATCCCTTGGGCGCCCTGGCGGCGACGGGGGCAAGTCCCGGCCCCATCGAAAGCCACCTGATCTCGGCCGCCACCGTGGCCGCGCGCCTGGTGGAGACCTATCCCAAGGCCGGCCTGTTCCTGGCCTCGGGCCAGGTGGTGCATGAGGCCGGGGGCGGCGAGGCGCAGGAGCTGGGCTTCATGGCCGCCAGCGTCGTGACCTACGCCAAGGCGCTGGCCCGGGCCGGGGTTTCGGCGGAGCAGGGCTTGTCGCACATCGTGCTGGGGCTCGCCGCCGACGGCGACTATTTCATCACCATCGCCAAGCTGCGCGCCGCCCGGCGGATCTGGGCGCGGCTCGCCGGCGCCCTGGGCTCGAAGGCCCCGGCGCGGATCGAGGCCCGCTCGTCCCGGCGCATGCTGACCCAGGCCGATCCCTGGACCAATATGCTGCGCCTGACCTCGGCCGGTTTTGGCGCGGCGGTGGGCGGGGCGGACGCGGTGCTGCTGGGCGCCTTCACCGACGCCATCGGCCTGCCCACCGCCTTCGCCCGCCGCCAGGCCCGCAACACCCAGCTGGTGTTGATGGAGGAGGCCAATCTCGGTCGCGTCTCCGACCCGTCGGCCGGCGCCGGCTTCCTCGAAGCCCTGACCGACCAGATCGCCCGCGATGGCTGGGCGGCGTTCCAGGCCATCGAAGCCCAGGGCGGCCTGGCCCAGGCCCTCATCTCGGGCGCCATCGCCGGCGAAGCGGCCAGGACGCTGGAGGCGCGGCGCGCGGCCATCGCCGCCAAGACCGACAAGATCCTCGGCGTCACCGTGTTCCCCAACGCCCAGGCGGTGGATGTGGCGGTCGAAACCCCGGCACCGGTCAAGGCGCAGGCGCCCTCCGCCCGGCTGCCCGGACCCGACACCCAGGCCGTCGCGCTCACCGCCGTTCGCCTGTCCGCACCGTTCGAGGAGCCCCGCTCATGAGCGCCTTCCCCGACTTCGCCGCCCTGGCCTTCGATGCGGCCACGCCAGCCCTGGTCGCGGCGCCTTCGGGCGAGCCCCAACCCGTTTGGGAAACCCCCGAAGGGGTCGCGGTCAAGCCGTCTTATGACGCGGCGGACGTGGCGGGCCTGGATTTCATCGACGGCTATCCGGGGCTGGCGCCGTTCCTGCGCGGCCCCTATCCGACCATGTATGTGACCAATCCGTGGACCATCCGCCAATATGCGGGCTTCTCCACGGCCGAGGATTCCAACGCCTTCTATCGCCGCAATCTGGCGGCGGGGCAAAAAGGCCTGTCGGTGGCCTTCGACCTGGCCACCCACCGCGGCTATGACAGCGACCATCCGCGGGTGAGCGGGGACGTGGGCATGGCGGGCGTGGCCATCGATTCGATCCTCGACATGCGCACCCTGTTCAGCGGCATTCCGCTGGACCAGATGAGCGTGTCCATGACCATGAACGGCGCGGTGCTGCCGATCCTGGCCCTCTATATCGTGGCGGCCGAGGAACAGGGCGTGCCGCACGCCAAGCTGTCCGGGACCATCCAGAACGACGTCCTCAAGGAGTTCATGGTCCGCAACACCTATATCTACCCGCCGGCGCCCTCCATGCGGATCATCTCCGACATCTTCGCCTATACGGCCAAGGAGACGCCGCGCTTCAACTCCATCTCGATCAGCGGCTATCACATGCAGGAGGCGGGCGCCTCGCTGGACCTGGAGCTGGCCTATACCCTGGCCGATGGGATCGACTATGTGCGCGCCGGGGTGGCGGCGGGCATGAATGTGGACGTGTTCGCGCCGCGCCTGTCCTTCTTCTGGGCCTCGGGCATGAGCTATTTCATGGAGGTGGCCAAGCAGAGGGCCGCGCGCCTGCTGTGGGCGCGGCTGATGCGCCAGCATTTCGCTCCCAAGGATTCGCGCTCCCTGTCCCTGCGCGCCCACACCCAGACCAGCGGCTGGTCCCTGGCGGCCCAGGACGTGTTCAACAATGTGCCGCGCACGGTGATCGAGGCCATGGCCGCGACCAATGGCCAGACCCAGAGCCTGCACACCAATTCGCTGGACGAGGCCATCGCCCTGCCCACCGACTTTTCGGCGCGCATCGCCCGCAACACCCAGCTGTTCCTGCAGCTTGAGAGCGGCCTGACCCGGACCATCGACCCCTGGGGCGGCTCCTATTATGTGGAGCGCCTGACCCACGACCTGGCCCGGCGCGCCCTGGCCCATATCGAGGAGGTCGAGGCCCTGGGCGGCATGGCCAAGGCCATCGAGCAGGGCATTCCCAAGCTGCGCATCGAAGAAGCCGCCGCCCGCACCCAGGCGCGCATCGACAGCGGCCAGCAGACCGTGGTCGGGGTCAATCGCTACCGGCCCGAAGCGCCCGACGACATCGCCGTGCTCAAGGTCGACAACGCCTCGGTCCGCGCCCAGCAGCTGGAAAAACTGGCCCAGCTGAAGGCCGAGCGCGATCCGGCCGCCACCGAGGCCGCCCTGGCGGCGCTGGAGGCCGGCGCGCGCTCCAACGGCAACCTGCTGGAACTGTCGGTCAACGCCGCCCGCGCCAAGGCCACCCTGGGCGAGATCAGCCTGGCCCTGGAACAGGTGTTCGGCCGCCATCAGGCCGAGATCAAGCTGCTGCGCAATGTCTATGCCGCCGAGGCCGGCGAGACGCCCAAGATCGCCCGCGCCCGGGCCATGGTCGACGCCTTCCGCCAAGCCGATGGGCGCGCGCCCAGCGTCATGGTCGCCAAGATGGGCCAGGATGGCCATGACCGCGGCCAGAAGGTGATCGCCACCGGCTTCACCGATCTGGGCTTCGACGTCGATGTGGGCGCCCTGTTCCAGACGCCGGCGGAGACCGCCCGCGAGGCGGTGGCCAAGAACGTGCATGTGGTGGGCGCCAGCTCCCTGGCCGCCGGCCATCTGACCCTGGTGCCGGAGCTGAAACAGGAGCTGGCCAAGCTCGGCCGGCCGGACATCATGATCGTGGTCGGCGGCGTGATTCCGGACGAGGATCTCAAGGCGCTGTATGACGACGGCGTCGCGGCGGTGTTCCAGCCAGGCACGGTTCTGCCCGAAGCGGCCATCAGGCTGCTTGACGAACTTAACGTAAGGCTGGGCTATACCCAGGGATCGGCCGATCAGCGCCCAGCGTAACGGGCTGCACGGTCCTCGGAGGAACAGCCCATGAGCTACAACAAGATCAAGCTGACGGCCGACGGCGACGTTGCCATCATCACCCTGTCAGATCCCGCGACCATGAACGCCGCCAGCGTGGAGATGGGCGCCGAACTGGGCGATGCGCTGAAGGCGGCGGCGATCGGTCCCGAGGCCAAGCGCGCGGTGGTGATCACCGGCGAAGGGCGCGGCTTCTGTTCGGGCGCCAACCTGCAGGCCGGCCCCGGCGGCGGCAAGCTGGACGCCGACGGCAAGCCCGACGCAGGCGCGGCGCTGGAGACGATCTATAACCCCATGGTCAGCGTGATCCGCGAACTGCCGATCCCGGTGGTAACCGCGGTCAATGGCGCGGCCGCCGGCGTCGGCTGCTCGATCGGCCTGATGGGCGACCTGATCGTCTGCGGCGAGAGCGGCTATTTCCTGCAAGCCTTCCGCCGCATCGGCCTGGTGCCGGACGGGGGCTCGACCTACATCCTGCCGCGCATGATCGGTAAGGCGCGGGCCATGGAGATGATGCTGCTGGGCGAAAAGATCCTGTCGGCCCAGGCCTTGGAATGGGGCCTGGTCAATCGCGTGGTTCCCGACGCCGACCTGATGTCCACGGCCCTGGGCCTGGCCCGCCAGCTGGCCGCCGGCCCCATGGCCATCGGCCTGATCCGCAAGGCTGTGTGGGCCTCGCTGGACGCTACCTGGGCTGAACAGCTGCACTATGAGCGGTCGGCCCAGCGCATCGCCGGCAAGACCGAGGATTTCGGCGAAGGCGTCGCGGCCTTCCTGCAAAAGCGCCCGGCGGCGTTCAAGGGCAAATAGGCGGGCAAGGGCAAATAGCCGGGGCGCGCCCCGGCTCTAAGCCGCCGCTTGCAGCGCATAGCGCCGGCAGTGCTCCAGATAGGCGGCCTCGTGGTCGGCGACCAGGTCGACGACGCTGCTCCACAGCCAGGACGGCGCGTCGAGCGTCTTGGAGCCATTGCGGGTCAGGGCGGCGCCCCATTCGGCGCGTCCGGCCAGATCCATCTGGCGGGCGTGCGCCACGCCGACCACCTTGGCGAGATAGCGCGCTGCACGCATGGCCTGTTTCTGGGTCAGCTGCTCCATGTCCAGTTTCAGGTCCTGGGGCATCAGTTCGCGCACGACGACGGCCCGGTCGTTCAGCCGCGCGGCCTGCATGCGCCGGCCAAGATTGGGCGACAGGTGGCGGGCGCCTTCCACCACGCGCTGAGCATTGTCGCGCGGCATGCTGACATGGGGCGCGCGCGGCGCGGCGGCGGCGGTCGCCTCCTTGATGTCCAACAGGCACAGGCCGCCGGCCCGATGGTCCTCGTCTCCCACCCCGGCGAGGGCGGCATAGCGCAACCGACCGAGCGAACTGCAGCCCTTCATCCAATAGGCCGCGTCCAGGAGCGTGACGGCGTCGCTCTTGTCCCTGGTCTTCAGCGAGGTGATCAGGTCGTGCAGTTGCGGGGTCGCTACAAGGGCCTCGATCTGGCGCCGTTCGTCGGCCGACAGGGCCCAGAAGCGCGGGCCCAGCGGAATGGTGGGCGAGACGTCGTCCAGGCGCTCGGCGGCCAGATCGCTCCATTTCCGCCGCACCGCCTGGCGCAGCAGGCTGGTCACGGAGCGAGGCGGACGGGCGGTCTCGGTCTCATCATCGGCCCGGTCGTCCATGGCCTCGGCATAGCCCTGGATCATCGCCTCAAGCATGCGCGCTGTGGTCACGCCGGGCAGGTCCGAGCCGCGCGCGGCCATGGCCAGGGACAGGCCCAGGCGGATCAGGTCGTGGGCGGGATTGCCGATCACCGTCTGGTCCAGGTCGCGGATCTGGAACGCCACCCGGCCACGGGCGTCGGCCACCGGGCCCAGATTGCCCACATGGCAGTCGCCGCAGATCCACACCGCCGGGCCGTGGGGCAGGCGCTTGCCGGCCGCCGTGTCCAGCCATTCGTAGAATTTCACCGTCGAGCCGCGCACATAGGCGTGGGCCGAGCGGGCCATCTTCAGCTGACGGCGGCCATTGAGGATTTCGGCGCGCTGGGTCGGGCGCGGCGTCTTCGGCGGCTTGCTCATGCGGGGGCGAAAAAAAAGAGACGACGACGGATCATTCGGAGCGCTCCATGACGGCGCAGGCTCAACGGCCCAGCCAGTCTGGCGTTCCGGGGGCGCGCGTTCCGAGGATGGCTTTCGCGCGCGCTGTGACCCGGTCTATAAACCTCAGTCCATAAACAGAGGCTCCGGGAAAGCGGCTGATCGGTTCATGAGCATCGACGCCGAGCTTGAAGCCTTCGCCCGTGCCGCGAGCCTGATCCGACCCGGCGAGACCGGGCGGTGGACCGCCCTGTCCGGTGGGGTGTCGTCCGACATCTGGCGGTTGGACAGCGGCGGACGCGCCTACTGCCTCAAGCGCGCCCTGGCCAAGCTGCGGGTCGCCGACGACTGGACCGCGCCGGTGGAGCGCAATCTTTACGAATGGCGCTGGTTCGAGACCGTGGGGGCGTGGTTCCCGGGCCTGGCGCCCAGATTGATCGCCCGCGACGCCGAGCTCGGGGTGTTCGCCATGGCGTTTCTGGAGCCGGCCGAGCACCCCCTGTGGAAGGCTGAACTTCTGGCCGGCCGCGTCGACGTGGATTTCGCCTCTGCGGTCGGCCGCGCGCTCGGCCGTATCCATGCCGCCACCGCGGGCGACCCCGAGGTCGCGGCGCGTTTCGCCACCGACGCCTATTTCCACGCCCTGAGGCTGGATCCCTATCTGCTGGCCGCCGGGCGTCGCCGGCCGGAGGCGGCGGCGGCCCTGAGCGCCCTGGTTGAGCGCACCGCCGGCCTGCGCCTCGCCCTGGTCCACGGCGATGTCAGCCCCAAGAACATCCTGATGGGGCCAGACGGCCCGGTGTTTCTCGACGCCGAGACCGCCTGGTGGGGCGATCCGGCTTTTGACCTGGCCTTCTGCCTCAATCACCTGCTGCTCAAACAGCGGGTGGTTCCGGACGCCGCCGCGGCGTTGAACGCCAGTTTCGACGCCCTGGCCAGCGCCTATCTGGCCCATGTGGACTGGGAGCCGCACAGCCAGATCGAGGCGCGCGCCGCAAGCTTGCTGCCGGGCCTGTTGCTGGCCCGGGTCGACGGTAAGTCGCCGGTGGAATACCTGCCCGACGAAGCCGACCGCGAGCCGGTGCGCCGCGTAGCGCTAAACCTGCTGGCCGAGTCTGTGCAGACCCTGGACGGGGTCCGGGCGGCGTGGGGGCGCGCCGCCCCACCGTAGTGAGCCTCACCGGTTCAGCAGATCCGTCGCCTGGGCGCCGTCCACCGCCTGTTCGCTGGCCGCCTGGGCCTGGACGCGCCGAGCCCTGCGATAGCCCTCGCGGCCTTTCAACCGGTCCCAATAGGCGCTGACGGCCTCGGGAAAAGACTCGTCCAGGCCCAGGGTCTGGGCCAGCAGCAGGGCGTAGCCGACGGAGATGTCGGCGCCGGTGAAGTCCTCGCCGCACAGATAGGGCTGGCTGGCCACCTGGCTATCGACGGCGCGCAGGCGGGCCAGGAACCAGCGGCGATAGTCGTCGACCACCTGGGGCAGGCGGCGATCTTCCGGCTCGAGCCGCGAATAGCGCAGCACCAGGGTCTGGGGAAAGGTCAGGGTCGCCTCGCCAAAGTGCAGCCCGTTCAGATAGGCGCCATAGCGTGGATCATTTGGCGGCACATCCAGTCTTCCGTCGCCGTGGCGGGCGGCCAGGTACTGGATCATCGCCGCCGACTCCGTCATTCGGACGCCGTCGTCGAGCAAGGTCGGGACGGTGCCGAGGGGATTGATGGTCAGATAGTCGCGCGCCAGCACCCGCGGCGGGAACGGCAGCATCTTGAGCTGATAGACCAGGCCCAGCTCCTCCAGCGCCCACAGCGGGCGGAAGGAGCGCGCGTCCGAGCAGTGATAGAGCGTCAGCATCGGATTTTTCCCCTGGTTCCGAGCGTCGCCTTCGCGCCGGGTTTTCGCCGCGATCTTCGGGTGTCGGCCCGGCGCTGTCGAGCGCGATCACCGATGCGGCGCCCTGGTTTGGTCGATTTTCGGCCACCTTGCGAAATTTGATGTTGACATCGTTTAGATCGAAAGGCAGATTTAGACAGCGTTTAGATTACGTGTCACGGTTTACCCCGAGCCGGCGCCCACGATGGGCCGGACGAGGCGCCAGCCACAACAGGCCGGCAAGGAAGCGTCTGGAAAGATTCCTCTCATGTCTCTTTCTGGAGAACCATCATGTTCCGTACCGCAGCCGCTATACTGAGCGTCGCCTTCCTGGCCACCGCCGCCAACGCCGCCGAAGTCAAGGTTTCCACGCTCGACAAGTCCCCGACCCAAGTCCGCGCCGCGATCGGCGATGCGGCCTTCAAGGCCTGCAAACAGGCCTATTCCGACGACGTGTTCGCCGTCTATGAGCGCGATCCTTGCGTCCGCGATTCCGTCGCCGACGCCCTCGCCAGGGCGAACGCCGCCCCGGCCGTCGCGACCGCCGCGCCACGCCAGGCCTCGGTGCTCGCGTCGCGCTAAAACGCCTTAGTCCGGCGCTTTTTGAACTGGCCCGCTTCCGATGAGGCGGGCCAGTTTGCGTTTGGGCTTATGGGCTAGGGCGGGATGGTCGAACCTACCTTCTCCCATGGGGAGAAGGAGGGGCCCGTTCGCGAAGCGAAGGGGAGGATGAGGGGATAAGGCCTCTCAGTTTCATCCTGAAAGCCCGCAACCCCTCACCCTCCCACGCCTGTCGGCGCGGGCCCCTCCCTCTCCCTTCGGGCGAGGTGTTTCTTGGCCAGGCTAAGTTAGGACGCGCTCCCTCTGTTCCTCTTCCTGAGGCGCCCGTGCAGCGGGCCTCGAAGGACGTACAGACGGCGCCGTGATTGCGTCCTTCGAGGCTCGCCGCTGCGCGACGAGCACCTCTGGATGAGGAGCAGGGGTGGGGTGTCAGCTTAACTTGGCGCCTATGGGCCTTCGCCGGGATGAGCGGAGTTTTTATTGGCTCAACCTGATTTCATCATGCTCTAGGCTTGAAGCCCTGGGCTTATGTCCTCGGCCGGGGCGAACACCTCCGAGACGATCCGGCCGTCGGGATAGAGCACCGCCCGCTTCATGCCGTCGGTGATGAAGGGGGTGATCACCTGGCCCTTTGCGTTCACCGCGATCAGGCCGCCGTCGCCGCCCAAGGCTCGAATCTCCTCCAGGATGGCTCGCCCGGCCTCGGCCAAGCCCTGGCCGCCGAAGCGCAGGCGAAAGGCCAGCTGAGCCGCGGCGGCGACGCGCAGGAAATATTCGCCCTGGCCAGTGCAGGATACGGCGACGGTCCCATCCGCCCAGGCCCCGGCGCCGGGCACCGGACTGTCGCCCAGCCGCCCCGGCATCTTGCCGAATACCCCCGCGGTGGATGTGGCCGCCGCCAGCTGGCCGGCGCGGTCGCGGACCACACAGCCCACGGTGCCATGGGCGAGGTCGTCCTCATCAGGCGTATACCGCGCCCTGGTGAACCATTCGGCCGGGTCCACGACGGGCTCCAGGCCCTGGTCGCGTGCGAAATCCGCCGCGCCGACCCCGGCCAGCATCACATGCGGGGTGCGCTGCAGGACGGCCAGAGCCGCGCGCACGGGGCTTTGGAACCCCTGCAGGGCCGCGACGGAACCGGCCATTCGGGTTTGCCCGTCCATGACGCAGGCATCCAGTTCATAGTCGCCGCGCCGGTTGGGCGAGGCGCCGCGGCCGGCCACGTACAGGCCCGAGGCTTCGAGGGCTTCGACGGTCTCCACCGCCACCTCCAGGGCCGGGGCGCCGGCGAGGAGCCGCTCGCGAGCGATCTCCACCACGCCCCGCATGTGCGCGACCTCCTGCGAATAGTCCAGGCCCGCCCGGGCGCCGGCGCCGCCGTGCAGCGCAAGCGCTATGCCCTGATCTGTGTTCATCGAACATCCACCGTCTTTTCGGGCACCGTCTTTTCGGGCGTCGTCATTCCAGGTCTTACCTTCCCTCACGTCCCGCTAGCAGAACGCCGATAACCTACTACAATCGATCCAAAGGTGACCGGGCGGACAGAGGCTCGGCAGCGGAGGAGACCACCATGGCGCGTGACGCTCAGATGATCGATCAGGCCCTTGCCGAGGCTCATCTGCCGGCTCTTTTGATGTCGCTGGTGCATATCACCGGCGATGAGGGCCTGCTTAGCGACGATATGCGGCCGGTCTACGACTTTTTCGCCGATGGGCGCTATGGCGGCTATTCGCAGGCCCAACAGGACGAGCTGCGCGCCACGGCCAAGGCGGTCATCGCCGCCTACAACGCTGGCGACGGCGTCCTGCCGCCGCCGCCGAACGAGGCCACCATCCGGCGGATGATGGATTTCGTCGCCGGCGCCGAGGTGCCCGAACGCTATGTGCCGCTGTTGATGGAAGAGCTGTCGATGGACGGTCTCGACCAGAAACTGCCCCAATGGGATACGCCCGAGCTCAAGGCCGCCGCGGCCAAGACCAAGGTGCTGATCATCGGGGCCGGCATGTCCGGTCTGCTGACCGCGATCCGCCTGAAACAGGCCGGTATCGCCTTCGAGATCATCGAGAAAAACGCCGATGTCGGCGGCACCTGGCTGGAAAATACCTATCCCGGATGCCGCGTGGACAATCCCAGCCACCTCTATTCCCTGTCCTTCGAGGCCAATCACGAATGGCCGCAGCATTTCTCCACCCAGCCGGTGCTGCTGAAATATTTTCGCGACTGCGCCGACCGCTATGATCTGCGGTCCCAGATCCGCTTCAAGACCACCGTCGAGGACGCCAGTTTCGACGAGGCGGCCAAGCTGTGGCGCGTGCGGATCAAGCGGCCGGACGGCGCCGAGGAGGTGCTGACCGCCAACGCCGTGGTCAGCGCGGTGGGACAGCTGAACCAGCCGCGCCTGCCCGACATCAAGGGCCGCGACAGCTTCGCCGGCGAGGCCTTTCATTCGGCGAAATGGCGCCACGACATCGACCTGACAGGCAAGCGCGTGGCGGTGATCGGCACCGGGGCCAGCGCCTTCCAGTTCGTGCCCGAGATCGCGCCGAAAACAGGCGCGCTGCTGGTCTTTCAGCGCACCCCGCCCTGGCTGGGCCCCACGCCGAACTATCACTACGACGTCACCGAGGGCGAGCGCTGGATGCTGCAGCACGTGCCCTTCTATGAGAAATGGTACCGTTTCTGGCTGTTCTGGATGCTGACCGACGGCCTGTTGGACGCCATCACCAGCGACCCGGACTATAGGGGGCCGCAGACAGCCGTCAGCGACGCCAACCTGATGATGCGCGAAATGCTGATCGAGGGCATGAGGGCCCAGGTCGACGGCGATGAAGAGCTGCTGGCCAAGATCACCCCGCAGTATCCGCTGGGGGGCAAGCGGTCGGTGCGCGACAACGGCGTGTGGATCTCGGCCCTGCGCCGTCCCAATGTGCGACTGGTCACCGAAGCCATCACCGAAATCACGCCCACGGGGATCAAGACCGCCGACGGCGTGGAGCATGAGGTCGACGTGATCATCTACGGCACCGGCTTCAAGGCCAGCGATTTTCTGCGCACCTTCAAGGTGCATGGCCGGGGCGGCGCCGAACTGCACCAACAATGGGGCGGCGACGCGCGCGCCTATCTGGGCATGACGGTGCCCAACTTTCCCAATTTCTTCGTCGTTTACGGTCCCAACACCAATATCGTGGTCAATGGCAGCATCATCTTCTTCTCCGAATGCAGCGTCCGCTACATCGTCGAGGCGCTGAAGCTGTTGGCCCAGACCGGCAAGGCCGCCATGGAGCCGAAGAAGGACGTGCACGACGCCTTCAACGAGAAGGTCGACGCCGCCAACCAGGGCATGGCCTGGGGCGCGCCCCAGGTGACCAGCTGGTACAAGAACGAGACCGGCCGGGTCAGCCAGAATTGGCCCTTCCGGCTGATCGACTACTGGAACGCCACCTTGAAGCCAAACCCGGACGATTTCATCCTCAGCTGAGCGCCGCCCCATGCCCGACTTCCAGACCCTGGCCCTGCCGGATATCCGCCTGCGCGCGGCCATACAGGGCCAAGGGCCGCTGGTGGTGCTGGTGCATGGCTTTCCGGAGTCCTGGTACAGCTGGCGCCACCAGATGGCGCCGATCGCCGAGGCCGGCTTCACCGCCTGCGCCATCGACGTGCGCGGCTATGGCGGCTCGGACAAGCCGCAGCCGGTCGAGTCCTACGCCATGGCGCGGATGGTCGAGGACGTGGCCGGGGTCATCGATCTGCTGAGCCCGGGCCAAAAGGCCATATTGATCGGCCACGACTGGGGCGCCCCGATCGTCTGGAACAGCGCCCTGATCCGTCCCGACCGGGTGCGCGCCGTGGCGGGCTTGTCGGTGCCCTATCTTGGCGTGCCGACCCGCTCTTTCCGGGCGGTGTTCGAAGAGGTGTTCACCAGCCGGGGCAAGTTCTTCTACCAGCACTATTTCCAGAAGGAGGGCGTGGCCGAAGCCGAGCTGGACGCCAATCCGCGAGAGTCGTTGCGGAAATTCTACTATGCGATCAGCGGCGACGCGCCGGACGGAACCTGGCCTACGGACAAGACCACGACCAACACCCTGCTGGACGGTCTGGTCGATCCGGATCCGTTCCCTGCCTGGCTGACCGAGGCCGACCTCGACTATTTCACGGGCGAGTTCGAGGCCTCCGGCTTTCGCGGGCCGCTGAACCGCTATCGCAACCACGATGCGGACTTCGATTATCTGTCGGGGTTTCGAGGGCGAAAGATCGAGCAGCCGGCCCTGTTCATCGGAGGCCAGCGCGATCTGGTGCTGAGCATGCTCGGCCGGGGCGACCTGGTGGCGATGATGAAGGCCGAGGTCCCCGATCTGCGCGGCGCCGACATCCTGCCCGGCTGCGGTCATTGGACCCAACAGGAGCGTCCGGCCGAGGTGACGGCGCGACTGATCCCGTGGCTGAAGACGATCTGAGCGGCGCCCGCCCGCCCGCGATCTAGCCGACCCGTTCGACCGCTTGCGGCTCTATCGCACGGGCGATTTCGGCCAGGAGGGCGGCGGGAGAGATCGGCTTGGCGACCACGCCGTTCATGCCGGCGCCCATGTATTCGGCCCGTTGGTGGGCCATGACATTGGCGGTGAGGCCGATGATCGTGACCTGGGCCGGCTCGCCCCGCAGGCCACGGATGGCGCGGGTGGCCTCGACGCCGTCCATGTGCGGCATCTGGATGTCCATCAAGATCAGGTCGTGGGCGCCGCGGCGGGCGATCTGAAGTCCGGCCGCGCCGTCCTCCGCCTCCGAGACCTCGGCGCCGAGCCGGGTCAGTATGGTGCGGGCCACCAGCCGGTTGGTGGCGTTGTCGTCCACCAGCAGGATCCTGACGCCGTCGAGCATGCGATCATCCACCGTCTCGACGGCGCCGGGGACCGCGGCCGGCGCATCGAACTCCAGCCAGAAGGTCGAGCCTTCGCCTTCGACACTGGAGAATCCGATTTCGCCGCCCATCATCTGGATCAGCGACCGGGTGATGGAAAGCCCCAGGCCTGTGCCGCCGAAACGCCGGGCCGTATCGCTTTCGGCCTGGTGGAAGCGATCGAACACCTGCCTCTGGGCGCCGGACGCCATGCCGATGCCGGTGTCCTCGACCTCGAACCGCACCTTGCGCCGGCCCTTGGGCAGGTCCGACACCGCCAGTCGCGCGGTGACGTGACCCTTGGCCGTGAACTTCACCGCATTGCCCACCAGGTTGAACATCACCTGGCGCAGGCGCACCGGGTCCGCCTCGATCCACATCGCCTCGCCCGTCACCTCGCAGCGCAGGTCCACCCCCTTGGCGCGCGCCTGGTCGCCCAGCAGGCCGGTGACCGTTTCGAGCGCCTCGCCCACGCGCATGGGTTCAGCCGTCAGGTCCAGTCGCCCAGCCTCGATCTTGGACAGGTCCAGGACGTCGTTGAGCAGCTGAGAGAGCAGGCGCCCGCAATCCTTGGCCTGCCGCATCAATTCCCGGCCATCCACGGAAATAGCCTCCTGCTCCAGCAGGTGCATCGCGCCCAACACCCCATTCAGAGGCGTGCGGATCTCGTGGCTGACATTGGCCAGGAACTCCGCCTTGGCCAGGTTGGCGGCTTCCGCCTGGGTCTTGGCTTCATGCAGGGCCATATCCGCGGCCATGCGCTCGGTGATGTCCCGGCTGACCGAGATCACGCCCACGGCGACGCCGTTTTTGAAATGCGCCTTGGCGTTGGTCTGCAGATAAAGCCAGCGCCCGTCCTTATGCCGCAGGCGCGCGGTCACCCGCACCGCCTGCGGCGCCTCGCGGACCGTCTGCAGGGCGCCCAACATTGCTTCCAGGCTCTCGGGATGCAGCAGATCCCGCAAACAGGCGCCGACCAGTTCGTCGGGGCGATAGCCCAGCACGCTCAAAGAGGCCGGGGAGGCGTATTGAAAGACGCCATCCAGGTCTATCCGAGAGATGAGGTCGGTGATATTTTCCGCTAATATCTTGAAATCATTCAGGCTATCTTCCAGTCGGCGCTGCTGGGCCTGGACCGA
>FTIR01000296.1_pt2 | contig 14991 bp, 10 predicted proteins | sample 1658041 | NCBI WGS metagenome assembly FTIR01 (sample SAMEA3914793, study PRJEB12502) | metagenome | biome: forest; material: soil | place: Canada | collected 2011-07-03 | depth 0.3 m | reverse complement strand
TTCAAGTCGGTGGCCAAGGCCGACGTGATCATCGTGATCGGCGCCAACCCGAGCGAGGCGCATCCCGTGTTCGCGTCGCGCATGAAGCGGCGGCTGCGCCAGGGCGCGAAGCTGATCGTCGTCGATCCGCGCCGCATCGACCTGGTGGCCGGCGCGCACGTGAAGGCCGACTTCCATCTGCAGCTGCGCCCCGGCACCAACGTGGCGCTGGTCACGTCGCTGGCGCACGTGATCGTCACCGAGGGCCTGGACGACGCGGCTTACGTGGCCGAGCGCTGCGACGACAAGAGCGTCGCGCAATGGCGCGAGTTCGTCGCCCGCCCCGAGAACTCGCCGGAAGCCTTCGAGAGCGAGACGGGCGTGCCCGCCGCGCTCGTGCGCGGGGCCGCGCGCCTGTACGCCACCGGCTCCGGCGCGGGCACCGCGCAGACACTGGCCGACGCGATCGCCGCGGGCGGCAAGCGCCCCAACGGCGCGATCTATTACGGCCTGGGCGTGACCGAGCACGCGCAAGGCTCGACCGCGGTGATGGCGATCGCCAACCTCGCGATGGTCAGCGGCAACGTCGGCCGCGAAGGCGTCGGCGTGAACCCGCTGCGCGGCCAGAACAACGTGCAGGGCTCGTGCGACATGGGCTCGTTCCCGCACGAGCTGCCGGGCTATCGCCACATCGGCGGCGCCGAGGTGCGCGCGCAGTTCGACAAGGCCTGGGGCGTGACGCTGCTGCCCGAGCCCGGCCTGCGCATCCCCAACATGTTCGACGCCGCGATCGCCGGCGAGTTCAAGGGGCTGTACTGCCAGGGCGAGGACATCGTGCAGTCCGATCCGGACACCCAGCACGTGTCGGGCGCGCTGCAGGCGATGGAATGCGTCGTCGTGCAGGACATCTTCCTCAACGAGACCGCCAAGTACGCGCATGTGTTCCTGCCCGGCTCGTCGTTCCTCGAGAAGGACGGCACGTTCACCAACGCGGAGCGCCGCATCTCGCGCGTGCGCAAGGTGATGCCGCCGCTGTCGGGCGTTGGCGACTGGGAGGCCACGGTCATGCTGTCCAACGCGCTCGGATACCCGATGGCGTACACGCATCCCGAGCAGATCATGCAGGAGATCGCGGCCCTGACGCCCACCTTCGCCGGCGTCAGCTACGAGAAGATCGATCGCCTGGGCAGCGTGCAATGGCCGTGCAACGACTCCACCGCAGAAGCCGGCACGGACATCATGCACGTCGACCACTTCGTGCGCGGCAAGGGCCGCTTCGTGATCACGCAGTACGTGCCCAGCGACGAGAAGGTCACGCGCAAGTTCCCGCTGCTGCTCACCACCGGCCGCATCCTGTCGCAGTACAACGTGGGCGCGCAGACGCGGCGCACGTTCAACTCGCAGTGGCACGACGAGGACCGGCTGGAGATCCATCCTCAGGACGCGCTAGACCGCGGCGTGAAGCAGGACGACTGGGTGGGCATCACGAGCCGCTCGGGCGAGACCGTGCTGCGCGCGACGATCACCGAACGCGTGCAGCCGGGCGTGGTCTACACCACCTTCCATTTCCCCGAGTCCGGCGCCAACGTGATCACCACCGACAGCTCCGACTGGGCCACCAACTGCCCCGAGTACAAGGTGACGGCGGTGCAGGTGATGCCGGTGGCGCAGCCGTCCACGTGGCAGCGCGCGTACAAGGACTTCAACGAGGACCAGGAACGCTTCCTGGCCGACGCGCGGCTCGGCGCGGCCGTGACCGTCACCGGCAAATGAAGGCCGAGGCTTCTCCCATCGACGCCTCATCCGGGTTGCCGGACGCGGGCGCGCAACGCCTGGACGTGCGCGTGCGGCGCGACGGCGCCGTCACCGAATCGCAGGACTGGCTGGCCGACGAAGTGCCCGTGGCCCTGATCTTCAACGGCATCTCGCACGCGGTGATGCTGGCGACGCCACTCGACCTGGAGGACTTCGCGCTCGGCTTCGGCCTCACCGAGGGCTTGCTGGAACGTGCCGACGAGCTGTACGGCGTGGAAGTGCAGCCCGATCCGGCCGGCGTGCGCGTGGAGATGGACGTGTCCAGCGCCTGCTTCGCGCGCTTGAAGGACCGGCGCCGCTCGATGGCCGGGCGCACCGGCTGCGGCCTGTGCGGCACCGAGAGCCTGGACCAGGTGGAGCCGCCGCTGCCCTTGCTGGTGCCGTGCGCCACGCCGCTGTCGCCGCCCGCGATCGCCGCCGCGTTGCGCGCGCTGCCGGCGCACCAGGCCCTGCAGCAACGCACCGGCGCCACCCATGCGGCCGCGTGGTGCTCGCCGGACGGACAGGTGCGCCTCGTGCGCGAGGACGTCGGCCGCCACAACGCGCTCGACAAGCTGGTCGGCGCGATGGTGGAGGCCGGCGTCGATGCGCGCGACGGCTTTTGCTGCATCACCAGCCGCGCGAGCGTGGAGATGGTGCGCAAGGCGGTGACGGCGGGCATCACCGCGCTCGTCGCGGTGTCCGCGCCGACGTCACGCGCGGTCGCCACCGCTCGCCGTGCCGGGCTCGCGCTGGCCGGATTCGCGCGCCGCGACGATCTGGTGCTTTATGCAGGCGCCGACCGGTTCGGCCCCGCCACGCCACACTGAGCCATGGATCTCGACAACCTCATCGTCATGGCCAACCGCATCGGCGACTTCTTCGTGGCGCAACCCGATCGCGACGAGGCGCTGGCGGGCATCGCCGATCACCTGAAGAAGTTCTGGGAGCCGCGCATGCGCAGCCAGATCCTGGCCGCCGTCGGAACCGAAGCCGGCGCCGGCCTCAGCGAGATCGTGACTGCAGCCCTGACCACGCATCGCGCGCTGCTGCAGCCGGCCTGAATCGCCAGGCCGGGCCCGGCGCACTGCCGTCGCGCTCGAAAAAACGCCGACGCCCGCGCGAGAGGCGGGCGTCGGCGCGCTGTTGCTCCCGCGCGTTACTCAGGCAACGACCAGCTTGATCACGGCGCTGCCCGTCGCGCCCTTGTTGTCGTGCACGGTGACCGTCAACGTGTAGGTGCCCTTCACCGGCGTGACCCAATACAGGAAGCCGGAGGACAGCAGGCTCATGCCGGCAGGGATGCCGACGGCGGTGTAGGTCAGCGAGCCGCCGTCGACGTCCTGGCCGGTGAGGATGGTGGAGAAGGTTGCGCCGGCCTTCGCGGAGAAGGTCGCCGAGGCCAGCGTCGGCGCGTGATTGGCCGTCGCGGCGGCAGCGGCCACCGTCAGCGTCTCTGTCTGCGTCGAAGAATAGCCGTAGCTGTCCGTGACCTTCGCCGTGAACGTGTGGCTGCCCGCGGTGGGAGCGGCCCAGCTCAGCGCGCCGGCACTGCTGACCGTCAGGCCCGAGGGGGCACCGCTGACGCTGTAGGAAAGCGTGCCGGTGTTCGGATTCGTGGCGCTGAGCGTGCCCGCGAATGCCGTACCGGCGGTGCCGGTGTATTTACCGGTGCTCGCGAAAGCAGGGGCCGTGCCGGGAATCACCTTGAGGGCGTACTTCGCGCTCGCCGACTTGCCCGTGGCCGTCGTGGCCGTCACGGTGAACGAGTAGCTCCCGGCCACCGGCGCCGCCCACTTCAGGGTGCCGGTGGTGTCGACCGCGAGGCCGCTCGGCGCGCCGGACAGCGCGTAGCTGGTGCTGGTACCCGTGGGTGCCGTGACGCCCAGCGACTGGCTCAGTGCGCTGCCCGCCTTGCCGGTGTACGAGCCGCCCGGCACCGTCGGCGCAGCCGCCACGGTGACGGCGGTCGACACGCCCGTCAACGCGTTGGACAGTGCCGTCGCGTTGGGCGTGCCCCAGCCGGTGGCCAGATCGTAGCCGACGCCGGCGCGGCAGGTGGCGCAGGTGCCGTTGGTGCCCTCGGTCACGTCGCCCAGCGCCGCGGCGTAGGTGCCGGGCACGGCCGCGATCGACTTGTAGAGCAGCGTGTGGATGTCGCCGCCCAGCGCCGCCTTCGAATTGGCGGCGCGGATCGCGTTGGCGACGGCGACGACGCCGGCCCATTGCGGCGCGGCGATGCTGGTGCCGCCATACGCGTTCCACACCGTGGCGGCGCCCGGCAGGGTCAGCGCGACGTACTCGCCCGTCATCGGGTCGGCGTTGAAGGCGACGTCCGGCACGGCACGGCGCGCGAGCCCGCTGCCGCCGGTCGGGGTGACGCCGCTCTGGTAGGCCGGCAGGGCCTCATAGGCGCTCATGCCGCCGCCGGTTCTGGACCAGGCCAATTCCGTGCGGGTCGTGCCCGACCAGTTCATCCCGGTGCCGCCGACGGCCAGCACGTTGGACGAGACCGCGGGCCAGATCACTTGCGCGCCGGAGTCGCCGGCGGCGGCGACGAAGGTCATGCCGGTGCCGGCGAAGTAGGAGTCCACCGTCGGCGCCCAGCCGGCCTCGGCGGAACCGAAGCTCATCGACACGACGCCCGGCCCGAACTTGGTGGCCAGGAGGCTCGCGCCGAGGATGCTGGTGGACATCGAGTCAGGCATCTCGATCAGCACGATGCGCGCGAGCGGCGCGATCGCGTGCGCCCATTGCACGTCGAGCTTGCTTTCGGGGGTCCAGGTGGCGTTGTAGGCCGGCACGGTCGAGGTCATCGTGCCGCTCGTGGTCGCATGGACCTGCGAGAAGGTGCAGCTCGACGGCGGCGTCGCCAGTTTCGTGGTCGTGGTCGCGATCGCGACGTTGGCACAGGTCGGCAGGCCGAACTTGGCCGAGAACGCGTTCAGGTCGGACAGCGCGGTGGCATCGTGGTAGGCGTCGACGAGGTAGATCGTCTGCCCGGCGCCCAGCGCGGCGGCCTGGGCCGAGGTCAAGGAGGCGCCGGTGGCCGGCAGGGCGGACAGGCCGTAGGCGGCGCGGATCTGCGCGGGCGTGAAAACCGAGCCGGTGAGGGTGGTCGTCAGCGGAGCCGAGGACTCGCTCGTGACCGACGCGGTGCGCGTCTTGGCCAGCGCGGCGATGCGCTGGCTCACGGCCTGGCGGTTGAGTCGCGCGGTCGGAAGGTCGGCGAGGGCGCCGTCGACCTCGAACGTCTTGGGGGTGAAATGCGCCGAGTTGTTGGTGCCGCCAACGTCGGCCTGGCTGGGCTCGTCCAGCAGCACGGGGGCCATGTGGTAGGCGGGCAGCACTTCGGTGCTGGCCATCGCGCTGGCGACGCTGCTGTCGAGCGAGTCGGCACCGGTGGCCTGCGAGCTGGAGGCAGCCTCTGCGGCGCCCGAGGCGGCGGCGGGCTGGGCGAGCGAGTCGGCTCCGGAGCCGCCGCCGCAGGCGGTCAGGGCGGCCAGGAGGAGGGCGGAGAGGGCGAGGGTGGGAGTGGCTTTTTGAGCCAGGGCAAGACTATTCACAAGACCGATCCTTCGATGAGCTGGTTCGCTGGCGGTCGGCGAATGACGCGGCGGTCCCAACGCCGCAAGGCATCGTGGAATGGCACGCCATCACGCCGGCGCGCCGGGTGTGGACAAGCAGCCCGACCTTGAAGGACCGGCTGCCAGGCGCTGTTGGATCGACGCGGACCACCAAGGGCCGGCGTATCGATTCAGAGCAGCGAGTGCGTCGGGTTCGAAACGGAAGAGTATCGAGCTCGACTGACGGGTTGCCGTATCGCAACGGCAGGCGGATATTACCGAAGCATTTACCCGTTCACCGGCAAAGATGCAACAAGGTGCTGCTCGACCATAATTCGATGGTCAGGCAATGGTTTTCAGCCTACGGTCGAGCAGATTTGCGCCAAATCGGGGCAGATTCGGGCCTTGAATAGTATTTACTGGAGGCGCCGGATAGATTCTCGTTGCCCATAAGAGACAAGTATCCTGATCAGGGCCCGGAGCCGTTGCGAGGTAAATCGGCGGGCACGAAAATTAAAATCAACGCGTCTCCCCGCAATGGCGGGCGCTTTCAAGCCAGCCTGCGATTGGTGTCCGCCTTCCCCCGGGCTTCGGCATGCGCCGATATCGACTCGACCGTTTCCGGAATCCGGGTAATTCCACCGCGAAATTCATGGCGAACGCGTTGGATCGAATCTCTTCCGAGGCTGGCAACTGAGGCTCTTGCTATTGGTCAACGCCAGCGGATTCATTCGGCCCGGCGAGCCGGAAGAGATTCAGTCGAGCAGCGCTCCAGAACTAACCAGCACTTGCAGCGCAATTCCGGGCCACGGTCGAGCAGAAATGCGACGAGGGCGGGGCGATTGCCTATGACGGCTCACCGAAAACGGGTAGGTGAAAACGATAAGTCGCTGATCGGCGACAGCGGGAACGTGGGTTGCAATGGGTTACAGGCAATCGATGTGATGGCTCGGCCATACCCTTCAACTCGCTAGGAGAAGACTTCCATGAAACTAACTACCCCCCTCGTTGCGCTCGCGCTGGCCTTGGCCGGCGGTGCCGCATCGGCTGCCACGGTCGGTACGCTGTACGACGCCGCGACCGATACCGCGCTGGCCAACAATCCGGTGCTCGGCCCGCAGCTCTACGCGGTCTTCGAGCAAGACGGGCCCGCGGGCACCACCCCGACGTTCGACTATGTCTACAACTTCCAGCTCGACGCCACGTCGAACTTCAACGTGAGCGGCAACACGTACAGCGGCCCCGTCGTCGCCGCCTCCAACGCCGATTTCACGCTCTACACGGGCACGTCGACGGGCAACTCTGGCACCGCGGGCGACATGGTGGGCAACGTCTTCTCATTTGCCGGCCAGACGATCCAGAACACGGTGTTCACCAATCTGACGAAGGGTAACTACTTCTTCGAGATCACCGGCGCCATCGGGGCGCCGCTCGGCACCAGCTACAACGTCACGATCCAGGCCCCGTCGGACACCATTCCGCTGTCCGTGCCGGAACCCGCCAACATGGCCTTGCTGCTCGCCGGCCTGGGTCTGGTGGGATTCATGGCGAAGCGCCGCACGCGGCAGTAAATCGGTCCGACGCGACCCCTTGAAAGAAAAGCAGCGGCGACGCTGCTTTTTTTTGTCCGCGTCAACGGCCCAGCGGTGCGATCGCCTCGGCGACGGCCTTCGCGCTGATGTCCTCGGCCTGCATCGGGTGCATCGCGCGCAGCACGTCGTCGCGCCGCTGCGGATCGCTCAGCACGGGCCAGTTCTCGGCCAGCGCGTGCAGTAGTTGTCCGGTGAGCCTGTCCAGTTTCGGGCGGGTCACGGTGGCGAGGTCGGGTGCGTCGGGGAACTGGCCGTGCTTGAACACGTCCCAGCCCTGGAACAACTCGTTCTGGGCCGTCTTCGAGGCCTCGATCTGCGCGCGGAAGAAGCTCTCGGCCCAGGCCTGCGGCACGCCCAGTTCGCTGGCCTGGCGGCCCAGCGCGGCGATGACCTGCGCCTCGCGCGGCAGATCCTCGATCGGGAGGTGGTGGTTCCATTTGAACCGGGCGACGTCGGGCGCCAGCAGCAGGCGCGCGTCGATCAGCGCGCGCAGCGATTCGACGCCCCACGGGTACGCCAGCCACTGCTCGTTGGCGCGCGCGAATGCGCCGCTTTCGATCGCCTGGTGCAGCCATTGGTCGACGTAGGCCTTGAGCACGGCGTCGCGCGGCAGCAGCACGGCTTTCTCGGAGAAGTCGAACGGGGCGTCCGGATGGATCGCGCACAGGCGCGGATGCAGGCGCTGCTGCAGCCGGGCCTCGATGGCGTCGGTGATCATCACGTCCGCGTCGCCCGCCACGATGCGGTCGAAGATCGTCACGTTGTCGGAAAACAGCGTCAGCTTCGCGTGCGCGGCGTGTGCGCGCGCGAAGCGCTCGTTGGTACCGCCCGGGTTGACGATCAGGCGCACGTCGGGGCGATCGATGTCGGCCAGCGTCTGGTACTTCTGCGCGTCCTCGCAGCGCGCGATCGGCGTCTTGCCGTCGCGCAGGTAGGGGATCGAGAACCAGGCCTTCTTCTGGCGCTCGAGCGACACGGAGACGCCGCCGAGCGCGAGATCGAAGCGGTCGTCGCCGAGGTCGCCCATCATCGTGCTCCATGTGGTGGGCACGACCTGCAGGCGCACGCCCAGCGTCTTCGCGAGATCGGCGGCCAGCGCGATGTCGAGGCCGACGAAGGTGTCGCCGGTGCCCACGCGGTAGCTGAACGGCTTGTAGTCGCCGGTGGTGCCCACGCGCAGCACGCCGCGGGCGAGGATCTCGTCGAGGCGGTTCGGCGGCGCGACCGCCGCGGGCGCGCTGCCCGGCAAGGCCTCCGCGCCCTTCGCGGCGGGCATCAAGCCCGCACCGAGGGCGATCGTGAACGCGGCAATCAAGGCGGGCAGGCGACGGCATGCAGACACAGGCAACTCCGGAGACGGGGACGACGCCGGAGTCTATGCAATCGGTCCGCAGCCTGGACGACCGCTGGCCGGGGCGGGCGCGAATGTCTTCGCGGGTCAAGTCAATGGCCCATCGGGATGGATAAGTTTTTAACTATCGGATCACTAACAAGGATTAATTAGCGCAACAAGATCGAAGGCGCGACAGTCAGGGTCTGCGCACGGTGCCCGGCACCGCGCTCCATGGATCGAATCAACGAAGGAGATCACGATGTCCAACGAAGCAACCTGCCCTTTCTCCGGCGGCGCACGCAAGCACGCCGTGGCCGGCGCCCCGACGAATGCAGATTGGTGGCCCAACCAGCTGAACCTGGCGATGCTGCACCAGCAGTCCAGCAAATCCGATCCGATGGGCGAGACGTTCGACTACGCCGAGGAATTCAGGAAGCTCGACCTGGACGCGGTGATCGCGGACCTGCGCGCCCTGATGACGAACTCGCAGGACTGGTGGCCCGCCGACTACGGCCACTACGGCCCGCTGTTCATCCGCATGGCCTGGCATGCCGCGGGCACCTACCGCATCGCCGACGGCCGCGGTGGCGCGGGCACCGGCGCGCAGCGCTTCGCGCCGCTCAACAGCTGGCCGGACAACGGCAACCTGGACAAGGCGCGGCGCCTGCTGTGGCCGATCAAGCAGAAGTACGGCCGCCGGCTGTCCTGGGCCGACCTGATCGTGCTGACCGGCAACGTCGCGCTGGAGACGATGGGTTTCAAGACCTTCGGCTTTGCCGGCGGCCGGCCCGACATCTGGGAGCCGCACCAGGAAATCTACTGGGGCTCCGAGACCAAGTGGCTGGGCGACGAGCGCTACAGCAACGGCCGCGAACTCGCCAACCCGCTCGCCGCGGTGCAGATGGGCCTGATCTACGTCAACCCGGAAGGCCCGAACGGCAATCCCGATCCGGTCGGGTCGGCGCGCGACGTGCGCGAAACCTTCGCCCGCATGGCGATGAACGACGAGGAGACCGTGGCGCTCGTCGCCGGCGGCCACACCTTCGGCAAGACGCACGGCGCGGGGCCGGCGGCCCACGTGGGCGCGGAGCCCGAAGGCGCCAGCATCGAGGAGCAGGGCCTGGGCTGGGCCAACAGCTTCGGCAGCGGCCGCGGCTTCCACACGATCACCAGCGGGCTGGAAGGCGCCTGGACGCCCACGCCCACGCAGTGGGACATGAGCTTCTTCGAGACGCTGTTCGGCTACGAGTGGGAGCTGACGAAGAGCCCGGCCGGCGCGCACCAGTGGAAGCCCAAGGGCGATACGGGGGCGGGTACGGTGCCCGATGCCCATGATCCGGCCAGGCGCCATGCGCCGATGATGACGACGGCCGACATGGCGCTGCGCATCGACCCGGCCTACGAGAAGATCTCGCGTCGCTTCATGGCCCATCCGCAGGAGTTCGCCGACGCCTTCGCCCGCGCCTGGTTCAAGCTGACGCACCGCGACATGGGGCCGCGCGAACGCTACCTGGGCCCGCTGGTGCCGCAGGAAGAACTGATCTGGCAGGACCCGATTCCTGCCGTCGACCATCCGCTGGTCGACGAGCGCGATGTCGCTGCCCTGAAGGCGAAGGTGCTGGCGTCGGGCCCGACCCCGGCGGAGCTGGTCGGCACCGCCTGGGCCTCCGCATCGACGTTCCGTGGCGGCGACAAGCGCGGCGGCGCCAACGGCGCGCGCATCCGTCTGGCGCCGCAGAAAGACTGGGTGGCCAACCAGCCGGCCCAGCTCGCGAAGGTGCTCGAGACGCTCGAGGGCTTGCGCAAGGAGTTCAACGGCGCGCAGTCCGGCGGCAAGAGGATCTCGCTGGCCGACCTGATCGTCCTGGCCGGCAATGCGGCGATCGAGGCCGCGGCGAAGAAGGCCGGGCAGGACGTCACCGTGCCGTTCACGCCGGGGCGCATGGACGCCTCGCAGGCGCAGACCGACGTGGAATCGTTCGCGCCGCTGGAGCCGCAGGCCGACGGGTTCCGCAACTACCTGCGCAGCGGGCTCGCAGGCCATGCGGCCGAGCTGCTCGTCGACAAGGCGCAGTTGCTGACGCTCACCGCGCCGGAGATGACGGTGCTGGTCGGCGGGCTGCGCGCTCTCGACGCGAACTTCGGGCACACCGCGCACGGCGTGTTCACCAAGCGTCCCGGCACGCTGTCCAACGACTTCTTCGTGAACCTGCTCGACATGCGCACGAAGTGGCAGAAGTCCGCCACCGAAGGCGTGCTGGAGGGCCGCGATCGGGCGAGCGGCGAGCTCAAGTGGACGGGCACCGTCGCGGATCTCGTGTTCGGCTCGAACTCGCAGCTGCGCGCGATCGCCGAGGTCTACGCGGCCAGCGACGCGCAGGGCGTGTTCGTGCGCGACTTCGTCAAGGCCTGGAACAAGGTGATGAACCTGGACCGCTTCGACCGGGCCTGATCGGCGCAGGGACATGGCGTGCGCGCCATGTCCCTGCGCGTGCACCCGCGCGGCGGCCCTGTTCCAATGGCCGGCCCATGCTCAAGTCCCGCGCCTCCATCCTCATCGCCTGTCTGGCCGTGGTCTACATCGTCTGGGGCTCGACCTATCTCGCGATCCGCATCGCGCTGGAGGGCCTGCCGCCGCTGCTGATGGCGGGGTCGCGCAACCTGGTCGCCGGCCCGCTGGTGCTGGGCTGGATGTTCTGGCGTGGCGCGGCCTGGCCCACGGCCCGGCAATGGCGCAACGGCGTCGTCATGGGCATCATGATGATGGGCCTGGGCAACGGCTGCGTGTGCCTTGCCGAACAACTGGTGCCTTCGGGCATCGCGGCGCTGTTCGTCGGCGGCGCGCCGGTGTTCGCGATCCTGTTCGGACTTGGCTTCGGCGCACGGCCGCGCCTGTTCGAATGGCTGGGCGTGCTGCTGGGCCTGGCCGGCATGTTCGTGCTGAACTTCGACGCGCGCGCGGCGGCGAGCCCGGCAGGCGTCGTGTTGCTGGTGATCGCCACCGCCAGCTGGTCGCTCGCCACCGTGCTGCAGCCGCGGCTGGACATGCCCAGGGGCGCCGTCTCGGCCGGCGTGCAGATGGTGGGCGGCGGCGTGTTCCTGTTCGCGATGTCGCTGCTGCGCGGCGAACACATCGCCGGCCCGGTGCCCGCGCAGAGCTGGTTCGCGCTGCTGTACCTGATCGTCTTCGGCTCGATCCTGGCCTACACGGCGTTCGTCTACGTGATCAACCACTCGCGGCCGGCGCTGGCCACCAGCTACGCGTACGTGAACCCGGTGGTGGCGGTGGGACTCGGCGCGGCGTTCGCCGCCGAGCGTGTCAGCGCGCCGCAACTGCTGGGGATGGCGGTGATCCTGGCCGGCGTGGCACTGGTGGTGATCGGCCACGCGCGCAAGACGTGACGCGCGGGCGCCCGCGCGCCACCGAGGCGGTCAACGCCCCGTCAGCTGCTTCCTGAGCGCGACGCCCACGCCCTGGTTGACGAACTGCAGGGTCGCCACCTTGGACAGGTCGACGTCGCCGGCCTTGTACAGCCCTGCGCGCACCATCTTGTCGTAGAAGTCCTTGATGCGCTCGGGCTTCATCGCGCCGATGCCCAGCGTCTGCGCGTCGCCCGAGTCGACGATGCCCATGTCTTTCATCAGCTGCAGGCTTTGCGCGATCAGGTCGGCGGTCATCTCCGGGTTGTCCTTCATGATCAGCGCGTCGGCCGCCTTGCGATCGCCATAGAGGTAGTTGTTCCAGCCGATGATGGACGCCTCGACGAAGCGCTTGACCAGGTCGGGCTTGTTCTTCACCGTGTCGGTGCGCGCCTCGATCGTCGTGCTGTAGGTGCTGTAGCCGTGGTCGGCCAGCAGGAACACGGCGGGCTTGAAGCCGCCCTCCTTGGCGATGGTGATCGGCTCCTCGACGGCGTAGCCTTGCTGCAGGCTGCGCTTGTCGGCGAGGAAGGGGGCCACGTTGTAGTTGTACGGGCGCAGCGATTCGTCCTTGAACGCGTAGTCGGCCTTCAGCCATTGCCACCACGAGAACTGCGCGTCCTTGGCGACGAAGACGACCGGCGCCCTGGCCAGGTCCTCGAAATTCGCGTAGCCGCCGTCCGGATGCGCGATCAGCGCCTGCGGATCCTTCTGGAACATCGAGGCGACCGCGATCACCGGGACGCCGTTCTTCACGTTGTCGAAGCTGTGCAGCAGGTTGCCGGTCATCAGGAAGTCGATGCGGCCGGCCGGCAGCAGCGGCCGGTTGTTGACCTGCGGGCCGCCCTGGCGGATCTCCACGGCCAGGCCGTATTTCTTGTAGGTGCCGTCGGCCACCGCCTGGTAGAAGCCGCCGTGGGCGGCCTGCGCTTTCCAGTTCGTCGCGAACACCACCTTGTCGAGGGCGTGGGCGGCCACGCTGGCGATCAGCAGCGTGGCGAAGAGGGCGAGCTTCTTGTGCATGGCAATTCCGTTGGGCGCCGGGATGGCGGGCCATCATACGAGCGGCCGCCGGGCGCGGGAAGACCTCGCGGCGGCCCGCCCGGCGCCGGTCGCCGACAATGGGGGCATGACCCGTCCCGCGACCGTTGCCAGCCCCGACACCGACATCACGACCCTGCCCAATGGCGTGCGCATCGTCACGATCCGCATGCCCTGGCTCGCCAGCGCGAGCGCCAGCGTGTTCGTGCGCACCGGCAGCGGCCACGAAAGCGCGCGCCTGTCCGGCATCAGCCATGTCGTCGAGCACATGGCGTTCAAGGGCACGACCACGCGCGACGCCGCGCGCATCAACATCGACGCCGAACGCCTGGGCGCCGACGTCAACGCGCACACCGACAAGGACCACACGGCGTACCACCTGAGCGGCATGGCGCGCGACGCCGCCGAATTCGTGCGCATGCTGGGCGACATCGTGCGCCGGCCCACGTTCCCGGCCGCCGAACTCGAGCGCGAGCGCCAGGTGATCCTGCAGGAATACCTGGAGGACGAGGAAGACCCGATGTCGACCGCGTTCCGCCAGTTCGACAAGCTCTGCTACGGCGCGCACCCGATGGCGCAGGCCGTGATCGGCACGCGCCGCAACATCGAGCGCTTCACGCGCGACGAGCTGCTGGCCTACGTGGAGCAGCAGTACAGCGGCGCCAACGTGGTGGTGGGCGTGGCCGGCAACGTCGACCACGACGCGATCGTGCGCGAGGCCGCGGCCGCCTTCGGCGACATGCCCGCCGGCACGCCGCATGCGATGGACGCGCCCACGTGGCTGGGCGGCGTCAAGGCCGCGCGCCTGGCTGGCTGCAGCCAGAGCCACGTCGTCCTCGGCTATCCCATCGCGTCCCAGAAGGACGACCAGCCCGCCGCCAGCGTGGCCGCGGCGCTGTTCGGCGAAGGCATGAGCTCGCCGCTGATGAACGAGATCCGCGAACGCCGCGGCCTCGTCTACTACGCCGCCTGCTCGGCCGACATCATGGAGGCCTGCGGGCAGTTCGTGATCGAGGCCTCCACCACGCCGGACAAGGTCGACGAGCTGCTGCGCGAGACGCACCGCCTGCTGCAGGCGCACGCGGCCTCGGTCGGCGCGATCGACCTCGAACGCGCCCGCAACCAGATCGCCGTGCGCCGCATGCGCTCGCAGGAGCGTCCGGTGCGCCGGGTCGAGGACGCGGCGCTGGATCTTTTCGTGCACGGGCGCGTGCGCTCGCCCGAGGAATTGCGCGAGCGCGTCGAGGGGGTCTCGGCCGACCAGGTGCGCGAGACCTTCGCGCGCATGCTCGCGGCGCCGCCCACGCTGGCGCTGGCGGGCAAGCTGGGGGCGCTCACGGGCGAGCGGCTGCGGGAGCTGGTGGCGGCGCCGGCGTCGCGTGGCCGCGGCGCATCGACGGCGCGACGTGCCGACAAGGTGCATTGACGGCGGCTGCCGCGGCGAGCCGGTTTCAGCCGGCGCGTTCGCTCTCGTGCCAGCGCTGCAGCAACATGCGGCTCAGCGCCGCCGTCGCCAGGTAGATCGCCACGCCGGTCAGCGCCACCAGCGCCAGTGCCGCGAACATCTTCGGGATCTCGGTGCGGAAGGACGCCTCGAGGATGCGCGAAGCCAGCCCCGTGTCGCGCCCCGCGGCGCCGGCCACGAACTCGCCGCCGACCTCGCCGATCAGCGTCAGCCCGCCGGCGATGCGCAGGCCGGTCATGAACGACGGCAGCGCGGCCGGCACGAGCAGATGGCGCAACGTCTGCCAGCGGCTCGCGCGGTACAGCGTGAACAGGTCGCGCAGGTTGGCGTCGGCGCTGCGCAGGCCGGTGAGCGTGTTGGCCAGGATCGGAAAGAACGCGACGAGCCACGCGCAGGCGAGCACGGTGGCCAGCGAGCTGTCGGTGAGGATCATCAGCAGCGGCGCGATGGCGACGATGGGCGTCACCTGCAGCACCACCGCGAACGGTGCCAGCGCGCGTTCGGCGGTGCGCGACAGCGCGAACAACGCGGCGATCAGCACGCCGCCGGCGATCGCCAGCGCGAGCGCGGCGACGGTCACGCGCACCGTGAACCACCAGCTGGTCATCAGCGAGGCGAAGTTGTCGGCCAGCGTCGTGGCGATCAGCGATGGCGCGGGTAGCAAGTAGCTGGGAATCTTCAACGCGCGCACCGCGATCTCCCACGCCGCCAGGAACACGCAGACCGACAGCGTCGGCACGCCCAGGCGCGTCAGTGCGTGCGCGCGTGCGCGCGTCACGCGGGCGCTCCCGCGTCCACGCT
>FTIR01002510.1_pt1 | contig 15056 bp, 19 predicted proteins | sample 1658041 | NCBI WGS metagenome assembly FTIR01 (sample SAMEA3914793, study PRJEB12502) | metagenome | biome: forest; material: soil | place: Canada | collected 2011-07-03 | depth 0.3 m | reverse complement strand
CCGTTGCGCCGGTTGCGCTCGCGGTTGGAGTACACCGGCACGTCGACGGACACCACCAGCGCGCGCGTGCCGCTCGCCCGCGCGCGGCGCACGAGGTCGGCGTTGATCTCCGGGTTGCTCGTGTTGTAGATCTGGAAGATCACGTGCTCGGGCGACACCTTCGCCACGTCCTCGATGGCGTCGTTGCTGGCGCTGGAGAGCAGGAACGGCACGTCGGCCGTCTTCGCCGCCCGCGCGAGCAGCGTGTCGGCGCCGGGCCGGAACAGGCCGGCCAGGCCGGTGGGCGCGATGCCGATCGGGCTGGCATAGCGGCGGCCCAGGAACATCGCGGATTGATCGCGCCTCGACACGTCGACCAGGTAGCGCGGCACCAGCTGGAACTGCCGGAAGGCCTCGCGGTTGCGCCGCATGCAGTCCTCGTCGTCGGCGCCGCCCTCGATGAAGTCGAAGGCGATGCGCGGCAGCTTGCGCCTGGCCAGCTGGCGCAGGTCCTCGAGGTTGATGGCCGATTGCACCTTCGTCGTCTTCATGGCCTGCTGGTCCCTCCGCATGGATGTCGGCCTGCATCGCATCCGCGGCTCGCGGTGGAGGCGGGATGGACGGGCGCTGGGCATTTTGCGGCAAGTCGCGATCAGCGGGTCGTCTTGCGGGAGTAGCGTTCCATGTCCTCGAACGACATGGGCCTCGAGTTTCCGGGCTTCGACAATTCATCGAGGCCGGCGATCGTCAGCGCATACCGGGTTCCGGTCTGCTCGATGTACGCGAGGCGAACCAGCTGCGCAAGGTCGTGCCGCAGGTCGTGCAACTCCCTTCCCGACACCTCTTGCGCCGGGTCGTCTCCGTCGCGGAGCACATGAAGAATGGAAAGCTGGGCCGAGGACAGTTCTTCGCTCATGCCCCAGTGTGCCCGCGAACCGCCGGCGTCCGAACCACTTCCGGCCGCTGCGATGTGGGGAAATCTCACCCGTCGCCGTCGAGGCGGCTCAACATCGGCGGCACTGATGGCACTCCCGTCGGCGCCCGAGTTGCCGGCGGGAGGGCCCAGACGTTCTGCGCCGCACCGGGCCCACGATTCTGGGATCTGCTCGACAATGGGTCCGCATCACAATACGCCGCATGGAGATCGAGAAGCACGAGGCCATCGGCCAGCGCGGTGAAGCCTGCATCATCCTCGTCAGGAGCGTCACGCTCCCGAACGGGCAGGCCGAGGTCGCCTATAGCCTGGCGACGGGCCAGCGGCTCAAGCCGACCGACGTCGCGGGAGAGTTCGTGACGCTGGATGGACGCCGCACGTTCAAGTTGCGTTCGGCGGCGGGCGCGCCACCGGGCGATTCGTCATCAGTCTTCTGACCCCGGTCTTCGCCGAAACCTTGAGCTCGCACGCGGTCGAGCTCGGCCTGGAACGCCCCGCGTTCGACGATTGTCTTGTCGCGGAAGCGGGTGAACTCGGCGCTTGCCAGGATCCGGTCGCGACGCGTCGGGTGTTCCCAGGCCATCAGCACTTGCCGATGGCAGTGCAGTGCAACGGCGCCTGGCGTCCGACCCGCGAGTACATGCCGAGCATGTGCCGAGAGTCGACCTTGTGGACGTAGATGATCTCGCTGTCGATCAGCTGCCCCAGGTGGAGGACGGTCTCGCCAGTCTGGTCGGCCAGCATCTGCATGTGGTGCTTGGCCAGGTCGATCCCAAAAACAGAAAATCAGGAACTTTTCTGATTGCTGTTTTGGTACTTTTCACCGCCACATTGAGAAATCGGGCGGCGACACGCGTCGACTACCTCTTGCCGAGCAATGGCGATCGACCGATCTTGCTCGCCTCGCTCTTCAGCTTTGGGGGCTTGGACAGTGCGTCGAATGCCGGGCCGGCCGACCAGCCTGGAGCGGAATATGTCCGTTCATCGCGCAGCCCTCGAACCCCCTCGGCCCACGCCAGCAGCATGCGCTTGCCGATCTCGTCGAAGCCGTCGTGCAAGGTCATCGCCTCGCGCACGGCGACCGCCACATCCGCGACGGCGTCGCTGATGGACTCGACGATCGCCAGCTGTTCCCTGGGCTGGATGCCGAAGTTGGCAGCGATGAACTTCAGCAGGTTCTTGCCTGGCGCCCAGGTCTTCTTGCCCATGAAGCCGATGCCTGGCGGGTTGTGCTGGAAGCCGGTGTAGACCTGCGTCGTGAGCATGTCGTAGGCAGGTGCCAGATGGACGTCCGCGCGCGACGAGTAGAGCAGAGCGACGTTCTTGGCGTGGCAGTCGGCGTTTCGCAACGCGTACGTCAGGAGCAGCAGCGTGGCGAGCTGGCGGAACGTCTCGAGACGTCGCTCTCCGGGCACGTGGTCGCGCACGGCCTTCGCGATGCGTTCCCAGGTCGTGTCGTACTTGGCGGCCGGCCGCAGCCCGAGCAACGCGCAGAAGTCTTCCATACCCCAGTGCGGCTGGCCATCGGGCCCCACGTCGAAACGATGTACGACCAGGGCCAGGCCGTCGTCGGAGACTTCGGTTCGCGCCGAGGGCATCACGCGGGCAGCGACCTGCATGCACAGATGCTCGTTGAGCGCGATGAAAGGGAACTGCCTGCCGGAACCTTTGACGATGTGCCGCCGCGTGACGACGCTGGCCTTGCGATGTGTGGCCAACGGTGACCGGGACTCGTCCTGCGCGTCAAGAAACTTGGGCACCACACCCGACACGCCGCTGGTGGCATGTTGGCGGACGAGTTCGGCGAACGCTTCTTCCGAGTTGTCGCCCTTGAGCAAGGCAGCAACCTCGATGGGCCGCGCAGGTTCATCCAGCAACGCACCCGGCGCCGCCACCTGCAGGCGACCCACCATGTTGCGACCGATGACCGAGAGCAGGGCGATGGGGCTGGCGCCGATGTGCGGGCCGAACTGCTCCTGGAGCACCTGCAGCAGGTAGCCCTCGGGCAGGTTCATCTGCAACACCGGAGGCAATTGGTCGTCCCACACATACGACTCGGTGCGCACCGGCATCGTGAGCGAGACGAAGTCGTCGCCCGCGGTGTCGGGCCGATAGGTCAGCACGCTCTTGAAGTCGCCGGCCTGTTCCAGGACGGCGACCTCGCGGCCCAGGACGTGGACGGCCAGCTTCATGCCTTGGCGCCTCCGCGGGGCCCAACGTCCGGCGCGAGGTTGCGCTCCTTGCGCAATTGGTCCAGGTTGCCGGATTGGCCGGCCTGGATCACGTCGAGTTCCATGCCCAGAACGGCGAGCACCGCCAGCAGCTTGCGCGTGCCGAACTCGGGCGAGCGCCCGCGTTCGAAGCGTGACAGCGATTCGGGCGTGATGCCGGCTTGCCGTGCGACGACGAGCTGTTTCAGAGCCAAGTCGCGACGACGGGCGGCCACCGATTCGCCCAGTTCCTGGAGAGTTTGCACTTGATGTATATATCAATAATATGGTTATGCTGGCAAATTATTGATCTAAATATCAAGGATTGCAAGCGCGAATCGGCCATGGAGCTTGCCTGATCGGCCGGGGTTTGACCGTCAGACCCCGCCGCGTGCCGATATCTTCTCCACACGTGGAGTTCGTGATTCCGGCCTCTCACCGTTCCCACGACACCCCTTCGCAGACGCCAAAAAGATGCCCGACAGTCACCCAGACGATGGCTTTGATTTGACCGAGATGGACGTTCAATCGATCGACGTCCGGGCCCTCCAGGCAGAACTCGCGCGACTGCGTGGCGAAAACTCGCGCCTGCGGGCGCAACTCGACGGCACGTCGCGGGCTGCGGCCGTGGAAGCAGCACCGAGCGGCGTACCAACGTCGAGCGAGTCTGTCGAGTCATCGCTCCTCTCGCCGAGGGCGCGCGTTGAACTCTTCCGACGCCTGTTTCGTGGGCGCACCGACACCTTTCCCATCCGCTGGCACAGCGTGACTTCGGGCAAGTCCGGATACGCGCCGGCTTGCTCCAACGAATGGGTGCCCGGCGTCTGCGAGAAGCCGCGCGTCAAGTGCGCGGACTGCGAGATCGGCCACGGGCCAATCCGCACCCTATGGGTTCGTCGGCGAATCGTCACGTGCGCATACCACGTGCGCGACCGAGGGCCGAGCAGGAGTGTCAGTTGTGGAAGCTGGTTGCCTCGAAGGACGACTCGTCCGGTGCACGGAGGAGTCAGCAGCTGGATCGTTTGGTCGGAGAGCCGCGTCTTCGCAGAGGGCTGCCGTGTTGGCTGTGTTATTGGAAGGCGCTCGCGCGCTAACGAACCAGTTCCTTGGACGGTGGACCGTCGGCTCGGGTATTTCAGCAGCCTGCTAGTCGATGTGCGGACTTCCCGGCATTGAGACGCACTGCTTCTTGATCCAGTCAAGAAACAGTCTCGCAGGGGGTGACATCTTTGAACGCGATGACCACACTGCGTGATATGTGTGGCCGCTATGCCAGCGCAAGTCTATGGGCTGAGCGAGCTGGCCGGAACGGAGTTCTTCTGCTACGAAGTCCGGTTCGGTCAGCGCAACCCCCAAGCCTCGAATCGCAGCGTTCACGGCAAGAGTTCCCTGGCTGAAATACAGCCCTGTCGCACCATCCCAAACCTTGGCGCGCTCGCTGGTGCTGGCCACGGCTGCGGCCTCGAACCAGCCAGACCATCGAGAGACGTCCGATTCATGCAGTAGCCTGGTGCGGGAGAAGTCGGTTGCCTGGCGTATGGGCTTGGCAACTTCAGGCGCGCAGACTGGGACGTAGCATTGCTTGAACAGTTCGACACGCTTGAAGTGTCCCGGAAGCGATTCGGCATATCGAATTCCGAAATCGAAGCCTTCCGCCTCGATGTCGACCAGTCGACTGCTTGCATCCACTTCCACGTCCACGCCGGGCGCACCGCTCGTGAAGGAGGACAGCCTCGGCATCAACCAGAGCGCCGTCCATGTCGGGGGTGCGGTCAGGCGCACCAACGATCCGGATCGAGGGGCGATCGCTTGGACGGTCAAGTCGATGTCTCGCAGGGCGGCGGCGGAGGCCGCGAAGAGCTTTGCTCCTGCAGGCGTGAGGGCCACGCTGCGTACCGCACGAGAAAACAATGCGACGCCGATGCCGGTCTCGAGACGGGCAATAGCCTGCGTCACGGCTGACGGCGACAACCCGTGCTCCTGCGCGGCTCGCGAGAAGCTCAGCAAGCGCGCCGCACTCACGAAGATGCGAAGCGCCGCCAAGGGCGGCGAGAACGCGGATTTTTGCGTCATAGCGCACCTCGATGATTTAGTTTTGTGAAACTATAGTTCATCCAGAATCCGACGACATTTGCGATGGGATTTCAAATATGCAGCCTATGATGAAAATATCATCGAAAGATGTGATCAACACTTTATCTGAGCTTACACATGAAGTCGGCAGACACACGCGAGATCGTTACACGCTTCATCCGGGAAGTACGGTCGGGAAGACGCCGAGAAGCCGCTCGCGAACTGATGGCGGACGCCGTCGTCGCGCATCAGCTGACAAGCGAGCGCGACGAAGCCATCAGCCGATCGCCGGAAGACTACGTCGGGCACGTCGATCATTTCAAGGAGTGTTGGGGCGACTTCGAATTGTCGATCGATGAACTGCTTGTAGACGGGGACAAGACGTATGTGCGGTGGACTCAGGTCGGTCGACATCTGGGTAGTTTCGATGGCGAAGCGCCAACCGGAGCCCCGTTGCGTGAGATCGCCAGCGCCGTATATCGCGTGGTCGACGGGCGCATCGCCGAATACTGGATTCAGATCGATCGACATGGCCTCGCTCGACAACTGCAGACTCTTGGCGCCGGCGCCGGCACAAGTGAGAACGTTTCGTGATGGAAGGCGAGACACTTTCGTTCGCCCTCGTCGATGTGTTCGGGGCAGGCCCGTATGGAGGCAATGCGCTACCTGTCGTTTTCGACGAGAACCGACTCACGAACCACCAGATGCTTCGCATTGCGCAGGAATTCCGGCAATTCGAGACCATCTTCGTGACCAGAGCCGTCGAACCAGGACGTTGGCATTGCAAGATCTTCGATTTGCTCGAGGAGCTCCCAATGCGGGCCATCCAATCCCTGGTGCAGCCGCGGCTATTCGTGACCGCGAAGTGAGCGTTGCGGAGTCATGTATCGAACTCAATCTGTCCGGGCGTTCGGTTGGCAGGCAAGATCAATTGGCAGATGGTGCCGCACTCCAATAGCGACACCCGGAGGCCACCGCGCCAGCCTTGTAGGGGGCACCAAACTGATACAGCAGATCACCACGCCATGAAGACTGTGCCTCGACCCGAAACGTCCCCGCCTCTATGCTCGGAATACGCGCGACCTAGAGATCCGCCGCATCATCCAGATGCTCCTTGAGCGTCCACGTTCGAGTCGAGGCGCACATCTGAGGCGAGCATCAAGGACTACGGCCTGTTCTACTTTGGGATACACATGAACAATCAAACGCCTGACGATCTTCCCATCTACCGCCTCCTCACTGGCAAGGACGACGCCGCCTTTTGTCGACGCGTGAGCGAAGCTCTGGTCTTAGGCTACCGCCTGTACGGGGCGCCTTCCGCCACCTTCAACGGTGAACATGTTGTCGTTGCCCAGGCAATCGTCTGGCCATGTCTAGAGACCGAACGACCAGCATCAAATCATTTGTCGTGAGGCTCAACCAAAGGCACGATTACCTTGCCGAGCAGATGAAGATCTACGACTGCTGATCTCCATCTGCTCGTCGACGCTGGACATTTGGTCGCTCACCGCAAGGGTGGCCCACGGCCAAGCATCACCGTCATGTGGCGTGACCTCGCCCGTCTGACAGACATCGTCTTCGAAATGCAGATCGCTGCAGAAGTCGCGGGCAATTGAAAGGCAGCGAAGTCATGTTGCCAGCCCCATTTTCTCGATGGCTCCAACGTCGAGTTGTCGACGACTAACCACAACGGGTCACCAGGTCGCGGAGATGACCATCGCTGGTGACAACCGTTGCACTACCCGACGAGGCGGAAGATCATGAAAGCAACAATTGCTGTCTCGCTTGCCGCGAGTGCGTTCCTGGCGTTCGCGACACGCGCCGAAGAGCCTGTCAACACACCTCCGAAGACCCCATTCGCGGCTTACCTTGCGGTCGATTACGCCGACACATTGCAAGGCGTTCAAGCGAAGCTCGTCGTGAGTAGCTGCGCACGTAACGAAGAGCCAACCGCGAACCTCGCTATCCACGAGACGATGGTGGCTTCATCGGAGGATATCGCGGTTCGTGTGATTGGTGACGATGGCCAGGAGATCTCGCGTTATGCAGGAACGGCGGCAGTATGCCAATACGCGCGATTCGCCGCAGCCTATTTCGTCCGCGCGCGGCATGCTTCGGTCAGAAGTGTCCAATCACCGACACGCGACTAACTGCGCCCAGGTGGTTGCAGCACCAACGTCGACCGGTGCAATTGGCTCGACGAAGGTCAATAGAATCATCGCCGACTTGGCGCATATAGTGCCGACCCGCGAGGCCTCTTGCAATGAATGGATGGGGCCCTTGTGCCGAAGCACGCTGCGCCGTCAGTGTCTGGCAGCGTCAGCCTCCGAGTCGAGGCGCCCATGCGGCATCGATTTGACGAGAGAAGGTCGAAACAGTGTATTGAGTCCGGAATTCAAGACCCTTCAACTTCAAATTTGTCCACTACGGCACCGCACTGTCCTCCATGAACGTTCAGACTTTTACGCCGTCCGCACTCCCCAAGCCAATCGGACCCTATAGCCACATTGCAAAGTCCGGCCCATTCATCTCCATCTCGGGTACGCCGGGCGTGAACGGTGAAACTGGCCAATTGGCCGGTCCGGATGCCTACTCCCAGGCCCGTCAGATCCTCGACAATTTCCGAGTGATGCTCGGGTCAGTAGGCTCCAGAATTGAAGACGTCATGCACGTTCATGTCTTCCTGAAGCAGGTCGGGGATTTTGACTCCATGAACAAGGCCTATTCTGAGGCGTTCGCAGACCACTCGCCGGCTCGCACGGTCATTTGCGTCGCGGATTTGCCGAAGAAGGGCGCTCTGCTGACAATGAACCTGACCGCCATCTGCAGCGATGGACTGCTGCCGCTTCCATCGGCAGCCGCCTGAAGCAACCTCCGAGAGACTCCCGCAGTGTGCAAGGAGTCTCGGACGCCAACCTGATGAACGGCGCCATCCCAAGCGGGAAGGCCTCGCGTGGCCAACAGAACGCCCAGGGGGTGGCCCGGCGCCGGGTGCTCGTGAACGGACTACACCTTCCGCGGCGACGGGTAGTCCATCGATCTGGACACGATCATCAAGGGCCTGAACGGGGAATGACCAGAGACAACGCCGATCCCATACCCCCAAAAAAGCAAAATCCGGCCCGCGCCATCGGCATCAGCGACAAACTTGCGAGGGCAGACGTGGGCGGCGAAACTTGCGTGCCGTCCGTTGACGCTCCTGGCCCTCCTTGAGCAGCAGGGCTTTGGCCGGGCAACCCCACCTTGCTTTGACATTGCGCACATTCATGAACCTGAGAACGATTGCGACCAACCCGCCCGACGATTTTCCCGTCTATCGCCTACTCACCGGCCAGGACGACGCAGCGTTCTGCCATAGAGTTTCCGCTGAACTGGCCCGTGGGTATCGGCTGCACGGATCGCCGTCCATGACGTTCAATGGCCAAGTTGTGGTAGTCGCTCAAGCGATCGTCTGGCCTTCGCCCATGAGCCAGCCCGTGGCGTACACCCCCGGCGGCATCGGTACCACCCTGATGCCGTCTGACGCTTTCAACCCATAGTCGAGGCCTTCTGAAGGCGCTGGGATCTGCGTCTGCCAATGCTGGTTGCAAACTGCTCCTGCTTGAAGCGGGGCAATTCCAACCCGAAGCGCTCGGCCCGTACACGTCACTCGGCTACGAGCGGCGCAGACCCTTCGGCAACTATGTCGACAACCCGCTCAGCGTATTCATCCAGAAAACTCTCGTGGCTTGAGGCCACGCGGCAGGGGCGTGCCATGGAAGTCAAATGAACTCTCTGGCTGTTTACGGTTTGGGACTACCCCCACATTCGCCCGGTGCAGCTCAAAGCAGAGACTCGGCGCGACTTACACCCCGACGGCTCGGCTTCCTTACCGTTTGACGCAAGCGGGTCGCGGAGACCTCAGGTCGAAGAGAAGGGCTAGCTGGCCCTTTCGAATGGAGAAATTCGAAGGGCTTCACCAAGATGTTAGAGAGACGAAGGCGGCATACAAGAGCGTCACGGAAGCGCAGAGTGAAGCAATCGCGCCGATGACATTGCCGAGGTAGACGAGTCGTCCCAAGCCAATACCACCGGCGGACAAGCCTCTCTCACCCGTAATGGCTGCAAGAGGGGTAGAAATGCAGAACCCATATGACGAGACGATGAGCGCGACCGCAATTGCCCGAGTGACCCCCGTAGAAACAGCGAACGAAGGCAACAGGGCTGCGACGGCGAACATGAGCGTTGCGCCGATCGGCAGGCTCAGGTGAGCCACGCGCCATGAATTGATCACGTGCGGTGCTGCCTTGCGTTTGATGGCGCGAGCGTATGGCGCTCCAAGCAGCAAGCCAAAGAACAGGACGACTGCCCCGTGAAAGACGAGATGGCGGGAAGATGGGTCCATAGTGGTTTAGTTGGATTCAGGGAGCGACCCGAACTCGACTTCGCGCCGCCGGTAGTGCTGGAGAGCGTCATCGGTCTGCGCAGTTTCTCAGACGCTGCCGTTACCATCGACTATCTGTCAGGACGCTGGTTGGCCGAAGGGTCGCGCTAGGGCGACACCGGTGTGTAAATCAGGCTCAGGACGCCTGGCCGAGCCAAGGTGGCCTCGCGTTTGGCTGCTGCCCCGGCCGGGAGCTGTCCTTCACAAACGACGGCTGTCGGGAAGGCCTCCACCGCGTTAGGCGAGGCTGATCTCGACGGCGATGTTTCCGCGCGTCGCTTTTGAATATGGGCACAGTTGGTTTGCGCCATCGACGATGGCACGCGCGGCCGACGGATCGAGGCCTGGCAGCCTGACGTTCAGTCTGGCCTTGAGGGCGAAGCCGTCGCCCGATTTGCCGAGGTCGACCTCTGCGTCTACCGCCACGTCGGCGGGTAGCGCAACACCGGCGGCACGCGCGGCCAGGCCCATCGAGCCGATGAAACAGGCCGACCAGCCCGCTGCCAGCAACTGTTCGGGGTTGGTGCCGTGGCCGGAACCACCTGGCCGCGACAGGGCGACGTCCAGGCGGCCGTCCGTACTGCGCGCCGAGCCGTCGCGTCCGCCCAGCGTGCGCGTGCGCCCCGTGTAGATCACTTCGTCGATGTAGTTCACACTCGATCCTTGTCAGCGTTCGAATGCGGCTACTGTAGGCGCCACCGACTGCGCCAACCGTCCGAATGAGCAAGGCCGCCATCGCGCCAGAAGAATGCAGGCCAAGTCCAGGCGATTTCCTTCATCCTGCTGCTGCCCTGCATCGCGCGGAACGCGTATCGTGCATGGCGTGAGCCGCCTGTTGCCGGTGACCACTATCGAGTAGGCCATCTCCCGTCGTTCCGGCACTGGTTGCGGCACTGCGATGTAGTCATTTGGAATTCCGAGGAAGACCGCCGGCCCGTATGAAGGCGACCTCGATCAATGCTCACCACGCCCTCGTTCAATGCCATCATGCGTTTTTCACGCTCGGTGCGACGCACACTTCTTCCGCTTGGCGAATGTCGCAGAGTTCAGATGGAATCCAGTGCGCAGGCGACCAAGCAGGCATTACTGTCCCGGCGCCAGAACCCACCTTTCCCAATCCTGGTCCGGCAAACCTCCCGCGCGACGGTAGAACGCGCGGGCTGGCTTGTTGGTGGGCAGCACGTCCCACTTCAGGCGCCCGGCACCGCGTTCGCGGCGGTGCGCGACGACGCGCTCGAACAGCGCTCGGCCGCAGCCTGTGCCGCGGGCCGCCTCGTGCACGTAGAGCTCCTTGAGAGTGAGCGTGGGCCGCAGGTCGAAGGTGAACGGCGTCTCGATGACGACGGCATAGCCGAGCAGGCCGCTGCCTGGCCGTTCGACCACGAAGGCCGTGTACTCGGGCGGGCCCGCCGGCGCGAAGCCGCGCGCTAGCAAATCGGCCACCGTGACCTTGAAGTGCTCCGCGTAGCCCTCGAAACGGGCGAGAGCCAGCATCAGACCCAGCAGGGGCTCGGCGTCGGCCGGTCCGGCAAGGCGAACGGCCGGGATCATGCGCTGAGTGCCTGTTCTGCTTCCAGCGTGAATCCCTCGTCCAGCCAGCCCGTGACGCCGCCGATCATGATCTTCGCCGGACGGCCGAGGCGCGCCAGGCGAATCGCGCCTCGCGTGGCACCGTTGCAATGCGGGCCTGCGCAATAAGTGACGAAGAGCGTGCCGTCGGCGAACTCGCGCATGCGGCTCTCGACGATCTTGCCGTGCGGCAGATTGATCGCGCCGGGCACGTGGCCGCGCGCAAAGGCTTCCGGTCCGCGCACGTTCACCAGCACGAAATCGTGCGGGCCAGCGGTGGTGGCGTGGTGCACGTCCCAGCAGTCGGTCTCGAACTGCAGGCTCGATTCGAAGTGGGCCAGGGCCTGCGGCGAGGCGGCTGCGGGAACGGCGGCGACGTGCGATTTCTGCATGGATTGACTCCTCGGTAAAGACCTCATTCTGGGATCCTGCGTCGGTGAAAGTAAGTGGCCTAAATGACATTCATCGGTAATATAACGACATGAAAAATCATCTCGTCGTCGCGCTGGCCTACGACAATTTGTGCACCTTCGAGTTCGGCTGCGCCGTGGAGATGTTCTCGCTCGCCCGACCCGAACTCGGGATCGACTGGTACCGGTTTGCTGTCTGTGCCGAGGAGCGCGGTGCCGTGCGTGCTGCAGGCGGGATCTCGGTGCAGGTGTCGCACGGGCTGGCGATGCTGGGTCGCGCCGACACCATCATCATTCCGGGCTGGCAGGGTGCAGACGTGGCGCCGTCGCAGGCGTTGGTGCGACGCCTCGCCGCCGCCCACCGACGCGGCGCCCGAATTGCCACCATCTGCTCGGGCGTGTTCCTGCTCGCGGCGACCGGCTTGCTTGACGGCAAGGCGGCGACGACGCACTGGCGCTATGCCGATCTGCTGCAGGCCCGCTATCCGGAAATCGACGTGCGCCCGAATTCGCTGTACATCGACGAAGGCCAGTTGCTCACGTCCGCGGGCTCGGCGGCCGGGCTCGACATGATGTTGCACCTTGTGCGCCGCGATCACGGCCCGCGCGTGGCCAACCAGGTCGCGCAGCGCCTGGTCGTCGCGCCGCATCGCCTGGGCGACCAGGCCCAGTTCGTCGCGCGACCCGTGCCGCTGGACGAGGCGGCGCGGCTGGCCCGTCTGATGGACTGGGTGCGCGCGCATCCAGCCGACGATCTGACGTTGAGCTCCATGGCCGAGCGAGCGGCCATGAGCGTGCGCACGTTGCAACGCCAGTTCCAGCAATCGCTGGGCATGTCGCCGGTCGATTGGCTGATACGCGAGCGCGTCGAGGTCGCGCGCCAGTTGCTCGAGACCACGACGCGACCCATGGCCCAGGTGTCGTCGCTTGCGGGCTTCGGTTCCGACGAGTCATTCCGTCGCCATTTCCGCCAGGCGACCGGGGCCAGTCCGCAGGCCTATCGACGCCAGTTCGGGATGGTCAACTGACGGATTGCTCAAAAATCAGAGCCGAGGCTCCACGTCGCATGGGCCTGACGCGTTACCCCTGATGTCCGCCTGTTCCGGGTGAGACTTGCAACTAAATTGGGACACGATCGAGCGTCACACTCCATCTTCCAGGCGATGGAGCGGAGAGACGGGAACGACCGGATTTCGGCGTCGAATTCGAGGACGCGGAGAACGGCTTAGGGTCGTTCTGCGACATGCGCCGCACCGGCAAGCGGTCGTTGGACGGGGAGAGCGGGCGGCGCGGCGTTCAAACTCCTTCAACCCTTCCCGCGAAGACCGGTTTCGGGCAGCCAGGCGCCACGATCGACAGGAACGCTCTGAGAGCCGACGCCGCAGGCGCCCTTCGTGCCGAGCCTGGCCAACCCTCACCATCGTCAACGGCTGCAGTGTCATGGCAGAGCGCATTTCAGCCGGGACGCCGTCATCGCGCTGTCCGCATTTGGGGCTTTCAACTCTATGAAATCGCCTGCTAGGCAGCAGAAGGTGCAGTTCGACGACACGAATCGGATCGACCGCTTTCCGCAGGAATGCTGATCGACATTGCCTGAATGCACACGCGTAAAACGGCGGCAAACACAACGGTGCTTTCAAGCGTCAGTCGATGGGCAGACGCGAGCCGGCCTGTCGAGGCTCATTGCGGCTCCGCGCGATCCACCTGGTTCAACTGATGTCGCGTCTTGCTGATGCGCTCGTAGACGACCTTGCGCAACCGATTGATCGAGCCGAGCGGTTTGTGCTCCGGCAGCGCGTGCCAGGGGGTGAACGACAGGTTCTCGCAGAAGGCGTGCTGTTCCGGACTGTCGAATTCCTGTTGCGGGATGTGGATGGTCGCGACTTTGTAGAAGGGCGCATCCTCCTCGGACCACCGCGTTCGCGCATCTTCGACATCGAGCTTGTCCGACGTGCGCGGCTGGATCATGAATTCCATGCACGCGTCGCCGGTCGACAAGGTCTTGTGCATGGCCTGCCGTAGGAAGTTCGGGCCTGGGTTGTCCGGCATGGGATCTACCGATGTCGAACACGGTCGCGCGGAATACTTGGTGGCCATCCTGTCGGGGCCGACGCCCAGCTGATACGGGGTCGGGGTCCAGTAGCGAGTCTGAAGCGGGTTCGATATCTTCAAGGAGTTGATCTTGAGAAGCGTGTACAGCTGTCCGAGGCCCAGCGTGAAGGGGACTTTCAGCTTGTCGAGCGTGCTGTCGCTGCCAAGCTCCTCGAAGAACGGCACCGCGCCGCCAGCGTCCTTCAGGAAGAAGACCGGGTGGCTCATCATCACGAAGTCCTGCGTCGTGGCCTCGCGCTCCGCGTCGAGGATCTTGGTCCCCGGGACACCCATGAGCTTGATCGACATCCCGCGCTCCATGCCGTCGGTGTCGGGCTTGTTCGCGTCGGGGTTGCCGTTCGAAAACCTGACCCACGCCGGATAGACCTTGCCCGGGACGAGGACGCCCTTTGCGAAGCGAGGGTCGAGGTCCTTGGCGACGCGGAACTCCGCTCTGAGGCAGCCGTGCGCCTTCGGATGCGCGTCGCGGCGCGCCGTACCGGTTTGATATTGCCGACGGACCGTCTCGTCGATGACCTGGGCAAGCCTCTGCGCCAGCGCTTCCTCGTTCGGGTACAGGCGCTCGCCGAGGAATGCGTCGGGTACGGGGTAGGGCGGCACCGTCTCTGCTGCCGTGGCGCCGGTCGACGCGGACGAGGCCGCAGCGGCGGCCGCTGCCAGGAACAGTCGTTTGACTCTGGTCTTCATGTTCACTCCGAAAGGCACTTGCGTGCAATGCGAGGCGACTGTGCGGCAAGGCAGAGATTTCCGGTATCCGTCAATCGTCCGACACGCCGACAGGTGACAACGCAGGCGGCCCTGCCTCATCATCGGGGCATCGAAGTCCAACGAGCCCTGAGGATGAACGACGACCAGATCGACTTGCTGGATGCCCTGCGTGCGCTCGCGTTCATGGGCGACCTGAGCATGGGGCAGCCGGTGGATCACTCGCCTCGCGTGGCGTGGCTCGCGTGCCAACTGGCTCGGGTCGTCGGGCTTGACGACGAAGCCGTCGAGGACGTTCGATGCATCGCGCTGCTGCGGTGGTCCGGCTGTACGGCCAACGCGACGGATGTCGCCGCGACGATCAGCGACGATGTCGTCGGCCGTGGCGCGATGTTGGCATCGCAGATCGAACGCATCGAGGTGCTCGTCCGTCCGGAGGAACTGCCCCTCAGGTTGACCGGCATCTCCGCGATCCACTGCGAGGTCTCGTCGGTCATCGCCGAGTCGCTCGGCCTGGCGCCCTCGGTGGCGAACGCGCTGCGCTGCGTCTTCGAGCATTGGGACGGAAGTGGACAGCCGTCGGGCCTGTCGGGTGAATCGATATCGACGCCCGCACTGGTCGTGTCGCTGTGCAGCGATCT
>FTIR01000287.1_pt1 | contig 15216 bp, 19 predicted proteins | sample 1658041 | NCBI WGS metagenome assembly FTIR01 (sample SAMEA3914793, study PRJEB12502) | metagenome | biome: forest; material: soil | place: Canada | collected 2011-07-03 | depth 0.3 m | reverse complement strand
ATTCTGGAGAGACAAACATGAACATGCTCAAGCTTACCGCCGCTGCTGCCCTCGTCGCCGCTTCCCTGTCGGCTTCGGCCATGACCACCATCGCCGACGAAGACCTGAGCGCCGTTGCCGGCCAGGACGGCGTGTCGATCGCTGCCAACCTGAACATCAACATCGGCTCGTTCACCTACACGAACACGACCGACAACAACGCTTCGGTGAACTTCAACAACATCTCGATCAAGGGCCTGATCGCGATGACCGTCGACGTCGTCAGCAACGCCACGTTCCAGGCGGACGTCACGGCCGCCGGCAACCTCGGCGGCCCGGGCGTCGGCGCCGCGCTGCTCGGCGAACTGAACACGACCGCGGGCTTCGGCATGGCCGCCGGCGGCACGGACGTCGTCCAGTTCGCGTTCCCGACGATCGGCGCCGTGGCTCACGCCTTCTCGCCCACGATCACGGTCGGCAGCATCACGATGTCGGGTTCCACCGCGTCGTTCGGCTCCGTCGCGCTGAAGAACTTCGACCTGCAAGGCACCACCGTCTGGATGTGGGCTCACTGATCTGGCCTGACGTCTTCAAACTCACTTCGGAAGAATCCACATGAACATGCTCAAACTCACTGCCGCCGCCGCCCTGGTCGCCGCTTCCCTGTCGGCTTCGGCCATGACCACCATCGCCGACGAAGACCTGAGCGCCGTTGCCGGCCAGGACGGCGTGTCGATCGCTGCCAACCTGAACATCAACATCGGTTCGTTCACGTACACGAACACGACCGACAACCACGCTTCGGTGAACTTCAACAACATCTCGATCAAGGGCCTGATCGCGATGACAGTCGACGTCGTCAGCAACGCCACGTTCCAGCAAGACGTGCTCACCGCCGGCGGCACCACGCTCGTGGCGCCCGGCGTCACGGCCGGCCAAGCCCTGGTTTCCGAGCTGAACGCCACCACCGGCTTCGGCATGACCGCCGGCGGCACGGACGTCGTCCAGTTCGCGTTCCCGACGATCGGCGCCGTGGCTCACGCCTTCTCGCCCACGATCACGGTCGGCAGCATCACGATGTCGGGTTCCACCGCGTCGTTCGGCTCCGTCGCGCTGAAGAACTTCGACCTGCAGGGCACCACCGTCTGGATGTGGGCGCACTGATCTGACGAGTCGTGAAAGCGACTACTTCGTAGTCACTTTCGACAAACTCGACGCAAGGCCCCGTGAATAGTTCACGGGGCCTTTTTTACCGGCCCTGGAACTTCCCGCGAGCCCCGGATAATCGCCTGCCCGGTACAGACCGTACAGGATGTCCCGTCGCCGCGCCTGGAAACCATGAAGTCCTTCTCAGACAACTTTGCCTGCCTTGGTTTCGCCACCCTGCTGCTGTCCTCGGCGCCGGCCGGTGCACAAGGCGTTCCGCTCGATGACAAGGCGCTCTCCGGCGTCTGGGGCCAGGCCCTGCTGGACCTGGCTAACACGTCGCAAGGCGGCTACGACTTCTCGCGCCTGACGCTCAATGCCGACGTCACGCTGTCCGCCACGCTGACCGGCCTGAAGCTGGGCACGCATGCCGATGGCACGTCTGACATCAACATCTCCCAGCTCAACTTCGGCCGCAGCGACCTGACCGACGCCTCGCGCACCGTCGCCATCACCAACCCGTACTTCGAATGGGTCTACTCGGGCGCCGCCGGCAGCGCGGATCGCCAGGTGGTGGGCATGCGCGTGGGCTTCGGCGGCATCGCGGGCGACGTCGGCCTGACGATGAACACCGTCAGCGGAACGCTGGCCGTCAACACGGATTCGGGCCTGCTCACTTCCAGCGGCTCGCAACAGACCTCGCTCACGGGCTGCTCCGGCTCCTGCAACCTCGCGCTGAACCAGGTCGGCGGCGTGACCGCCGGCGACAGCAACGGCGCCAGCCGCGACTTCTTCCTGTCCATCCTCAAGAGCGCGGTCACGTGGCCGACGACGGACGCCGGCGTCGGCGCGTCGGCGCAGGCGCAGGCCGGTTTCTGGCTGAACTGGACCGACCGGCTGAAGGCGATCAACACCACGGGCATCGTGCCCCCCAACATTCCCAAGATCGGGCCCTGATGTGCGGCGCCATGGCCCGCGCGCTGCAGATCGCCGGCACCGCGAGGTGCACGGCGAGTCGAACGGTGCGGCTAACCAGACTCTGCATCGGCGCCGTCGCGGCGCTCGCGGCCTCGGCGGGCGCCCCGGCATGGGCGCTCGAAGAGCCCGCCAAGGGCACGCACATGACGGCGCTGGAGGACGACGAACTCGCCACGGTGCGCGGCGCCGACGGCATCGCGTTCAACCTGAACAACTACTCGTTGCTCAGCAGCGCCACCGATCCGCTGTCCCTGACCTACCTGTCGCCCAACGGCAGCTCGCTGACGCTGTCACGCCTGGACCTGTCGCGAACGGACGACGCCGACGCGTTCGCCGATCCCTATCAGCTGTCGCTGGTCTCGCGCCCCGGCCTGTCCGACATGATCAGCCTGAGCTTTCCGCTGAACACCACCGGATCGCAGCTGTGGTCGCTGACGGCCGACTTCGCGAACTGCGACGCCGTGACCGCGGGGGTGTGCACCGGCACCGACTTCCTGGGCGGCACCTTGCAGGTCCAGGGCCTGGCCCTGCGGGGCGGCGGACTGACGATCGCCCCGACCACGCTGGCCGACACCCAGGGCATCGCCTTCGGCTTCGGCACGCAGATCGACATCGGCAGCCTCGCCGTCTATTCGCGCGGCCGCACCGCCGGCGACACGACCAACACGATCGACACCAGCGACGCCTTGACGGTCACGGGCATCCACCTGGCGGACGCGACCACCGGCGGCCCGTGGATGCTGGCCGACCTGGACAAGCATCCGGGCCTGCTCAACGCCCAGACCGACGCGACCGGCTCCTATCTTCACCTGCAGATCGGCTGGCCGACCACCGCCGATCCCGTGCCCGCCGCGGCCTTGCGCATCGACAACATCTCGTTCACGAACACGACGGCCGGCGTCGCCACGACGACCAACCTGGGCTCCGCCAGCATCGCCTCGCTGCAGATCAACTACGTCGACATCAAACTCCGGACCGGCCCCTGAGCTGCCGCCCATGAAACATCGCACCCTCATCGCACTTGCATTCGCGCTGGCCACGGGCCACGCCGTCGCGGAGAAGAAGCCGCTGGACGACGACGAACTGCGCGGCGTGTCGGGCCAAGGCATCTCGATCGCCGTCCACCTCGTGCTCAATGGCGGCCTGCTGACGGGCCAGACTATCGACAGCCGGATCTCGGCGGGGTTCACGGTCGCAGGCGTCACCACCTACGCGATCGTGCAGAACTTCGGCGGCGAGCTCGATCTGTTTCCCGTCACGCTGGACACGAACACCAAGGCGGACGGCACGGCCTACATCTCCATCGGCATGCCGGCCGCGCTCTATGCCAGGGATTTCGGCGCGCGCGCGATCGGGGTCCAGACGGACGCCAACGCGCCGATCACCAACAGCCTCGGCTCCCTCCTCCTCAATGGTTCCGCCACGATGACGGGCCAGCTGAACGTGTGGGCCAAGTAGGCCCGCGCCCGAAGAAAGTCGGCACATGCTCCTGATCCTCCTCGGCGCCGTCGCCGCCGCCATCCTCGGCGGCGGCATCCTGTCGCGCCATGAACCCCTGAACCACCCGCCGCTCGAATACGAGCTCAACATGTCGAGCGTCAACGCCAGCCAGGCAGTCGAGCCCGTGCAGGTCTTTCCCAACCAGTACTTCAAGTACCGGCACATCGTCCACCAGGCGTTCGACTACAGCTGCGGCTCGGCCGCGCTCACGACGATCCTCGAATTCCACCTCGGGCTGGCCGTCACCGAGAAGGACGCGATGGAAGGGATGCTGGAGCACGGCGAGAAGGAAAAGATCATCGCGCGGCGCGGCTTCTCGCTGCTGGACATGAAGCGCTACGTCGCCACCCTGGGCAGCGACAGCGGCGGCTTCCGCGCGGACATCAACGACCTCGCCAAGCTCGATCAGCCGGCCATCGTCCCCATCGACTACGCCGGCTTCAAGCACTTCGTCGTCGTCAAGGGCATCCGCGACGGCCGGGTCTACATCGCCGATCCGTCCGCCGGCAACATCGCCTTCTCGGTCGAGGAGTTCACGGGCCTGTGGGACAAGGGCACGCTGTTCGTCATCTATCCGTCCAAGACCCGCCCCGTGGTGCAATCCAGCCTGCGGCTCACCGACGATGAAATGGGCGCCATCTCGCCCGATCTCGTGCGCGCGGACATCGCTCTGCGCCCCGTGGACAACCGTGATGCGCTGGAGCGCGCAGTGCAGTCCGGCCTCGGCAATCTTCAATTCAAACGTCAATGAACATGAAATCGGCAGACCGCAATGCCCTTGCCCTGGCCGTCGCGAGCGCACTCCTGTGCGCCAGCGTCGCCGTCCAGGCACAGCCCGACACACAGCCTGCCACCCTGACGCCTGCCGCACCCGATGCACCGGCGTCCGCGCCTGCACCGGCCGCGCCCGCCGATGCCCGCGACGCGCTCAAGCAGCAAGCCGGCGACGTCGACCAGGCGACGCTGCTCAAGGACACGCTGACCAAGACCGACCGCCAGTACTCGCTGCTCAAGAGCGGCCGCACCGCGGTCAACTACAGCCTCAACTACACGTACATCGGGTCCCAGGCGATCGACCAGGGCCTCGATTCGACCGGCGCCATCGACCTGTTCAAGATCGAGAACACGCGCTCGCACACGATCACGAATTCGCTGTCGCTCGATTTCGGCCTGTTGGACAACGTGACGATCAGCGGCACGCTGCCCTTCGTCAGCAAGTTCACGCAGAGCAACGAGTTCGGCGGCGTTGCCAACGGCATCGGCGACCTCAGCTTCGGCGCCCGCTATCAGCCATTCGTCCAGAGTCCCACCGGCCCGACGTTCACCTTCACGTCGCAGCTGAACCTGCCCACGGGTCGCAGCCCGTTCAAGACGATCGAGGGCGCGAACCTGTCGACCGGCGCCGGCTACGGCTCGGCCACGCTGGGCGTCAACGCGTCGCAGGTGTTCGATCCGGTGGCGTTGTTCGGCTCGCTGAACTTCACGCTGGCCAAGAGCGTCGACAACCTGAACCAGTACCGGTCCGCGGACGGCTCCGTCATGACCGGCCTGCGCCCCGGCAAGAGCCTGGGTTTCGGTGCGGGCTTCACCTACGCGCTCTCCTACAACGTGTCCACCAGCGTCTCCTTCCAGGAAACCGTCACCACGGATTCGTACATCACCTACATCCCGTCGGGCGGCACGTCGACGACGCGCCCGACCACGATGCAGGTCGCCGCCATCCTCAACTTCGGCCTGGGCGTGCGCCTGAGCCCGAAGACCACGGTCAATCTGACCGCAGGCGTTGGCCTGACCACGGATTCGCCCGACTTCAGCCTCGGCCTCAGCGTGCCGCTGACCTTCTCCTGGTTCTGATGCCATGAGCGTGCTCTCGACGACGTGCTCCGCGCGCCGCCAGGCGCCCCTGGTCCGCTTCCCGATGAAGGCGGTCGCCGGCGCGCTGCTGACCGCCTTCGCCGCCGCATCGGCGCAGGCGGCGCTGACCGAGAACCTGGCCGTCAGCCCCGTCGCGATGTCGCTCGGCAACGCGGTGACGGCCGATCCCCCGGGACTGGACTCGATCCACTTCAACCCGGCCGGCCTCGCCAAGATCCAGGCCGATACGCGCTCCGACACGATCTTCGGCGCCGTGCTGCGCACCACCGCCAGCTTCCACCAGCCGGCCGGCTTCGACATCGGCGGCTTCACGCAGGACCCGCTGGACGGCACCACCTCGTCGCACAACAAGCAGGCGATCTTCATTCCGATCGCCGGCGTGCCGAGCCCGCGCATCCCGCTCGCGGTGGCCGCCGGCCTGGGCCTGGCCTGGCACAACGAAGGCTCGCCCTGGACCTTCGCCACCGCCACCTACGTCCCGCAGGCCGTCGGCATCGATCGCACCAAGAACCCGGACGATCCGGCGCGCTTCGACGGCAAGCAGGTGGTGATCCAGCGCCTGGTCTATCTGTCGCCGTCCGTCGGCTACAAGGTCAACGACCAGTTCAGCGTCGGACTCGCGATCCCGATCGCGCACCAGGGCTTCGCGCTGGACACCGACATGCGCTTTCCCAACAAGCTGCTGGGCATCATCGGCAAGCTGCAGGACGCCTGGTGCGGCAACAACGGCAACCCGCTCGACACGCTGGGCTTCGGCCTGTGCGGCACCGACTCCAGCGGCAAGCAGAGCGGCCGGCTGCGGCCGTTCGACAGCATCGGCGCGATGCGCTTCGCGGGCACGTCGCCCGCCGACGTGACCTTCAACATCGGCGCCCTGTGGCAGCCCATGGACGAACTCGGCTTCGGCGCGGTCTACCAGTCGGGCTCGAAGACGGTGATCACCGGCACGTACAACTTCCACGCCCAGCCGATGCTGCCGGAGTTCGTGCGCCACATGTACAGCTCGCTGTTCGGGCCCATCGTCGCCTCGGTGTTCGGCTTCCCGACGTCGATTCCCACCGACCAGGGCGGCAACTTCACGATGGTGATGCCCACGCCGGCACACTTGCAGCTCGGATTCAAGTTGAAGCCGATCACCGGCGTGCAGTGGAACTTCGACGCCGGCTGGACCGACTGGGGCAAATGGAACCAGTTGACGTTCCAGTTCGACCGCACCATCAACCTGCTCGAGATGGCGCGCATCTTCGGTCAGGCCGACTCGACCAAGCTGGTCATCCCGCGCGGCTACCGCAGCGTCTGGAGCTACGGCACCGGGCTGCAGTTCGACGTCACGGACGCGATCAAGCTGCGCCTGGGCTACGAGCCGCGCAAGAGCTCCGTGCCGACGAACAAGATCGATCTGATCGCGCCGATGCCCGACCTGCCCGTCAAGAGCCTGGGCCTGAGCTACGTGATGAAGGACGGCATGAAGCTCGAGACCGGCTTCAGCTACGCCAAGGGTCACTTCAACGTCCCGGCCAATACCGACTGCAACCTGAACTGCGACAACTTCTTCAACGTGATCTACAACCCGTACGCGGGTCTCGACGTCTCCGGTACCCTGGTACTGCGCTATTTCGGCCTGAAGATCACGCAACCTTTCTGACGAGCAACCATCCCGCCATGCAAGCACTTCGCCCCACCCTCGCACGTATCCTCCTGTCCGCCGCCCTCGGCCTGTCCTCGGTCGCACACGCGCAAGGCGCCGCGCCCGACGCCGAGAAGCAGAAGCTGATCGACCGCATCCTCGTGCTGTTCCATCCCGAGAACGCCGTCCTGATGGCGGTGCAGCGCCCGGCCACCGAAACGATGCAGAAGTCCGCCATCGCGCTGCAGACCGCGCACGTTCCCAAGGAGCGGGTGGACAAGACGCTCAAGGACATCGGCACCGACGTCCAGAAGTACATCGACACCGCGACGCCGCTGGCCGTCGCCAGCGCGAAGAAGAACGTGGGGCCGGCCGTGGCGCCGCTGTTCGCGCAGAACTTCACCGTCGATGAACTGCGCCAGATCATCGCGCTGCTCGAATCGCCGGTGAAGGCCAAGTTCGACAAGCTGGTGCCGCAGATGGAAGACGCCGTCGGCCAGAAGGTGAAGGCCGAAGTCGCGCCCGAGATCAACAAGGAAATCCAGACCATGAACGAGTCGGCCGGCACCAAGCTGCGCGTGGCCGCGACGCTGAACTGACGATGTCCGCCACCCGCTCGCTCGCCGCCCTGGGCACGCTGTTCGCGCTCGTCGCCTGTGGTGGCGGGGGCGGCGGCAGCGCGACGCCCGCACCGCCCCCCAGCGGTTCCTCGAAGGCCGTGCTGAGCGTCGCGCTGGCCGGCGGCGCCAGCCCCGGCATCGATCACCTGTGGGTGACCGTGACCGGCTTCGCGATGCACGCCGATCCGTCGAAGGTCTACGGGGACGGCGACGCGGGCTGGGTGGTCGAGACGCTGGCCGCGCCGGTCACGCTGGACCTGGCCGGCGCCAGCCTGTCGCAGGGCCAGTCGGTGTCGCTGCTCAAGCAATCCGTCTCGGCATTGGGCACCTACTCGCAGTTGCGCCTGCTGCTGGCCACGCCCGACCCGAACACGCCGCTGGCGGCCTCGGCGACGGCCGCCGGGCTCACGTTCAACGACCAGGTGCAGTACACCGACGCGAGCGGCACCCACGTCGTGCCGCTGGAGCTGCCCGACACCTTGTCCGGCATCCGCCTGCTCACCCCCTTCAATCTCGGCAACGATGCGACGACGCCGCTCGCCATCGAGTGGAACGCCGACTCCTCGCTCGTGCGGCGCGCTGCGGCCGGCGGCGCGGACCGGTTCACGCTGCGCAACGAGCTGCAGCTGTACAACCAGCAGCTGCTCACCGCGCTGGGCGACGGCAACCTGCAGATCGACGGCAGCATCTTCGACTCGATCTCCGGGCAACTGGACACGACGAACTTCTGCACCGGCGCGAGCCACGTCGGCTGCATCCACGACGTCGTCGCGAGCGCGACCAGCATCTCGTCGGACAGCCGCTTCCATCAGGACGTGCGCAGCGTCAACGTGAGCGCGAGCGGCAGCTTCCTGCTCTACCCGCTGCCCAGCGAGTCGCTGTACGACGTGGTGATCCGCGGCGGCAACATGCAGACGATCGTCGTGCACAACGTGTTCGTCGATCCGACCGGCCTGCTCAAGCCCGCGCCGACCGCGCTCAGCAGCGCCGCCACGCCCATCGTGCCGGTGCTCGACACCAGCGAGCGCGCCGTCACCGTCACCAACGCGCTCATGCCCGCCGGCAGCCGCGTGTTCTTCGGCCAGACCGTCACCGGCAGCGGCGGCGGCAGCAACGCGGCCGACATCCCCTATGCGATCGCATCGGGCACGGCCGATCCGGCGACGGGACTTCTACTGTCCCCGGTGACGCTGCCCGGTGGCCCGCTGCACTATGCGACATTCGACGAGACCAAGGACGGCAACGGCGTGCCGCCGGCCTTCACCACGGTGACGCCGGCCGAAGGGCTGGCCGCGTGGACGGTGTGGTCGCAAGGCACGCTCGCGACGACGACCAGCGCGTCGACCGCCCTCGCGGCCGCCGCGACGACCGTGGCCGCTCCCGCTGCGGCGGCCCGCACGGAATTCGTCGCGGGCACGTTGACCGTGGCACTGTCCGGCACGTCCAGCAACAACGCCGACCACGCCGAGCTGATCGTGGCCAACGACGGTGGCACGGTGAGCATCACGGACGTGTCGTCGCTGATCGCGTCGCACGGGGGCTCCGCCACGGTGAGCGTTCCCAGCGGCCCGTCGACGAACGCGCCGGCCGCGGCCATCTACGGCGTCGCGCTGCGGACGTGGGTGGGGGGAGCGGACGCGACGACCGCACGCTGGTCGCGCACGACGGCGCCCGTCGATCTCTCGGCGGCTACCAGCGCGAACGTCGCCCTGATCCTGCCGTGAATCGCCCGCGCCGCCTTGCGGCCTTCAGTGCTTGTTCTGGATCGCCGGGAGGCTGGGCAGCGTCGGCAGCGTGAACAGCAGCGGGAAGGGCAGCACCGGCAACGTCACGTTGCTGGCGATCGGCGCCAGCGCCGAGCCCAGCGTCAGCAGCGTCTGGGTGATCTTCAGCGTCGCCTGCAGGCCCGTCGCGGCCGTCAGCAGGCGCTGCTGCGCCATCTCGCGATCGAGACCCTGGAGGCCGTCGACCGCGAGCGAGCCCGGGGCCGCCACGGCGTCGGACGACGCCGAAACGGCGCTGTTGCCCTGCTCCTGCGTCGTGAGCGCGCCGAGTGCGGTCAGCGTCGGCTCGCTCAGTCCGCGGCCGTAGACGTCCGACATCTCCGTCTCGCTCAACGCATGCAGTTCGCCGGATGCGGCGAGTGCGCCAGAGGACGACAGTGCAAGAGCGCCAGCCAGGGCGAGGCCAAGAGGGATGCAGCCAGCGTTCATTCGCGTCTCCAGTCCGGGGTCGGTTGCGGCTGCGGCCGGATCCGAACAACGGGCTCGGGAAGCAGCGCTTGCTGTCTCTTCGACAGGACGCCTTGACGGATGAGCCGCGCGCAGGCCGAGCTTCGAGAACTAGTTCACGCAGGTCGACGCGGGCATCAACGCAGGAGCGCGAAGCTGACCAGCCAATGCGTCGCCACGAAGTCGCCGCCGGTGACGTGGGACCAGGCGGCCTGCCAATGCGCCTGCGCGGCGCGTGCGAAACGCTCGCGCAAGCTCGCGGGCACGCCGCTCGCGCACGCCAGCGCGCGCAGGCACCACGCGCGCGACAGGTTCAGGCCGTCGAGGTGCACCAGCTGGCCATCGGTGCGATCGCCGACGATCGCCGGCGTGTCCCAACGCGCGAGCGCGTCGCCGGCCGGCGCGAAGCGCGTCCACCAGGCGTCGAAGCCCGCGCCGAGCACGCGCTGCATCAGCAAGGCCTCGCAAAGCCCCGGCGACAGGAAATCGGTGCCGCTCGGCTCATACAGGGCGGGGTATGCCTCGTCGCTGCCGAACCACGTGGTCGCCGCGCGATCGATCGCGTCGCGCAAGCCGGTGTCGCCGACGGTCGACGCATGGTCGCGTGCCAGCAGCAAGGCGAACGCCGAGTTCGCATGCGTGCCCGCGCGCACCGGGTAGTGGCTCTGGCGCAGGAAGATCGCGAAGCGACGCGCGATCTCGTCGGCCAGCGGACGCAGTGCCGCGGCCCAGCGCGCGGTGGCATCGTCGCGGCCGGCCTGCGCGTGGAGTTCGGCCTGCAGCTTCAGCAGCCACGCCCAGCCATAAGGCCGTTCGAAGCTCGCGCGCCCGGGCGTTCGCAGGTAGGCGAGCTCGCGTGCCACGAGCTCGGGTCGCACGTGCGCGTCGAAGCGCCGCGCGATGGCGTCCGCGGCCGCCAGGCCGGGCACCAGCGCGCGCAGCCGCAGCAGCGACCAGTGCATGTGCACGCTGGAATGCCAGTCGAAACAGCCGTCGAAGACCGGGTGCATCTGCTGCGGCAATGCATGGTCGCCCGCGTCGAGGATCAGGTGATCGAGCTTGTGCGGAAAGCGCTGTGCCAGCACCGCCAGTGCGCAATCGGCCAGCGCATCCGCGCTCGAATGGATGTCCTGGTCTGCGGTGTTCGAGGTCATGGCGTCGATTCTGCGACAGGGCACCCGTCTTCAGCTTGTCGTCAGGCCCGCGCCGCCCCCCGAACTTCATCCTGGGGATGGCGACGCTCGAGTGCGGGTGATGTGATCCGCAGCAACGAGTCGAGCCGGTCGACCCGCCCGCAAAGGATCGCCATGGAGCCGTTTCTCGCCGAGATCCGCATCACGAGCTTCGCGTTCGCGCCCAAGGGCTGGGCGCTGTGCAACGGGCAGTTGCTGCCGATCAACCAGAACCAGGCGCTGTTCTCGCTCCTGGGCACGACCTACGGCGGCAACGGCACCACCAACTTCGCGCTGCCCAACATGCAGGGCCGCGCGCCGATGCATTTCTCGGGCCCGCATCCGCTGGGCCAGTCGCAAGGCGAGGAGACGCACACCCTCACCGCCGCGGAGATGCCGACGCACGTGCACGCGCTGCGGGCCTCCGGCAAGACGGCCGCGTCCTCGTCGCCCAATGCGGGCGTGCTGGCCGCACCCGGGCGCGGCGCCACGCCGGCCTTCGCCGCGGCCACCAGCCTCGTGCCGTTGAACCCGGCGGCCATCGCCTTGTCCGGCGGCGGCCAGCCGCACGAGAACCGTCCGCCCTACCTCGCGCTGAACTTCGTCATCGCGCTGCAGGGCATCTTCCCGTCCCGCAATTAGCGAGGCCTCATGTCCAATCCATTTGTCGGCGAGATTCGCCTGTTCGCGGGAAACTTCGCTCCGCAGGGCTGGGCGTTCTGCGACGGGCAATTGCTCTCGATCGCGCAAAACGAGGTGCTGTTCCAGCTGATCGGCACCACCTACGGCGGCGACGGCCAGAACACGTACGCGCTGCCCGACCTGCGCGGGCGCGTGCCGGTGCACCAGGGCAACAACGGCCAGTCCAACTACATCGTCGGCCAGGAAGGCGGCACGGAGACGGTCACGCTCGCCCCGGGCCAGATTCCGCAGCACACGCACGCGATGCTCGCGAGCACGTCGCCCGCCAGCATCACGCACGGGCCTTCCGAGGTGCTCGGCAGTTCGACGGCGATGAATTTCTACGGCACCGGCGCGCCCAACATGGCGATGGACCCGAACGCCGTGACAAAGGTCGGCAGCAGCCTGCCGCACGAGAACATGCCGCCGTTCGTCGCGCTCAACTACATCGTGTCGATGTTCGGCATTTTTCCTTCGCAAAGCTGACTGGAGCCCGACGATGTCCGATCCTTTCGTTGGCGAGGTCCGCATGTTCAGCGGCAACTTCGCGCCGCTCGGCTGGGCGTTCTGCAACGGCGCGGTGCTGCCGATCTCGCAGAACACCGCCCTGTTCTCGCTGCTGGGCACCAACTACGGCGGCGACGGCCACACCACGTTCGCGCTGCCGAACCTGCAGGGGGCGTTTCCGATCCATGCCGGCGGCAGCGGCGCCGGCCCGGGCCTGAGTCCGCGCAGCGTGGGCGAGACGGGCGGCAGCGAGACGGTCACGTTGACCAGCGCCCAGTTGCCGACCCACGGCCACGGCATGGAGGCGGTGTCGGCGGCCACCACCGGCACGCCGGGCAGCAGCGTCAGCCTCGCGCCGACGTCCAACGGCAGCGCGCTGTACCGCGCGCCGGATATCTACCTGAACACCGCGCCCTCCGACATGGGGGCCAGCGGCGGCAACGGCGCGCACAACAACCTGCCGCCGTACCTGACCGTCTCGTTCATCATCGCCCTGCAAGGCATCTTTCCGCCGCGGTCGTGAACGCCGGCAACGCAATGACCGCCGACGCTGCGATCACGCTGCGCGACGCCCTGCCGTCCGACCGCGCCTTCCTGCTCGCGCTGTACGCCAGTACGCGCGCCGACGAGTTCGCGCAGTTCGGCTGGCCCGTCGAGATGGAGCGCGCGTTCATGCAGATGCAGTTCGAGGCGCAGCGCGGCGACTACGAGCGCAAGCACCCCGGCGCGCTGTGCCAGGTCATCGAACTGCGCCGCTGCCCCATCGGCCGCCTGTGGGTGGCGCAGGACGCGCGCAGCCTCACGGTGCTCGACATCTCCCTGATCGACGATCTGCGCGGACAAGGCATCGGCACCGACTGCCTGCAGCGCGTGCAGCGGCGCGCCGCCGCGGCCGGGTTGGACGTCGAGTTGCAGGTCGTGCTCGGCAACCCCGCCCAGCATCTGTATGAACGCCTGGGCTTTCGCAGCGTCGGCGAGAGCGGCGTGCGCCAGGCCATGGTCTGGCAGCCTGCCCCCGACGCGCCGGCGGTGCGGCCCATGAACACCCCCGAGGAGATGCATCATGAACAAGCGTGAATTCGTGGCCGGCGGCATGGCGGCCGTCGTCGCGGCACCGACGCTGGCGCAGGCTTCGGCAGGCGACAGCGACCGCGTGACCTTCGGCGGCCTGCTGTCTCGCACGCAGCGTCTGCCCGACCTGGTCGAGCACCCGGGCGCCGACGCGTTCGAGGCCTACGTCGGCGAGCACTTCGCGGTCGTCGGCGGCGCGGGCACGGGCGAGCAACTGGTCGTCACGGCCGTCGAACGCGTGGCCCGCTGCCGGGCCACCGAGCAGTTCAACGTGTCGTTCGCGTCGGGCAGCGCGCCGGCCGCCGCGGACGGCGTGCGCCTGTTGATGCACTCGACGGGCCAGCGCCTCGCGCTGCACCTGGAACGCAGCCGAACCGGCTACGACGCACGGTTCAACCTGCTGACCTGAGAGCCTGGTACCCCCTCGGTCACGAATCCCTGCGCGGTCGATCCCACCAGATCACCGCGCACAGCGCGATGCCCACGCCGTAGAGCAGCCAGGTCGGCCGCGTGAGGTAGGGATAGAACATCAGCGCGACGCCGAGCCAGCGTATGCGCGGATGCTCCACCGCCTTGCCGTAGCGCCAGGCGGCGAGCCCGATCAGGCCGAACACGACGCAGCCGAAGATCCATGCCGGGCTCGGGAGCGTGAAGCCGGCTTCGTGCAGGGCCTGGAGGGATTCGGCAGGATTCATGGTGCTGATGGAAATGTGCCCGCAGTATGCCAAGGCAACGTGAAGAACATGCGGACGCGCCCCGCTCGCGGAGACGACGCATCACCGCAATCGCCGCAGCGGCAGCCAGGTTCACCCGCGCCGCCTCGATCGCATGAATGCACCTTCTCCCGGAACGTCTTTTCGCGAATTTGCTGCAGCGCAATAGTTCTTGTATTATAGTTAGCAAGCTAACTAATATCAAAGATGCCATGACCAGAGCCACCAGCACCAGCCGCCAGCAATCGCGCATGGCCTTCGGCGCCTCGTTGCAGGTGATTGCGCGCGCCTACAAGGCGGCGGCGGACAAGGCCGTGGTGCACATCGGCCTGTCGCAGGCGATGGCATGGCCGCTGGTGATGATCGGCCGCCTGGGCGACGGCATCCGCCCCGGCGTGCTGGCCGACGTGCTGGCGATCGAGGGCGCCTCGCTGGTGCGCCAGCTCGACCAGCTGGTGGACGCGGGCCTCGTCGAGCGGCGCGAGGACACGATAGACCGGCGCGCCAAGACGCTGCACCTCACGCCCGCGGGAACGCGCGCCTGCGCGAAGATCGAACCCTCGCTCGACGCGATGCGCAGCGAGCTGTTCGACGGCATCACCGACGCGGACCTCGACGCCTGCCTGCGCGTCTTCGCGGCCCTCGATACCCGCCTGGGCCGTTCGGCGCGCCCGCTCCTGCCCGGCATCGCCGCGAGCGCGCGATGAAGCTGCCCCGCTTCTCGCGCGCGGAACTCGTGTTCTCCGCCAAGAGCTTCGCCGCCGCGATGCTGGCGATGTACATCGCGAGCCGCGCCGGCCTGCCGCGCCCGTTCTGGGCGATGCTGACCAGCTACGTGGTGGCCGCGCCGCTGGCCGGCAACGTGCGCTCGAAGGCGTTGTTCCGCTTCTGCGGCACGCTGATCGGCTGCACGGCCACCGTGTTGATGGTGCCGGCGCTGGCCAACGCGCCCGAGCTGCTGACGCTGGCGCTCGCGCTGTGGGTGGGCGGCTGCCTGTACCTGTCGCTGCAGGATCGCACCGCGCGCTCCTACGTCTTCATGCTGGCCGGCTACACGGCGGCGCTGATCGGCTTCCCGTCGGTGGAGACGCCGCTGAACCTGTTCGACAACGCCGT
>FTIR01002941.1_pt1 | contig 15244 bp, 10 predicted proteins | sample 1658041 | NCBI WGS metagenome assembly FTIR01 (sample SAMEA3914793, study PRJEB12502) | metagenome | biome: forest; material: soil | place: Canada | collected 2011-07-03 | depth 0.3 m | reverse complement strand
GGCCGCGGCTATGTGCTGCGCGACCCGCACGAGATGGGCGCCGTTTCGGCCGCCTGATCGCCGACCCAATCGCTGAGTTTCAGACGCCCGCCGGATTGCTCCGGCGGGCGTTCTGCTTTGTGCGCCATCCCGACCGGGATGGCGCGACCAGGATCGGCGATCAGAATTTGACCTTGAGGGTTGCGCCAAAGAAGCGCGGCTGGCCGGGGAAATAATAGTAGTTGTTCAGGGCCGGCGTCGCCGCAGGGGGCGTGCTCAGCGTCTGGATCACGCCATCGAACGCCGTCTGCCTGTAGAACTGGTTGAACAGATTGGTGCTCCAGATCGACAGGCTGATATGCTGGTCGGCCGTAGCGATGCCGACGGTCGCGTCCACCAGGGCGAAGCCCGGCTGGTTCTTGGTGGGATCCTCGTCCGACCCGATGGAATAGGCGGACGAGTATTTGACATCCACGGTCGCCGAGGCCTTGAGGCTGTCGAACACCGTGTGCTGGTAGGATGCGCCGGCGACCGCCGACCACAGCGGCGCATAGGTCAGGCGCTCGCCGGGCAACAGGGCCAAGTTGCTGCCCGGCTGCTGCAGCGACGTCTTGTTCTTGGCGCTGTTCGGGTAAAAGGTGTCGGCATAGGTGACGCCGGCGTTCAGCGTCAGGTCGTGGCTGGCCTGCCAATAGACCTCGGCCTCGACGCCCTCGGCCACCGCCTCGGGAATCGTGAACTCGACGAACTGGACGCCGGTGAAGCCGTTGAGCTGGTGGTTGATATAGCTCTGATAGAAGGCCGCGCCATTGATCGACATGCGCCGGTCGAACCAGGTGGTCTTGGCGCCGATCTCATAGGCGTCGACGTTCTCGGCCGGAAAGGCGGTGTCCGTCTGAGGCGCCAAGGAGGTGTTAGGAGCCCCGCTGGTGGAACCCGTCGGAATAAAGGGCTGGGTCACCTCGGCCAGGTTGAACCCGCCCACCAGATTGCCCCGCGAATAGGAGGCATAGACCATCTTGCTGCTGTCGAACTTGTACTGGACCCTGGCGACGCCGGTGAGCGCGCCTTCGCTGAGGCTCTGATGCGTCTTCAAGCCGTCGAAGGCGGGATTGATCAGGCACGGCGTGCCGAAAACAGCCTTGCTGAAATTGACATAGTCGGCGAATGGAATCGGCGTCGGGCTGCCCTTAAAGCCCTGTAACACCGCGGCGCAAAGCCCGACCGTGTCGTTGTTGGTGAAGTTCGACTCGAGCGTCTTATGCTCCCAGCTGTAGCGAAGGCCGCCGGTGATCGACAGCTGGTCGGTGATCTTGAAGGTCTCCTGGGTGTAGACCGCCTGTCCGTCCTCCACCTGATGGAACCTGTCGATCGCCCCCTCCCCGGCCGGAAATCCGGCCGCCGGCAAGGTCGAGAGGGCCGCGACATAGGCGCCGAGCTGCGTGCCGAACTGGGTGTCTATGCCGCTATCGAGGATTTCGTGGGAGAAGAAGGCGCCGGCCTGCCAGTCCAGACGCGCGGTCGAGCCACGATATTGCAACTCCTCTGAAAACTGCCGGAAGTGGGTGTAGTTTTGCGACGGCGACGCATAGACGATATCGGCCAGGGTGGAATCGGTATCGCCGCCGTAATTGTCCCGATTGTCCCTATAGGCCGTGATCGATGTCAATTTCGCACCATTGAACCAGGGACTGGTCCAGTTGGCCTGGGCCGACACCCCGGTATCGGTGACATGCTCGATGCTGGTGCGGTTCAGATAGGCTGTGAAGTTGTGCGGGCTGACCGGCGACGGAATGGAGCCGGGGAAAACAAAGTTGATGATCCCGCTCGGCCCGCCGGGCACGCTTGTTGTGCCGACGCCGTTGTTATAGTCCAGCGCGACGCAGCAGTGGTCGTCGCGCTTGCTGTAGTCGGCGATGATGTTCACGTCGAGCTTATCGTTTGGCTGGTACAGGAGTTGATCGCGGGTCGTGAACACGTGCTCGTCGTTCTGATCGGGGATGTTGGTCGAGGGTGACTGCCGAACACCCACGAAGCCGTCGCGCTGCCGGTCGGCGATATAGATCCGGCCCGCCAGCACATCGCCCACAAGCGGGCCGGTGACGGCGGCCGAACCGCCATAGCCATTATAGTTCTGGACGGTCACCTCGCCCTGGGCGCCGAAATGGAAGGACGGCCGTTGAGTCATCACCTGGATGACCCCGGCGATGGTGTTCTTGCCGAACAGCGTGCCCTGCGGCCCCTTCAGAATTTCAATATCGGCCAATTCGCCCAGGTCGTTGAACGAGACGCCGTTGCGGGGACGGTAGACGCCGTCGATATAGAGACCGACCGCATCTTCCAGGCCCGGATTGTCGGCGACGTTGCCGACGCCGCGGATTCTGGCGATGGTCGTCGATTCAGTGCCGTTGGTGGTGACGTTGAGGCCGGGCGTCAGCACCACAAGGTCGCTGAGCGACTTGACCTGAGCGGATTCAAGCTGGTGGGCGTTGAGCACGGTCACGACGATGGGCACGTCCTGCAAGCGCTGCTCGCGCTTTTGAGCCGTGACCACGATATCGCCGATGGTCGGCGCGGCGTTCGCCGCCGGGGGCGTGGCCGGCGAGGTCTGCGCCGAAGCCTGAGACGTGGCCGCAAGCAGCGCCGCTGCGGCGGAAGTGACCAATAGCGATGTTTGACTGCGCATATCTTTGGCTCCCTATTGTTTTTGCGCCGTCCCGAAGGCGGCGATTTTATGGATCGATCGATCTTGGCCCCGTCGTTACGGTGGCGACACAATGAGTGGGTGACGACGCCCGTTCGTCGAGAGGAAATCGTAAGGCCGGCCAATCCTTTCGACGCCTGATGTAAGCGTGCACCAGGCTTCGGCCGCGACCGAACATTACCAACACGTCACACGGCAGGTCACACCATAGGTGTAAGCGATCCGACTTCGACGGTTACAAATGACGCAATACTTCCCGTCTGCTACCGCAGCCTGCGGACACATACCCAAATTGGGGCCTGGACAAGGTTTTAGACAAGCTATACAGCGCGTCCTCTCGTCGCGTATCAAGGGAATGGGCTGGACATTCGACGCCCGCGCGATCACATATGAGGACAAACTGGGAGATCTATCTCGAATGAAAGAGCACGAAAAAGAATCAACGCCCAATCGCCTTGATGTGGCTCTCGGGTTGCGTATCCGCCAACGCCGCAAGGCGCTCGGCGTGTCGCAGACGGCTCTGGCCGACGCCATTGGCCTGACCTTCCAACAGATCCAGAAATACGAGCGTGGCTTTAATCGCGTTAGCTTTTCAAGGCTTGTGGACATAGCTCACGCCCTGGATTGCCGCGTGGTCGACCTGATCGGCGATCTTGACGACGCCAGCATTCCAAGCCCCCTGTTCCGTCAGAACACTGCGCATCTTCGCGAAAGCGGCGCGCCGGAATTGCTGGCGGCCTACTCTGCGGCGCCGCCGGCCCTGCGCCGGGTGATCCTCAAGCTGGTGCTCGAAATCGCGAAGGATCAACAGGCCCGACAAACAGACGAAGAGCCAGGTACTGAAGACGAACGCCTAGCCGGCTAAGTCTAAGGCTCACAAGAACGGGCGAGAATCGCGCGGTGTTCGAGTTGATCGGACCCGCCGGTTCCAGGACGCCAGGGTGCGCCGTCGTCGGCGTCGGAAGTTTGTTCGCTTGACACTCGCGACCGCCCTTGCCTCGCTGGCGGGCGCGCGGAGTTCGCCCACTTCCATGATCCAAACCCCGGCGGCTCGAGCATCGACAGCCTTGCGCCGCTTTGCGGGACAGGCCCACAGCCCTCAATCCTTTACCCCGGCCACCAGCGAGCCCGTCTCTAACGGGGCCTATCCAACGACAATTTCGAAGGCGACAACGAGCGGGCGAGTTTCGCGCGGCGCCCAAGGCGGCTCATGGAATCGATCGCGATTCGGCGGCGCACCCCTCGCAAAAGAAATTGGACTGTCCGGTATGCTGCGTCGCGGGTCTTGAATCCGCCCTGCGCCCACCGAGCGACCGTTTATTTAAGCGCCTCCCACGCCAGCCGAAATCGCCCGTTCGATCGCTGTCCGGCGCCGCCTCCAGGCCGCGCAAACCCAGGGCGGCAAAGGTGCAACACTGAGCGGCGGAGTGAAATCGGGCAGTTGACAGATCCGCGGCGGCCATAACTTATCAGTGTTTCTCCGGCCAGCCGCGGGCCTGGGGGGTCTTTAATTAAAGCGGCATGTTTTGGAAACACCGTGGAAGCGACGTCCTCGCCGGCCGGCCAAAGAGCCGTCGGGACGTAGGGAGGGAAATACCTAATGAATCGCACGCTGCAATTGCGTAGCTGGCTGGCGCTTGGCGCCTCCACCGCAGCTCTGCTGGCTGGCGCACCGGCCTTCGCGCAAGCGGGTGGCGGGGCCGCGGCCAATACCCAGACTACTATCGGCGAAATCGTCGTCACCGCGCAGCGTCGCTCGGAATCGCTGCAGAGCGTTCCCCTGGCGGTGTCCGCCTTTTCGCAGGACGCCCTGAAGACGCAGCGCCTCGACGGCGGTCAGAACCTGGAACTGTCGATCCCGAATGTGAACTATTCGCGCGGCAACTTCGGCGGATATAACTTCCAGATCCGGGGCATCGGCACCAAGTCGGTCTCTCCGACCGGCGACCCGGGCGTCAGCTTCAGCATCGACGAACTGACCGTCGCCGCCAACCATCTGGGCGACACCGATTTCTACGACGTCGACCGCGTGGAGGTGCTGCGCGGCCCCGTGGGCACGCTCTACGGACGCAACGCCACCGGCGGCGCCGTCAATGTCGTCTACGCCCAGCCGAGCGACGTGTTCGGCGCCAGCATCACCGGCGACTACGGCAATTTCGACAGCAAGAAGATCAACGGCTATGTCAACCTGCCGTTCGGCGACAGTTTCGCCGTGCGGCTGGCGGGCTTCTATCTCGACCGCGGCGGCTTCGGCACCAACCAATATAATGGCGACAAGGTCGACGACCGCCACCTGGGATCCGGCCGGATCACGGTGCAGTGGCGCCCGAACGATCGCTTCAAGAGCACCCTCACCTACGAACATTTCTCGGAAAATGACCACCGCAACCGCGTCGGCAAGCAGCTCTGCACCAAGGACCCGGGCAATACCGCCTTGGCCGCCAATGGCGGAGCTTTTGCAGGCTACGATTCCGGGTTCCTCAGCCAGGGCTGTCAGGCGGCGAGCCTCTATGGCCCGGGCGCCTATGGCACGGTCAATGGCGCGGCGACCCTGGGCGGCATTCTGGCCGGCCTCGTCGGCCTGACCAGCGGAGACCCCTACGCCAATAACCCGTTGCAGGATCACAACCTGCATGACATCGATTCTTCGGTTGATCCGATCTACAAGGCCGAGGAAAACCTGTTCATCTGGAAGAACAGCTACAACATCACTGATGACCTAACACTGACATCGTTGACCGGATTCAACCGGAATACCGGTGTTTCCGTCGAAGACTATAACCGCCTTGTGCCGACGACGGCCTTCAACACCACCCCGGCAGCGACGAACATCTTTGTCGAGCCGACCGTCCTTGGCGGGGCCGGAGTGAATCCAGCCACCTATGCCTTCCTTTACAACACGCTGTTTCCGGGCGGGGTGGTCAAGGATCCGCAGGTTGGAACGTCCAATTTCTACCGCAGCTACGACTACGGCCAAGTCGCATCGCGGGAGATCAGTGAGGAACTGCGGTTGAGTTCATCCTTCAAGGGCCCCTTGAACTTCTCGATCGGTGGTCAGTACGTTGACAACTCGACCTACCAAGACGACTACGACGTCATGAGCAATGGCCTCACTTCCTATGCTCAAATGGTCAACCTGCTGACCAGTCTCGGCGGCGGTCCATCCCAGGTCATTCCCATCGATCCCGCCGCGACACCGGCGTCTGGATTAGGGCACAACTATTATGATGCACGATATACGGTCGGTCTGAAGTCATATTCGGGATTTGGTGAGGTCTATTATCAGCTGACTCCCGACATCAAACTGACCGGCGGCGTGCGCTACACCAACGACCACAAGACAAACGTCTACTATCCGATCGAACTACTGACCGAGAATGCCACACCCGGCTTTGGCAATAATTTGACCAAACAAGCCGCGACCTTCACCGCCTTCACCGGTCGCATGAATGTCGAGTGGACGCCGCATCTCGATTTCACCAATAAGACCGTGATCTACGCCCAATATTCCAGGGGTTATCAGGGTGGTGGCTTCAACACGCCTTGCGCGGCGATCACGGGCTGCTCGGTCGGCGCCACCTTCGCCCCCGTTTATGTGGACGCCTTCGAGGTGGGCACCAAAAATGTCGCGCTAAACGGCAGTCTGACCGCCAATTTGACCGGTTTCTACTATTTGGAGAACGGTTATCAGGTCTCGACCATCGTCAATAAGTCGTCGGTGAACAGCAATATCAACGCCAAGCTCTACGGCGTCGAGTTCGAGGGCCGCTGGTCTCCGATCAAGGATCTGTCGCTCAACACCAATATCGGTTATCTGCACACCGAGATCACCAGCGGCGAACAGCTCGATCAGATCGACCTCACCGGCGACAATCCGGCCCTGCAGGTGGTCAAAGCCAGCGACGGCTCAAATTGCGTGGTCAATACCGCGGCGCTCGGAACGCTTCTCGCAATCCAAGGTGGGGCCGCCAATGTTCCGGGTATAACCGGCAATGCCAACGCTCTTCTGGGCGTTTGCGGCGGCGCCTATTCGGCCCTCGGCCTCTACGACTACACTGGCATCGCCAACGTGCAGACCTCCACCACGACAGGCGTTGGCCTCGGCATAAACAAGAACCTATCTGGCCGCCAACTGCCAAACTCGCCGGAATTCACCGCCTCCATTGGCGCCGACTATGTGATCCGTCTTGAGAACTGGAAGATCACGGCGCACGCGGACTATTACTGGCAGGATTCCAGCTACGCTCGGATCTTCAACGACCAGGCCGACTTCCTGCGCTCATGGGACAACGCCAACGCCACCTTGAACTTCGATCGCAAGGATTGGGGGCTGACGATCCAGCTCTATATCAAGAATATCTTCGACAAGCAGCCGCTGACCGACTCCTACCTCACGGACGCGTCCTCCGGCTTCTTCCAGAATGTGTTCACCCTGGATCCGCGCACCTACGGCATCGCGCTGACCAAGAAGTTCGACTAATCCGGCAGCCGGCGCCGTCAGAAGCGCCGAGTTGGATCTTCAGGGCGGTGGGGAAACCCACCGCCTTTTTCTTGTAGGCTCGACTTCAGGCCGTTGTGTCCGCGCGCAAGCCCAGTTCCAGGATCATCGCCTCGCGGATCTCGAACTTGCGCACCTTGCCGGTGACGGTCATGGGCAGGGCCTCGACGAAGCGGACATAGCGCGGGATCTTGTAGTGGGCGATCCGGCCGCGGCAGAAGCCGATCACCTCCGCCTCATCGGCCGCCTCACCGGGCCGCAGGCGCACCCAGGCGCACAGCTCCTCGCCGAAACGCGGATCGGGCACGCCGACCACCGCCACGTCCTCGATCTTGGGATGGGCGTAGAGGAATTCCTCGATCTCCCGCGGATAGACGTTCTCGCCGCCCCGGATGACCATGTCCTTGATCCGCCCGACGATCGCCCCATAGCCCTCGTGGTCGATGACCGCCAGGTCGCCGGTATGCATCCAGCCCTCTGCGTCGATCGCCTCGTCGGTGTGGACCGGGTCGTCCCAGTAGCCCAGCATCACCGAATAGCCGCGGGTGAGCAATTGCCCGGGCTGGCCGCGCGGAACCACCCGGCCGGCGTCATCGACCACCTTGCATTCGAGATGCGGCTGAACCCGGCCGACCGTGGCCACGCGATGCTGCAGGGAATCGTCGCCGCAACTCTGAAAGCTCACCGGGCTGGTCTCGGTCATGCCGTAGGCGATGGTCACGTCCCTCATATGCATGCGCTCAGTCACCTGGCGCATCACCTCCACCGGGCAGGGCGAGCCAGCCATACAGCCCGTGCGCAGGGAGGACAGGTCGAAGCTGGCGAAATCGGGATGGGCCAGCTCGGCGATGAACATGGTCGGCACGCCGAACAGGCCGGTGCACCGTTCGGCCTGCACCGTGGCCAGCACCGCGCCGGCGTCGAAGCCCTCGGACGGATAGACCATGGCCGCGCCGTGGGTCAGGCAGCCCAGATTGCCCATGACCATGCCGAAGCAATGATAGAGGGGCACGGGTATGCACAGGCGGTCGCCCTCCCGCAGCCCCAGGGCCTCGCCGACAAAGAAGCCGTTGTTGAGAATATTGCGATGCGACAGGGTCGCGCCCTTGGGCGGACCCGTGGTGCCGCTGGTGAACTGGATATTGACCGGGTCGCGGCAAGACAAAGTCTGGGTCAGGGCCTGCAGCGCGATCCGCTGCGCCGGACCGCCCAGCGCGGACACGGCGTCGAAATCAATCCAGCCGGGCCGGGGATCGCCGCCGATCTTGATCACCCGTTCCAGGGCCGGCGATCGCGCGGCGCGCAGCGGGCCCGCGCCCAGGGCGAGGATTTCCGGGGCCACGGACTCGACCATTTCGGCATAGGCGCTGGTCTTGAACTGCTCGGCCGCGACCAGGGCGCGCACGCCGACCTTGTTCAGGGTATATTCCAGCTCGGCGGTGCGATAGGCCGGGTTGATCGTCACCAGGATCAGACCGGCCTTGGCGGCGGCGAACTGAGTCAGAGCCCACTCGGCGTTGTTGGGCGACCAGATCCCGATCCGGTCACCGCGCTCCAGCCCCAACGCCAGCAAGCCGGCCGTCAGGGCGTCGGCCCGCGCGGCCAGTTCGGCATAGGTCCAGCGCACCCCCTGGTGCGCGGACACAAGGGCTTCGCTATCACCCCAACGCTCCGCCGCCGCATCCAGGGCCTGACCGATGGTATCCTCGCAGAGCGCAGGCCAGGCCGCGCCGATCACATGGCTCAAGGCGCTGGTCATGACTCACTCCTCAGAGGCCGTCGTCTGGCGCGCGGCACGGCGCATAAGGCCCGAGGACGCCGGTTTCCGCAACGACATCGGCCGCTTGAGAGAGCCGATTGACCGTCCTGGCTGATTGGCCGGGCGGCGCGACGCTTGGCCGCGCCAAACCGGCCACCGGTTAACGCAATCGAAAACGGCTCACGCGATAGGTGGATGCCTGCCGGCAGCCATAGCCAGCATCGCAACCACGGGAGCCGCCCGGGGCCAAACGCCTCGCTCGGTGCTTCATATGACCTTGCACAGACGGAAAATCCTCTGGGGGGGACTGGCCAGCGTGACCGCTGCGGGCGTACCCGTCGCCGTCAACAGCCTGTTTCCCAAGCGACTTGAGATTACGCCGCCGGATGCGGACCTGAAAGGATCGGAAGATCCGATCGTCGAAAGCGAGATCAACGCCCCGCGCCCCAAGGTTCGCTTCCGGTCGCCGGAAGACGTGCGTCGGGCCTATGTGCACAATCTGCACACAGGCGAGCGGCTAAACGCGGTCTATTATGAAAACGGCCGCTATGTGCCCGGCGTGCTGGCCGCGGCGAAACACCTTTTGCGTGACTGGCACAACAACCAACAGCACTTTATCGACCCGCACCTGTTCGACCTGCTGCACAATCTGCGCGGCAAGATCGCCAGCAACCAGCCGTTCCAGATCCTGTCCGGCTACAGGTCGCCGGCCACCAACGCCCTGATGCACGCTCAAAGCGAGCAGGTCGCCTCGCGCAGCCAGCACCTCCTGGGCAAGGCGCTAGACATCACCATCGAGGGCGTCGACCTGGGCCGCCTCCATCGCGCCGCGGTCAGCCTGCGGGCGGGCGGCGTCGGCTATTATCCCGACAACGGCTTCGTCCATGTGGACGTAGGCCGCGTGCGGCAGTGGACCGACCTAGACGCCTAGCGCCGTCTCGACGGGCGCGTCCCGCACCATTTCCGCAAACCAGCCCGGATAAGACGCGGGAACGGCGCTGACCAGGTCCAATTCAGCGAGATCCTGAGGGGTCAGGTCGATCTCGGCCGCGGCCAGGTTCGCGCTAAGCTGCTCACCGCTGCTGGCGCCGATCAAGACCGAAGACACCGCCGGCCGGCCTAGCAGCCAGGCCAGGGCGATGGCCGCAGGCGCCGCCGCGTGTCGCACGGCCACGGTCTTGAGCGTTTCGACGACGGCAAAGCCTTTTTCCCGATCGAACGGGATCATGTCGAAGCCGGTCAACCGTCCGCCACCGCCGGTAGGATCCTGACGGGTATATTTTCCGGACAGGAAGCCCCCGGCCAGGGGGCTCCAGACGATCAGGCCGACGCCGGCGTCCAGGGCGTAGGGAACCAGTTCGGCCTCCACGTCGCGACCGACCAGCGAATAGTACATCTCCGCCGCCCGAAACGGCTCGAGCCCGCGCCGCGCCTGGATCCCCGAGGCGGTGGCGGCCATCCAGGCCGGCCAGTTGGAAAAACCCACATAACGCACCTTGCCCTGACGGACCAAGGCGTCGAACGCCTCCAGGGTTTCGTCCAGCGGCGTGTGCGGGTCCGTGCGATGGGCCAGGTAGACATCGATATAGTCGGTGGCCAACCGGCGCAGGCTGGCCTCCACGGACTCCAGGATATGCCGGCGCGACAGGCCGGCCTGGGTCAGAACCTTGCCGGTGCGATTGCCGACCTTGGTGGAGATCACCACCTGCCCCCGCCTTGCGCCCAGAGCCTTGCCAAGCATGGTCTCGGATTCGCCCGCCGCATAGATATCCGCGCTGTTGAAGTGATTGACCCCGGCATCGATCGCCTGACCGACCAGACGGTCAGCGCCACTCTGGTCGAGCTTGTAGATGGCTGCGGTCTGAGCGTGATCGCGCGCCGTGCCGAAAGTCATGGTCCCGAGGGCTAGTTTCGAGACAACGAGGCCGGTCTGACCCAGGCGGGCATATTTCATGGCGTTCCTCAAACCCGGCGCGTTTCACGGATCGGCCTTTAGGACGTCACCCTGGGGGGCTTTTCGCCGCCATGGCAATCCCGAACGACCAAGGGCGCTGGCGAAGGCGGTCCTATCCTCGCCCGCGATAGGCGGGCACGCCCTGGTCCGGCAGCCACAACCCCTCTGGCGGCGCGCCAGTCTGCCAGAAGACGTCAATGGGGATGCCGCCGCGTGGATACCAATAGCCACCGATCCGCAGCCAACGCGGCGCGGCGATCTCGACGATCTTGCGGCCGATGGCGATGGTGCAGTCCTCGTGAAAGGCGCCGTGATTGCGAAAGGCGCCGAGATAGAGCTTCAGCGACTTGGATTCGATCAGCCAGGCGTCGGGTGCGTAGTCGATCACCAGATGGGCGAAATCCGGCTGCCCCGTCACCGGGCACAGGGAGGTGAATTCGGGGGCTGTGAAACGCGCCAGATAAAGGACGTCGGCTTGCGGATTGGGCACGCGCTCCAGCACAGCCTCTTGCGGACTGGAAAAGCCGGGGGCTTGCTGGCCCAGTTGGGTGAGGGTCTGTTCGCTCATGCCCTACCGTTAGCCACAGGCCTGATCTCGCGACAAGCGCCTTGCCGCCGTTCTATGATGCGGTCAACCGATAGGATCAGGGGAGTTGGCAAGATGATTGGGGATTTCGACGGTCGGATCGTTGTGATTACCGGGGCCTCGACCGGACTGGGCCGCGCCATGGCCGTGGAGGTTGCCGGACGTGGGGCCCAGGCCGTGGTGGTCAACTATGCGCACAGCGTCGCCGAGGCGGAAGAAACCGCCGATCGGGTTCGCGCCAAGGGGGCGCAGGCCGTGCTAATCCAGGCGGATGTGGGCGATGACGCCGGTTGCCGGGCGATCGCCGAGGCCGCCCAGGCCTTCGGACGCATCGACGCCCTGTTCAACAATGCCGGCGTCACCAAGTTCGCCCAGAACCACGCCGATCTGGACGCCGTGAGCGCGGAGGACTTCCTGCGGCTCTATCAGGTCAATGTGATCGGCGCCTTCCAGATGATCCGCGCCGCGCGCGGCCTCCTGGAAGCCTGTGAAGGACCGGGGGCGGTGGTCAATACCAGTTCGATCGCCGGCGTCACCGGCATTGGCTCCTCGGTGCCCTATGCGGCCTCCAAGGGCGCCTTGACCACCATGACCCTGTCCCTCGCCCGCGCCCTGGCGCCCAAGATACGGGTCAACGCCATCTGCCCCGGCTATATCGACACCCCCTGGTTCGGGCGCGGTATGGAAGAAGCTTCGCTGGAACGCCTGCGCCAGGGCATGGCTGCGTCCACGCCGCTGCAAGTGGCCTCCACCGCCGAGGATATCGCCGTGTCGGCGGTTTTCCTCGCCTCCCCGCACTCGCGGCATATCACCGGTGAGACCCTGATCGCCGATGCGGGCGTGCACCTGGGATTTGCGCCTCTGGCGGCCCGCTGACAAAACAAAGCGCCCCGGCCCACATTCAAGTGGACCGGGGCGCTCAGGACCCGACGCGGCGGGCGCTGTAAGCGGAACCTAGAAGGTCAAGGGCACGACGAAGTCGATGCCGATGGTGAACTGGTCGCTCTTGGTGCCAACGTCATAGACCAGGCCATGCGTCAGCAGCTTGTCGTAACGAAGCTCAGGACGGACCGTGAAACCATCGATCATCTTCGGCAGTCCGGCGGGCTTCCAGTTGAGGCCCAGGGTGACCTCGGTATAGGTCGCATTGCTGGCCGACAGGAAGGTCGGGCTGGACGGCCCGTAGCCGCCTTCGAAGTTGATGAAGTTGAACTGGTTCGGCCCGGGGAAGCTGGCGACATAGAAGTTCTTGTCGTCGCGCCACACCTCGCCGCGGATGCCGATGGTCACGGTGGGGCTGACCGGATAGGTCAGATATTCCGTGACGCCGCCGCCGCTGGCCTTGAGCAGTTCGTCATAGATATAGTTGACGTCGGTGGTCGAGGTCAGTTTGTCGCTGATCTTCCAGGTGATCACCGCATCGTTCAGATAACGGTTCTTGTTGCTGCCGGTCGGCTTGAAGTTCGCCGCGTCCGCCAGCGAGGCGTAGCCATAGTCTTCCGGACCAATCTGGGTCGTGGCCAGCACGGTGACCTTGCCCAGGTTCAGGCCGATGCCGCCGTGGAAGTGCACCTTGTCGTCATTGGCGCCGCCATCATTGCCCAGGAAGGTGTTCACCCCGCTGTCGATGCCCAGATAGAGGTCGATCATCGGGTTGAGGTGGGTCTCGGTCATGATGCCGGTGTATTTCAGCGGAATGCCGAAATTGAACAGGTAAGACTTCGAATAGAAGAAGTTGCCGGTCGGATCGATCACCTCGACCCCTTCGAGGGTCGGCATGATGCCGACGTGCACTTCCATGCCGCCCGCGGTCAGGAAGGGCAGGTGCGCATCGACGTGAGCCTCGACGATATCGAACTGCGTGCGGCTGTTGATGTCGCGATTGAAGGTGCCGATCAGCTGGGTGTAACGCGAATCCGTGCCGTAGGCGCCTTGGACCTTGAAGCCGATATCGACGGTCTTGGAGCTGGTGTCGGGGTCCCGTTCGGCGGTCAGGGCGAAGGAGTTCAGCACCAGCTGATTGGCCTTGTCGGTGAACAGATGGCCGAAATTGACACCGTCCGACGGGCTGTCGCCGTTGAAGGTTGCGCCGGCTTCAATGTGCCCGCTGAATTTGATGCCGCCAGCCCAGGTGGTCGGCGCGGCGGGAGCGGCGGCGGGCGCGGGCGCTGCGGCGGGCGCGGGAGGCGTCGCCGTCGTGTCCTGTGCGCGGGCCGCGCTGGCGGCGCCGGCCAGGATTATCGCGGCGACGCTGGCCGCGGCGAGAGCTCTGGTTTTAAATTGCATAACATCTATCCCCTGTTTGTTGGCGATCGACGGCGGCAGGCGCATTCGCCTTTGGACCACCGCGTCTCGCGGACGAAAGCCGCCCCGCCGTTGATGGCGCGACGGGCTAGTCTATCGAGGGTCAAGGCGTAAAGGCTCCATAGCTGAAACCCGCACGGCCCATAAAAACGTCGGAACGCTCTCCCCTACATGGCGCCCACCCCACCGCGGTCCCCTCGCACCGAAGTTCAAGGGTTGGTGGAACGTGGAACGCCTGTGGGCGATCCGCCACGACGGGCGCCCTTGACCAATCGGTCGGACGGACAATCCCCCCGCCGATCCGTGTTACGCTAATCGGCAGGCCCTGGCGCCGGGGAGCGATCCCAGGTTCTGGGCGGCGAATGGTCGGAACTGGCGCAGGTTTACTCGCCGCCGCAAGCAATTTGCTCGTTTTATGAGCAGGGCGATTCACCACGATGAGGGGAAACTGCGACATTCGAGCGGAAGCAAACCGACATCCGCGCCCAGACCCGCGAAATTCGACGGTCAATCGATTCAAGTCGAAAGCGAGGCTGAAGTCCATACCCGATGTTTGAATTACAAAGATGAGGTTGCGCAGACGCCATAGCGAAAGGATAATAGTTTGGGGGCTTCCAGACCGCGACGTTTAAACCGGCCTTTTGCGCGGTTCGGCGGACAAGAATGACAGCAGCGGCTCGCACAGGCTTGATCCTGAAGCGGCAAGCGGAGGATGCACCATGGCCTGGGACTTTGAAACCGACCCCGAATTTCAAACCAAACTCGATTGGATCGAGGATTTCATGCGCGAAGAGGTCGAGGCCGCCTCGCACCTTGGCATGGCCGCCTACGGCCCAGAAGGCCGCGAGCGATTCATCAAACCGCTGCAGACCAAGGTGAAGGAGGCCAGACAGATCCTGCGCGACTACGCCCCCACCAACGACCTGTTCCCGGCCTATCACCTGCCCCGTCAGCGCGAGGCGGCGCGCGAGCGTTTCGCCGACGAGCTGAAGGCGATCGAGGGCGCGTGGAAGGCCCGACGCAAGGCCGAAGCCGAAGCCGAGCCGGTGGTTTAAGCTCGCCATTTCTTTATCGATCATCTTGCCTTTATCGCGAGTAAAGCCATGACCGAAACGCCCTCGCCTGCTGCTCCGTCCCAGGCGGGAGATGGCGGCTGGCCCGCCGTCTCCATCGCCCAGGCCCACGCCATGCTGACGGCGCCCGGCTCACTGTACGAGATGGAGGAGCTGATCATCCGCGGGGTGAAAACGCGGGCGTGGAAGAACGCTCCGCCGACCCTGCGCGATGTTTTCCTGAACGGCCAAGCCTTCGGCGACAGCGAGTTCGTGGTCTATGAGGATGAGCGCGCCACCTATGCCGCCTTTGGCAAGGCGGTCGCCGCCCTCGCCCACGAGCTCAAGTTCCAGGGGGTGGAAAAGGGCGACCGGGTGGCCTTGGCCATGCGCAACCTGCCCGAATGG
>FTIR01001768.1_pt4 | contig 15314 bp, 12 predicted proteins | sample 1658041 | NCBI WGS metagenome assembly FTIR01 (sample SAMEA3914793, study PRJEB12502) | metagenome | biome: forest; material: soil | place: Canada | collected 2011-07-03 | depth 0.3 m | reverse complement strand
GCGACGATGCGGGCGACGCCGTCGCGCACGATGGCGGTGTCGGTGTAGCCGGGGCACACGGCGTTGACGCTGAGGCCCTGCGCGGCGACCTCCAGCGCCAGCGAGCGCGTCAGGCCCAGCACGCCGTGCTTGGCCGCGGCGTAGGCGGCGCAGTACGCGTAGCCCTTCTGCCCCGCGGTGCTGGCGATGTTGACGATGCGGCCGGCGCGCGCGGCGAGCATGGGCGGCAGCGCGGCCTGCGTGCACAGGAAGACGCCAGTGAGGTTGACGGCCAGCATGCGATCCCAGGCATCGCGCGGCAGGCGCGCCAGCGGGCCGGTCTCCACCGCGCCGGCGTTGTTGACGAGCGCCTGCAGCGCGCCGCCCTTCGCGTGCACCTCGGCGAACGCGCGCGCGACGCTGGCGGCGTCGGTGACGTCCAGCTCCACGCAGTCGTGCACCAGCCCCTCTGTGATGGGTAGCGTCACGCGCACCTCCTCCAGCGCCGCGCGCGCGCGTCCCGCGAGCGTGACGTGCCAGCCCGCGCCCGCGAGCGCCTGCGCGATGGCCGCGCCGATGCCGCGCGTGGCGCCGGTCACCAGCACGCGGCGCGGCGTGGGACGCAGCGCCAGCGGCACGGCCGGGGCCGCCGGCTCGGGGTCGAGCGCCAGCGTCTGCCGAGGCAGCTCGATGGCGCCGATCGCCGCCGCGACCGCCACGTCCTCGTTGCGGATGTCGTTGCTCATGCCTTGCCCTGCATCGCGCGCTCGCGCTGGAAGTTGGCCTCGAGCTGCGGCTTGGCCGAGCGGTAGGGCGCGGGCCAGTTCACTTGCTTCCAGCCGATGCGCGCGGCCTCGGTGAGCGTCCAGGCCGGGTTGGCCAGGTGCGGGCGCGCGACGGCGCACAGGTCGGCGCGGCCGGCGGCGATGATGCTGTTGACGTGGTCGGCCTCGCTGATCGCGCCCACCGCGATGGTGGCGATGCCGGCCTCGTTGCGGATGCGGTCGGCGAACGGCGTCTGGTACATGCGGCCATAGACGGGTTTCTCGTCCTTGCTCACCTGGCCCGACGAGCAGTCGATCATGTCGGCGCCGGCTGCCTTGAAGGCGCGCGCGATCTCCACCGCGTCGGCCGGCGTGATGCCGCCATCGACCCAGTCGTGGGTGGAGATGCGCACCGACATCGGCAGCTGCGCCGGCCACGCCGCGCGCACCGCGGCGAAGACCTCCAGCGGATAACGCAGCCGGTTCTCCAGCGAGCCGCCGTAAGCGTCCTCGCGCTTGTTGGTGAGCGGCGAGATGAACGACGACAGCAGGTAGCCGTGCGCGCAGTGCAGCTCCAGCCAGTCGAACCCGGCCGCGGCCGCGCGGCGCGTGCAGGAGACAAAGTCATGCAGCACGCGATCCATGTCGGCGCGCGTCATCGCGCGCGACCAGTCGCTCACGCCGGGCAGGTATTGCTGCGCCGAGGCCGAGACGAGCGGCCAGCCGCCGGAGTCCAGCGGCTGGTCGATGCCCTCCCAGCCCAGGTGCGTGGCGCCCTTGGCGCCGGCGTGGCCCAGCTGCATGCCGATGTGGGCGTCGCTGTGCGTGTGCACCCAGTCGACGATGCGCGCCCAGGCGTCGCCCTGCGCCTCGGTGTACAGGCCGGGGCAGCCGCGGGTGATGCGGGCATCGGCGCTGACGCAGGTCATCTCGGCCATCACCAGCGCCGCGCCGCCCATCGCGCGCGCGCCCAGGTGCACGAGGTGGTAGTCGCCCACCACGCCGTCGATGGCCGAGTACTGCGCCATCGGCGAGACGACGACGCGGTTCTTCAGCGTGACAGATCGCGCGGTGAAGGGCGTGAACATCGGCGGCACGGCGGCGTCGCGCCGCGCGAACCAGCACTCGTAGCCCTCCAGCCAGCCGGCGTCGCGCAGGCGCAGGTTCTCGTGGCTGATGCGCTGACTGCGCGTGAGCAGCGAGTACATGAACTGCTCGGGTTCCAGCGGATCGCAGTAGCGCGCGCCGCAGACCTCGAACCACTCCATCGCGTTCCAGGCGGCGTTCTGCAGGCGCAGCACCTCCACCGCCCGCAGGGCCTGGTAGCGATCGAGCAGCGCCGGCAGTTCGGACGGCGACGCGTCGCCTCCCAGTTGCTTGAACTGGTTCGCGAGCTCGATCGCGTCCTCCAGCGCGAGCTTGGTGCCCGAGCCGATGGCGAAATGCGCGGTGTGCACGGCGTCGCCCATCAGCACCAGCGGCGCGTGGCCGGCGTCGCGGCGCTCGGCGCCCACCCACCATTGCTCGCACTTGATGCGCTGGAAGTTGAGCCAGGCCGAGCCGCGCAGGTGGCGCGCGTTGGTCATCAGCGTCGCGCCCTGCAGGTGGCGCGCGAACACCTTCTCGCAGAACGCCACCGAGGCGTCGGCGTCGAGCTTGTCCAGGCCGTGCGCCAGCCACACGTGCTCGGGGCACTCGACGATGAAGGTGGAGGTCCCGGCGTCGAACTTGTAGACGTGGGCCTGGAACCAGCCGTGCTCGGTGCGTTCGAACACGAACGTGAAGGCGTCGTAGAGCTTCTTCGTGCCCAGCCAGATGAAGCGGTTGGGGCGCGCGACGATGTCCGGCTTGAACACGTCGGCGTACTTCTGGCGCAGTGCCGAGTTGATGCCGTCGCTGGCGACCACGAGGTCGGCGTCGGGGAATTCGGTGTCCGAGCGCACTTCGCGGTCGAACTCCAGCTTCACGCCGAGGGACTCGCAGCGCGCCTGCAGGATGTTGAGCAGGCGCTTGCGCCCGATGCCCACGAAGCCGTGCCCGCCGGAGCGGATGCCGCGGCCCTTGAACTCCAGCACGATGTCGTCCCAGTGCGCGAACGCGGCCTCGATCGCGCCGGCCGTCTCCTCGTCCCAGCGGCGCAGGTGGGCCATCGTGGCGTCGGAGAACACCACGCCCCAGCCGAAGGTGTCGTACGGGCGGTTGCGCTCCACCACCGTGATGTCGTGGCCCGGGTCGAGCTTCTTCATCAGGAGGGCGAACGTGAGGCCGGCGGGGCCGCCGCCGATGCAGACGATGCGCATGCTGTACTCGGCTATCCTGGATGTGTCTTTCGCCTGCAAACCCCAGTCGCGAAAGATGCTTGAGATATGAATAGTTCAATACTAAACTAATCACTTCCTATCCCGCAAGCCGGTCTCCACGCACGACGTGGGGATTGGCATCGAGGAGTGACCGGATGATCTCGAGAGAAGACTGCGCGCGGCGCGACGGCGAAGACGCGCTGGCGCCGCTGCGCGACCAATTCATGCTGCCAGAAGGCGTGATCTATGTCGACGGCAATTCCCTGGGCGCGTTGCCGCGCGCCACGCCCGCCCGCGTGGCCGCCGCGGTGCGGCAGGAGTGGGGCGACGGCCTGATCCGCAGCTGGAACGACGCGGGCTGGATCACGCTGCCGCAGCGCGTGGGCGACCGCATCGGCGCGCTCGTCGGCGCGCGGCCGGGCGAATGCGTCGCGGCGGACTCGACCTCGGTGAACCTGTACAAGGTTCTCAGCGCCGCCTCGCGCACCGTGAAGGCGGAGTCGCCGTCGCGCCGGGTGATCGTGAGCGAGCGCCAGAACTTCCCCACCGACCTGTACATCGCCGAGGGCCTGTGCCGCGACCTGGGCTGGTCGCTGGAGCTGCTGGAGCCGGCGGCCGTCGTGGCGCGGCTGTCGGAAGGCCGCGGCGGGGACGTTGCCATCGTCATGCTCACGCAGGTGAACTACCGCACCGGCGCGCTGCACGACATGGCCGCGATGACCGCGCTCGCGCACGCCGCGGGCGCGCTGGCCGTGTGGGACCTGGCGCACAGCGCGGGCGCGCTGCCGGTCGACCTCAACGGCGCGGACGCCGACTTCGCGATCGGCTGCGGCTACAAGTTCCTCAACGGCGGCCCTGGCGCGCCGGCCTTCGTGTGGGCCCACCCGCGCCACGCCGGTCGCTTCTGGCAGCCGCTGTCCGGCTGGATGGGCCACGCGGCGCCGTTCACGTTCAAGCCCGGCTACGAGCCGGCGCCGGGCATCGGACGCTTCCTGTGCGGCACGCCTGCGGTGCTGTCGCTGACCGCGCTGGACTGCGGCGTCGACACGCTGCACGCCGCCGATGCGCTGGGCGGCATGGCCGCGCTGCGCGAGAAATCCATCGCGCTGACCGAGACCTTCATCGGGCTGGTGGACGAGCGCTGCGCCGCCCTCGGCTTCGCGGTCGCGAGCCCGCGCGACGCGCGCGAGCGCGGGAGCCAGGTGAGCCTGACCTGCGGCGCAAGTTCGGCGGGCGCCGGCGGTCCATCGCACGGCTACGCGATCGTGCAGGCGCTGATCGAGCGCGGCGTGATCGGCGACTTCCGCGCCGGCACGCCCGCCGATGCCCACGGCCCGGCGCTGCCCGACATCCTGCGCTTCGGCTTCACGCCGCTGTACCTTCGCTTCGTCGACGTGTACGACGCGGTGGAGCACCTGGTGCAGGTGATGGAGAGCGGCGAATACCGCGAGGCGCGCTTCAGCAAGCGGTCCGCAGTGACCTGAGAACGAGACCATGAGCGACACCAACGACACGAATGACGCCGAAGGCCGCTGCCCGATGGGCCACGGCGCCGCGCCGGCGCAGGCGCAGGGCGAACGCATCGTCGCGGAGGAGGGCGCGCAGCTCGACTTCAAGTCGGACATGAGCTACGGCGACTACCTGCATCTCGACCAGGTGCTCACCGCCCAGCACCCGCTCTCGCCCGACCACAACGAGATGCTGTTCATCGTGCAGCACCAGACGTCCGAGCTGTGGATGAAGCTGATGCTGCACGAGCTGCGCGCGGCCGTCGCCGCGATCGCCGCCGACGAGCTGGGCACCGCGTTCAAGATGCTGGCCCGCGTGAGCCGCATCATGGAGCAGCTGGTGCACGCATGGGACGTGCTGGCCACGATGACGCCGCCCGAGTACTCGGCGATCCGGCCCTACCTGTCGGCCAGCAGCGGCTTCCAGAGCTGGCAGTACCGCTGCATCGAGTTCGCGATGGGCAACAAGAACGCGGCCATGCTCAAGCCCCACGAGCACCGGCCCGACCTGCTCGCGCAGGTGGACGCGGCGTTGCGCGCGCCCTCGCTGTACGACGAGAGCCTGCGCCTGCTGGCGCGCCGCGGCGTGCCGGTGCCGGCCTCGCACCTGCAGCGCGACTGGACGCAGCCCTACGTGGAGAGCGACGCGGTGCGCGACGCCTGGCTGGTGGTCTACCGCGACCCGAAGCAGCACTGGGACCTGTACCAGCTCGGCGAGGAACTCACCGACCTCGAGGACGCGTTCCGGCTGTGGCGCTTCCGTCACGTGACGACGGTGCAACGCATCATCGGCTTCAAGCGCGGCACCGGCGGCACGGGCGGCGTCAGCTACCTGCGCAAGATGCTCGACACGGTGTTGTTCCCGGAGGTCTGGGCGCTGCGGACCGAGCTTTGATGCTGATCGGCCGCTCGACAGGAAGCGCACCGATGCTGTCGAGTTGACGCCTGAAGTCGACGAATGCTGTCGAGTTGAAATATGTAATTGACACCGTTTATTACCGCAAACCCTTCATATTGGCCTTGATCTGCGGCCTTACCATGTAGGACAAGGGCGCGAAATCGTGCCCGTCTCCGGCACTTTCGACTGGAGACCAAGCGGGAAACGGAAACGTCGAGATGAATTCCTGGGGCAAGCTGGCAGTCGCCGCATCGGTCGCGTGGATCTCCTCCACCGCAAGCGCCATCACCGACACGACCACTCGCCCCGGCGAGCCCTTGTCCGCCCTCGAGACGGTGGACGCGTCGGCCGATGCGCGCTACGTCGAGCACTGGATCCACGAGAAGGGGGACGACCACGGACGCCCTTTCGTGATCGTCGACAAGAAGGCGGCGCGCATCTACGTGTTCGGCGCCGGCGGCACCCTCGTGGGCGCGTCGTCCACCCTCCTCGGCCAGTCGCGCGGCGACGTCCCGGTGCCCGGCGCCGGCCAGAAGAACCCGACCGACCTGCTGCCCTACGAGCGCAAGACGCCCGCCGGCCGCTTCGAGTCGCAACCCGGCCGCAACCTGCACGGCGAGCCGGTGGTCTGGGTCGACTACGACACGGGCATCGCCATCCACCGCGTGCGCCCGGGCGTCTCGCAGATGCAGCGCACTGCCAGCCTCGCCACCGAGGACCCGGACAACAAGCGCCTGTCCCTCGGTTGCGTGGTCGTGCCCGAGAACTTCTTCCTGTCGGTGGTGCTGCCCACGCTGGGCCATGTGCACGGCACGGTCTACGTGCTGCCGGAGGACGAACCGGTGCAGGCGATGTTCAGCGAGCCGCGCGGCGTCGCCGTGGCCAACGCTCGCCGCGTGAACGTCAGCGCGCGGTAGTCCGCAGGGCTGCCAGCGAGCAGTCGAACTCCTCGCGCACCCAATCCCTCAGCGCGATCAGCGGCGGCCAGTCCTTCAGCGCCGGAGGGTACGCGAGGCTGTAGGGCTGCACGCCCTCCAGCACCACCGAGATGTCGAACAGCCGCGCCAGCCGGCCGTCGCGCAACGCGTCGGCCGCGAGCAGTTCGCGCACCACCGCCAGGCCCAGTCCCTGCTCGGTGGCCTGCAGCATCAGCCCCACGTCGTTGAACGAGGCCACCGGCGTCGCTCGCGTGCGCACGCCCGCGGCCGCGAACCACTGCTCCCACACGTCGATGTCGCCCAGCAGCGGCTCGCGCGCCAGGTCGGCCGGCTGGCCCTCGCGCAGGCGTTGCGCCACGGCGGGCGACGCCACCGCGATGAACGGCGTGGGCGATTCGTAGAGGCGCTCCACCACCAGGCCCGGCCAGGGGCCCGGGCCGGTGCGGATCGCGGCGTGGAAGCCGTCGCGCTGCAGGTCGACGAGGTTGGCCGAGGCCTCGATCTCGATGGCGATGTCGGGATGCCGTTCGCGCCAAAGGCCCAGGCGCGGCAGGAACCAGCGCTGCGCGAAGGACGGCAGCATCGTCACGCGCAGGCCCTGGGCCGCGCCCTGCGCCGCGGCGGCGGCGGCCTGCACGCCGTCGTCCACCTGCCCGAGCGCCGGCGCCACGTGGCGCAGCAAGGCCTGGCCGGCGGCGTTCAGGTAGACGCGGCGACCGCGGCGGTCGAAAAGCGGGAAGCCCAGCCGGCTCTCGAGTTCGCCGATCTGCTGGCTGACGGCGCTGTGCGTCAGGTGTAGCGACTCGGCCGCGGCACGCAGCGTCTCCCGCTGCGCGACGGCAACGAAGGTGGGCAGGAAATTGAGTGGGATGCGGGCCATTGGTCACTGCAGCTTACCAATATTGGCAGAAATAGTCGCTATTCACGAGTTGCTGGCAGTCTTATTCTGACCAATATCGAAGCCCACCGGAGACCTGCCATGACCACCTGCACCATCACTCCGACCGTCGCCGCGCCCGTCGGCGCCCGCGTGCTGCGGGCCGTGCTGCGCTATTTCAGCCGCTCGGTGGTCACGCGCGAGGCGGTCGACCAGGCCTGGATCGATTCAGGGCTGGGCCGGCTGAACCGGGCGACGCTGGAGGACATCGGCGCACCGCCGTCGATGCTGCGCGACGCGGATCAGCGCGAGTCCTGGCGGCTCGCCTCGGCGCTGGACGCGACGCGGCTGCTGTGAGCTACAACGCGGCGCGGAAGCGCAGGTAGTCGTCGGCCGTCTGCTGCGGCCGCTCGATCATCGGCGCGTGGCCCACGTGCGGCATCACGACGGCCTGCGCGTTGGGCAGCAGCGTCTGCAGCACGGGCACCGTGCCCACCGACAGCGCGCGATCCTCGTTGCCCCAGACGATCAGCGTGGGCGTGGCCAGGCCCTTGACCGCGCCGCTCACCGAGTCGGTGGCGATCTGCTGGAAGACCTCGCGCTCGAGGTCCTGGTTGGCGATACGCTCGCGCGCCAGCACGTCCATCACAGAGCCGGGAATCCACGGCGGATCGCTCATCACGAACTTCAGGAAGGCCGGGAAGTCGCTTTCCTTCGTGATCATCAGCGGGTTGGTGCCGGTGGTGGTGACGATCTTCGCGAGTTCGCTGGGCGGGGCCTCGGCGACGCCTGCGCAGGCTATGAGCCACAGGCTGGCCACCTCCTGCGGATGCTGCGCGGCGAAGCATCATGGCGATGCCGCCGCCCATGGAGTTGCCGCCGAGGTCCAGGCGCGCGAGGCCCAGCGCCTGCGTGAACGCGTGCAGGCGTCCGGCCTGCGCGGCGTAGCGGTAGTCGACGCCGCGAAGGTGCGTGGACTCGCCGAAGCCCACCAGGTCGGGCACGATCACGCGGTAGTGCGGCGTGAGCCAGCGCGAGACGCGCGTGAAGTTGTCCTTGTCGGCCCCGAAGCCGTGCACCAGCACCAGAGGCGCGCCGGTGCCGCCTTCCAGGTACGCGATGCGGGTGCCGTCGGCCAGCACGAGTTCCTTGCGCTGGAGGTTCGCGCGCGAGCGCTCCACCGCGTAGGCGGAGTCCTTCAGCGTCGGCCCGAGGCTCTCGCAGCCGGAGAGCATGGCGAGGCCGGCGAGGAGGCCGGCGGCGAGGGCGGTTCGCAGCGAGGGACGCATGGGGAGACGACGGCCTGGAGATGAGCTGCCGTCACTGTAGCCGCCAGCCCCGCGGCGCACGACTCGCATCCGTAGGACGGTTCGCTCGTCCCGGTCGGAGGGCTCCGAAGGCGCTCAATTTCCGGCGCCGTGCGGTCGATAACCACCTGACGCCCCACTGACAAACCATTTCCCGCGCACCCATGCACCCCGACGACGCGTCGATCACGCCGAACCGAATCGCCCGCAGCGCACCCATCGCGGTGCGGCTGGCGCTCGCGTTCGGCCTGCTGCTGGCGCTGCTGGCCGGCGTGGTGGCGCTCGTGCTCAAGCAGGCCGAGCTGGTGGGCGAATCGAGCCGCGTCGTCGCCGAATCCAGCCTGCGCCAGGTGCTGCTGGCGCGCCAGGCCGAGAAGGCCGCGCAGGCCGGCGCGCAGCACCTGCACACCCTGTTCCTGCTGGACGCCCGCTCGGACCGTGTGCCGGTCTACGCGCTGATCGACACCGAATTCGCCGACCAGAAGGCCGCGCTGTCGCAGCTGCTGGCCGACGCGCACGCGGTGGAGGATGCCGTCGTCGTCGAACGCCTGATCGGCACCCGCGGCCGCTTCGAGGCCGCGTTCCAGCACACGGTGGAAGTGGTCGAGCTGGACCTGAACGAGGCGCGCCCCATCATGCTCAAGGAGACGCTGCCGGCGCTCAAGGACATGCTGGACGCGCTGGACGCGCTGGTGGCCGTGAAGTCGGCCCAGGCCAACGCCACGATCTCCAGCATCCGCATGCAGCAGGCGAGGAGCCGCGACTACGTGCTGGAGTTGTCGGGCCTGTCGGTCGTCGTCGCGCTGATGTGCGCGGTGATGATCACGCGCTCCATCACCCGGCCGCTCGCGCTCACCGTGGCGCTGGCGCGCGAGATCGCCGACGGCAAGCTGGACGGCCCGATGCCCGAGGCCGGCCGCGACGAGGTGGGCCGGCTGATCACCGCGCTCGGCGAGATGCGCGACAGCCTGGCGCAGCGCGAGGCGCGCATCGTCGATCTCGCGTTCCGCGATCCGCTCACGGGCCTGGCCAACCGCACGCTGTTCAACGACCGCCTCGACCAGGCGGTGGGCACCGCGATCCGCACCGGCCACGCGATGTCGGTGCTGCTGATCGACCTGGATCGCTTCAAGAACGTCAACGACGTGCTGGGCCATCCGGTGGGCGACGAGCTCCTCAACCAGGTGGCCGGACGCCTCACGCGCGAGCTGCGCCGCACCACCGACACCGTCGCCCGCATCGGCGGCGACGAGTTCGCGGTGCTGCTGCCCGCGCAGGGCCGCGAAGGTTCGGCGCTGCTGGCGCGCCAGCTGCTGGCGGCGCTCGAGCAGCCCGTGACCATCGAAGGCCAGACCGTGGACGTCAGCGGCTCGATCGGCATCGCCACCTTCCCCGATGACGGCGCCAACCCCACGGAGCTGATGGCCCACGCCGACTCCGCGATGTACGTGGCCAAGCAGACCAGCAGCGGCTACGCGGCCTTCACGCAGAAGATGGCGCGCACCCCGGAGCACGGCCTGAGCCTGCTGTCGGACCTGCGGCGCGCGGTCGACGAGAGCCAGTTCTACCTGCAGTACCAGCCCAAGATCTCGCTGGGCGATCGCAGTTGCCTGTCGGCCGAGGTGCTGCTGCGCTGGCGCCATCCGACGCGCGGCTTCATGCCGCCCGACCAGTTCATCCCCTTCGCCGAGCAGACCGGCTGCATCAAGTCGATCACGCGCTGGGTCCTGGCCCACGGCCTCGCGCAGCTGGCGGCGTGGCGCGCGAGCGGGCTGGAGATGTCGCTCAACATCAACGTGTCCACGCGCGACCTGATCCAGCAGGACCTGCCGGCCATCGTGCGCGCCCAGCTGCTCGCCGAGGGCGTGGCCGCGCGCCACCTGTGCCTGGAAGTGACCGAGAGCGCGATCATGGAAGACCCGGCGCACGCGCTGGAATCTCTGCGGGCGTTGCACGAGATGGGCGTGCAGCTGTCGATCGACGACTTCGGCACCGGCTACTCGTCGCTGGCCTACCTGAAGAAGCTGCCGGTGCAGGAGCTCAAGATCGACCGCTCGTTCGTGATGAACCTCGACGCCGATGACAACGACCTGAACATCGTGCGCTCGACGATCGGCATGGCCCACCACATGGGCCTGAAGGTGGTGGCCGAGGGCGTGGAGACCGAGTCGGTGGCGGCCCAGCTCAAGATGCTGGGCTGCGACGGCGCGCAGGGCTATCTGTTCAGCCGGCCGCTGAACGCCGACGATTTCCTGGCCTGGGCCGTGGCTTCGCGTGCCGCGAATCCTCCGCTTGGCCAGGGCGCGCCGGACGGTACTCGGGCGGCGCACCTTGTCGAGGCGAGTCCCGTCACGGACTGAACGCGTGCGCCGCACGCGCTGTTGCGCAACGCCTTGCGTGCCGCGCCCTCCCAAGAATGCAGCGCTTTGCCCGCAAAAACAGGCCGAACCGGCCGATGCGGCATTGACACGCCCCCTCATCCACTGCAATCCTTTGACCTCGACCGGAGGGAAAAGAGAACAAGATGAAGGTGGGGACGTCCGTCACCCGGCCAGATGCCCAGGCGCCCTCGCGCGCGCCGGCGCAGTCGCCCGCGCGCGTGTACGAGGAAACGCTGGACGTCACACGTCCCCGCGAAGACGCGTACGCGGTGCTGGCCGTGCGCGCGCTGAGCGTGCTCGTGCTGTCGGTGGGCGCGCTGCTGCTGCTGCTCGCGCTGGTCCAGCGCAGCTACGGGCCGCTCAGCCTGCTGGGGCAATCGCGCGCGATCATGGGCGCCTGCCTGTTCGCCGGCGGCGCCGCGGCCTGGGGGCTCGCCCGCCGCGGCTGGAACCGGAGCTCCGCCACGTTGTCGCTCACGCTCGCGCTGCTGGCGCTGATGCTGCACGCCTGGCACTCCGGACTCGGCACCCATTCCATCGCGCTGGGAGGCGCGGTGCTGCTGGTGGCGGTCTCGGGCATGCTGGTCAACACGCCCACGGCCGTCGTGCTGGGGCTCGTCAACGTGCTGCTCATCGCGGGCCTCGAGGTGGCCGAGAACCGCGGCGTCATCTCCCCCGCGGCCGGCATGGCGGATCTGCACGCCGAGTCGCGCGCGCTGTCGTTCGCGATGCTCACCATCGCCGGCCTCCTCACCGGCTGGATCGTCCGGTGCCAGCTGCTGGGCACCGTGCTGCGCGCGCACGAGCAGGAAAAGCACATGAGCCGGCTGCTGCGCCTGGGCAGCGACTTCACGTGGGAGATGGACGCGCGTGGCTTCCTCACCTACCTGTCGCCGTCGTTCGAGCAGCACACGCTGCACACGGTGGCCGAGTTCATGCAGCTGGGCAAGCCCGGCGGCCCCACGTTCGTCAAGGACGGCCAGTGGGAGCTGCTGATGGCCGACATGAAGGCGCGCCGGCCGTACCGCGACCGCGTGATCCAGTTCGTCACGGCCGGCGGCAAGGACCTGTTCATCAGCGGCAGCGGCGAGCCGCTGTTCCATGCCACCGGCCGCCACCTGGGCTGGTGGGGCGTCAGCCGCAACGCCACCGCCGAGGTGCTGGCGCAGCGCGAGCTGCAGCGCTCGCAGGCCATGCTCGATCGCCTGTTCCGCCTCAGCCCGGACGCCGTGTGCGTCGTCAGCCTGCGCGACGGGCGCGTGCTGCTCGCCAACCCCGCGTTCACGCAGTTCGTCGGCCTCGACGAGGCGCGGGTGCTGGGCCGCAACGGCGTCGAGCTGGGCTTCTGGCGCGACGAGGAGCCGATGCTGTTGCTGGGGCGCGCGATCTCGGCCAACGGCTGGGTGCGTGATTTCCGCTCGGTGGCCTGGTCGGCCGACGGCGCGCAGCATTTCGTGTTGATGACGGCGGCCGCGTTCGACTGGGACGGCGAGGCCGTGGCCGTGATGACCACGCGCGACGTCACGGAGATCGAGCGCGCGAAGCAGGAGGGCGACGCCATCCTCGACAACGCGGTCGTCGGCGTGTGCCTGGTGCGCAACCACCGGCTCGAGCGCGTCAACCCGCAGCTCGAACGCATGCTGGGCCTGGCGCCGGGCTCGCTGCTGGGCAAGCCCACCGAGGTGCTGTTCCCCAGCCGCGACAAGTTCAAGGATTTCGTGGCCGTCTACGAATCGGTGCAGGCCGCGGGCGAGACCATCGACATCGAGCGCCGCGCCCGGCGCGCCGACGGCGCGCAGCTGCTGTTGCGCATGCGCGGCCGCGCCGTCGATCCCGAGCGGCGCCAGGAGACCGGCACCATCTGGGTGGTGGAGGACATCACCGACCGCCGCCGCGCCGAGCTCGAACTGGCCGACGCGCAGCGCGACGCGGAAGCCGCGCTGCGCGCCAAGAGCAGCTTCCTGGCCACCATGAGCCACGAGATCCGCACGCCGCTCAGTGGGGTGCTGGGGCTGGCCCGGCTGCTGCAGGACGTGTCACTGCCGGCCGAGCGCCGCAACGCCTACCTGGGCCACCTGGTGGAGGCGGCCGAGCTCCTCAACGGCATCGTCTCCGACGTGCTGGACCTGTCCAAGATCGAGGCCGGGCACCTGCAGGTGGAGCAGATCCCGTACGACCTGCACGCGGTCGTCTGGAGCACCTTCCGCACGTTCTCGCCCATCGGCCAGGAGCGCGGGCTGGAGATGAGCTGCCACGTGGCGCCCGACACGCCGCGCGAGGTGCTGGGCGACCCGGTGCGGGTGCGCCAGATCCTGTCGAACTATCTGTCCAACGCGCTGAAGTTCACCAACCAGGGGCGCATCCACGTGCAGCTGTACAAGCGCACGCCGCAGATGGCGCGCATCGAGATCAGCGACACCGGCATCGGCGTCAGCCCCGAGCTGCACGCCACCCTGTTCCAGCCGTTCACGCAGGCCGACAGCTCCACCACGCGGCGCTTCGGCGGCAGCGGGCTGGGACTGTCGATCTGCCGCGAGCTCGCCACGCTGATGGGCGGCGACGTGGGCCTGGACAGCGATGGCCGCACCGGCAGCTGCGCCTGGGTGGACCTGCCGCTGGTGGCCGCCAGCGAGGACGACTTCGTCACCATCGCCAGCCCGCTCGACCCGGCGCCGGAGCAGCCGCTGGCAGGCATGCGTGTGCTGCTGGCCGAGGACAACGCGGTCAACCGCCTGATCGTCGGCGCGATGCTCGCGCGCCTGGGCGCCGAGGTGATCGAGGCGACCAACGGCAGCGAGGCGATCGTGCAGGCGTCGCGATCCGCGGGGCAGGTGCACGCGATCCTGATGGACCTGCACATGCCCGAGATCGACGGCCTGGAGGCCACGCGCCGGCTGCGCGCTCAGCCGGCCACGGCCCACCTGCCCATCATTGCGCTCACCGCCGCGGTGCTCGACGCCGAACGTGCGCAGGCGCACGCGGCGGGCATGAACGGCTTCGTCTCCAAGCCGGCGGGCGAAAGCGACCTGCTGCGCGCGCTGTGGGCCTACCTGCCCGGCAGCGAGGGGCCGCCGAGCGCGTTCATGCGGTTCGACCTGGATTGACGTCGGCGGATCAAGCCGCGGTCGATTGCTCCAGGGCCATGCGGGCGATGAAGCCGGAACGCGTCTCGCCGTGGCGGCGCGCCAGGTTGTCGAGCCGGCGAAGCACGCGCCTGGGGAGGCTGATGTTGACCCGTTCCGGGGTGTCGTCCAGCGCGGCCGGATCGACCTCGACCAGCGCCCACACCCAATGCTTCCACGCCTTGTGCCTCGCTCGAAGCACCTCGAGCGGCGTGGGCGCCGGAATGTCGGTTCCGGCATCGAGCGCCGCATCGATCCAGGCGCCGACGGCCTGCTGCGCCTGCACCAACGCTTCATCCAGGCTGTCGCCCGCGGAGAAGCAACCCGGCAGGTCGGGCACCACCACGCCGTAGGCAGATTCGTCATTGCCCGGTTCGATCACGACGGGATAGCGCATGTTGGGTCTTTCAAAGGCGGGCCTGTTGGCGGATGGCCGGCACCAGGCCCGGGCCGAGGTTCTTGCGGGGATGCGGCACGACCACGATGCCGCGCCGGCCGGGGTGCACGAAGACGTGGTGCGAGCCCCTGACGCGGTTCAGCTGCCAGCCGGCTCGCTGGAGCTCGCGGATCAGATCGCTGCTGCTGGTGGTGGACATGATAGCGGAGTGTGTACGGTGTGTACACCATGCCATCATTCCGCCAGACTGCCCCGCGCGCCTTTCGAGGTTTCAGCCTGGAAAGCCGCTCCGCCGCGGGCTTCGCGAACTCAACGCTTGAGCACCTTCGCCACCGCCGGCGCGCGCAGCCGGCCGGCCTCGGGCATGTCGGCGCCCAGCAGCGGCCGCAGATAGTCGAAGAAGGCCGGCGACACGTCGTTGCCCCCGGGCGCGATCAGCGCGTCCTCCATCGTGCGCGTCTTGCCCGCCACGGCCTCCAGGGGCTGCAGCACGAGGTCGACCGCGTAGTCGCCCGTGCGGCGGATGGCCACCGAGCCGTCGGTGTCGCCCCACATCGCGAACTGCACCGCCTTCTCGCCCACCTCGCGCGCCTCGTGCTGGTCGACGTCGGAGACGCAGCCCAGGAACGAGCGCTGCAGGTAGCCGAAGGTGTCGCCGCGCACGCGCTTGATCTTCAGCTTGTCCTTGATCTCGTCGCACAGCAGGTCGGCCAGCGCGCCGGTGCCCGAGAGCTGCACGTTGCCGTGGGCGTCGCGTTCGACGTTCTTGGCGAGTTTTTCAGCGATCGTGGCGCCGGTCTCGTCGTGGACTCCCTCGGAGACGGCGATCACGCAGCGGCCGTG
>FTIR01000287.1_pt2 | contig 15375 bp, 15 predicted proteins | sample 1658041 | NCBI WGS metagenome assembly FTIR01 (sample SAMEA3914793, study PRJEB12502) | metagenome | biome: forest; material: soil | place: Canada | collected 2011-07-03 | depth 0.3 m | reverse complement strand
TCGCCGCCGCCGCCGACCTGCGGCGTCCGCTGACGCGCCGCGGCTCGGGCCGCAGCGTCGCGCTGAGCACCGCGATGACGCGCGCCGGCGAGCTGGTGGCCACCCGCGGCGCCGACACCGAGGTCTTCTACATGGCCGGCCGCCAGCTCGCCGCGCTGTCGCGCCGCCTGCTGGGCGCCGGCTGGCCGCCCGAGACGCCGGTAGCCGTCGTGTCGCGCGCCGGCTGGCCCGACCAGCACGGCAGCGACCACCGCGTCGACACCCTGCCCGAGGCCGTCGTGCTGCACGGCGGTCGCCCGACGGTGGTGATCGTCGGCGTCGGCGCCGCCGCGTTGCCCGCCCCCGAATCCACCGCACCGGCGTCCGCTGCGCACGCCGCACCCCTGCCGCCACTGGTGGCAGGCTCCAAGCCTTAGAATCCCGGCTGCTCCCAGCCCTGTCGACCACGCACCCGCTGCCATGACCCACGTCGTTACCGAAGCCTGTATCCGTTGCAAGTACACCGATTGCGTGGACGTGTGCCCCGTCGATTGCTTTCGCGAAGGCCCGAACTTCCTGACGATCGATCCGGACGAGTGCATCGACTGCGCGGTGTGCATCCCCGAGTGCCCGGTCAACGCCATCCTGCCCGAGGAAGACGTGCCGGCCGACCAGCTCGCGTTCATCAAGATCAACGCCGACCTGGCCAAGAACTGGCCCAGCATCACCAAGCGCAAGCCGGCGCTGCCGGACGCCGACGAGTGGAAAGACGTCAAGGACAAGATCGGCGAACTGATCAAGTGATCGCTCATTGATGGTTTCCTGGCGCGCACCGCTGCGATGGTCACCCCCGTCAAGACAGACGCGCTGATCATCGGCGCCGGACCCGCGGGCCTGTTCCAGGTCTTCGAGCTGGGGCTGCGCGAGATCTCCGCGCACGTTGTCGACGCGTTGCCCTTCGCGGGCGGCCAGTGCGTCGAGCTGTACGGTGACAAGCCGATCTACGACATCCCGGCGCTGCCATCGTGCACCGGCAGCGAGCTCACCGATCGCCTGCTCGCGCAGATCCGGCCGTTCGCGCCCACCTTCCATTTCGACCAGCTCGTGAGCCACGTCGCGCCAGCCGACGGCGGCCGCTTCGACGTGCGCACTCGCGCGGGGCTGCGCTTCGACTGCGGCGCCATCGTGCTGGCCGCGGGCGTCGGCGCCTTCGTGCCGCGCACGCTGAAGCTGGCCGGCCTCGACGCCTTCGAAGGCCGCCAGCTGTTCCATCGCGCCGACCTCGTTCCGCAGACAGCGCTCACCGGCAAGCACGTGCTGGTGTCCGGCGCCACCGAACAGGCGCTCGCGTTCGCCACGCGCCTGTGCGACGCGGTCGCGCGTCACGCGCCGGACGCGCCTGCGCGCGTGACGCTGATCCATCGGCGTGACGCGTTCGACGCGGCAGACGACACCGTCGCGGCCTTTCGCGGCGCCTGCACGGCGGGTGCGCTGCACTTCGTCGCCGGCCAGCCCACGGGCCTGGAGATCGACAGCGATCGGCTCACCGCGCTGACGCTGCTGGACGCCACCGGCGCGAGCGTGTCGCTTCCAGCCGATACCGTCGTCGTGCTGCAAGGCCTGTCGCCCAAGCTGGGCCCGCTCGCGGACTGGGGCCTCGCGCTGGAACGCCGCCAGGTACAGGTCGAGACGGCTCAGTTTGCGACCAGCGTGCCCGGCCTGTTCGCCATCGGCGACGTGGTGCACTACCCGGGCAAGCAGCGCCTGATCCTGTCGGCCTTCCACGAGGCCACGCTGGCCGCGGCGGGCGTCGCCGGGCACCTCAGCCCGGGCGACGACGGGCCGATCGAGTACACCACCAGCAGCCCGCGCATCCACAAGCTGCTGGGCGTCTGACACGCCTTCAGGCGCTCAGGCGCTCAGGTGACGGGCGCCGGATTGAACAGCACCAGCGCGTTGTGCAGCTTCCAGTGCTCGGCCCAGGTCTTCTTGCCGCTGGCCACCGACAGCAGCAGGCGGAACAGCTCCCAGCCCAGGTCCGCGATCGTGGCCTCGCCGTCGGCGATCTTGCCGGCGTTGACGTCCATCAGGTCGTTCCATCGGCGCGCCAGGTCGCTGCGCGTCGCCACCTTGATCACCGGGCATTCGGCCAGGCCGTAGGGCGTGCCGCGGCCGGTGGTGAACACATGCAGGTTCATGCCGGCGGCCAGTTGCAGCGTGCCGCAGATGAAGTCGCTGGCCGGCGTCGCCGCGTAGACCAGGCCGCGCTGGTCGCGGCGCAGCTTCTGGCCCGGCGACAGCACGTGCGAGATCGCCGACGAACCGCTCTTGACGATGGAGCCCATCGCCTTTTCCGCGATGTTGGACAGCCCGCCGGCCTTGTTGCCCGGCGTCGTGTTGGCGGCGCGATCGACCCGGCCGCGGTCGAGGTAGCCGTCGTACCAGCCGAGCTCGCGCACGATGGCATCGGCGACGGCGGGCGTGGCGGCGCGGCGGGTCAGCTGGTCGACGGCGTCGCGCACCTCGGTGTTCTCGCTGAACATCACCGTGGCGCCGGCACGCACCAGCAGGTCGGCGCAGAAGCCGACGGCCGGGTTGGCGGTGACACCCGAGAACGCGTCGCTGCCGCCGCACTGCACGCCCACCACCAGTTCGCTGGCGGGAATCGTCTCGCGCCGGCGCGCGTCCAGGCGCGCGAGGTGCGGCTTCGCGCTGGCGAGGATGTCCTCGATCATGGACATGAAGCCCACGTGCGAGTCGGCCTGCAGGCACACCGTCTCGGGGCCGAGCGCCGCATCGCGCTCGTCGGCGATCGGGAAGCTGCCGGGCGGCAGCAGGCGATCGGGCTGCAGCTTCTCGCAGCCCAGGCTCACCACCATCACCTCGCCGCCGAAGTTCGGATTCAGCGAGATGTTGCGCAGCGTGCGGATGGGGATGTCGGCGTCGGGGGCGTCGATCGCCACGCCGCAGCCGTAGGTGTGCTCCAGGCCGACGACGTCGTCGACGTTGGGGTAGCGCGGCAGCAGTTCCGCCTTGATGCGCGCCACGGCGATGGCGACGACACCGGCCACGCACTGCACCGTGGTCGTGATCGCAAGGATGTTGCGCGTGCCCACCGAGCCGTCGGCATTGCGGTAGCCTTCGAAGCTGAAGCCGGCGAGCGGCTGCGCCGCCGGTGCCGCGACGGTGGCCATCGGCAGGCCTGCCAGCCGGGGTGCCGCGGGCATCCGGATCAGGCGCTCGTGCACCCAGCTGCCGGCCGCGATCGCTTTCAGCGCGTAGCCGATGGGCACGTCGTAGCGGCGGATCACCGCGCCTTCGGCGATGTCCTCCAGCGCCACCTTGTGGCCTTGCGGCACCTTGTCGCGCAGCGTGATGCCGCCGCCCGGCACGCCCTCGGGCAGCCGCGTGCCCGCGGGCAGTCCGCCGTCGTTGGCGACGATGGCCACGTTGTCGCTCGCGTGCATGCGGATGGTCAGCGGCGGTCTGGAGCTTGTCTCGGTCATCGTCTTCCCATCGGAAACCGGTGCTGCGCGCAAGCCCGATGAAAGTCATGGCATCGCTTGCAGCCCGTTCTTGGTACAGTCACATGAATGCTTGTAGTACGTCGTCAGTTGTCGTACAACAAGAACATGAACTTTATGCCTTTGCCTCGCGTCGAATGATCAGGGTAAACACCAGGATATGAGCACCACCGATATCGCACGCCGCCGACCCCGCTCCCTGGCGCTAGAACTCATGTCCTCGCTCGGCGAACGCATCCGCGACGGTCGTCTGCAAGTGGGCGACAAGATGCCCACCGAAGCGGCCATCATGGCGGAGTTCGAGGTCAGCCGCACCGTGGTGCGCGAAGCCCTCTCCAAGCTGCAGGCCTCCGGGCTCGTCGAGACGCGCCATGGCATCGGCACGTTCGTGCTCGGGCTCGGCGACGACGCCGGGTTCAAGATCAGCCGCGAACAGTACGGCACCCTGCAGGACGTGGTGGCCGTGCTGGAGCTGCGCATCGGCCTCGAGACCGAAGCCGCCGCGCTGGCCGCGCAGCGCCGCACCGATGCCAATCTGCTGGCCATGCGCAAGGCGCTCGACGCCCTCGCCTACGCGCTGGAGCACGGCAGCGACGCGGTGGCGGCCGACTTCCAGTTCCACCAGGAAGTCGCTCGCGCGACGCAGAACGATCACTTCGCCGACCTGATGACCACGCTCGGCAGCCGCATCATCCCGCGCGCCCGCCTCGAGCCGGCGCAGGTGATGACCGACGAGCGCCGCGAGTACCTGCGTCGGGTCAATGGCGAGCACGAGAGCATCTTCGACGCGATCTCGTCGCAGGACGCCGAAGGTGCGCGCGCCGCGATGCGCACGCACCTGGCCAACAGCCGCGAACGGCGCCGGCGCTCGCAGACCGAAATGCGCTGAGCGCTTCGGCGGGGCCCCTCGGGAATCAGTGTAATCCCTAGGTTTCTGATCTCTCTATAGTTGTACGATGACTGATAAGTAGAGGATCATTCGATTCCAGTCGCCTTCAACTCCGCATGAAAGAACTCTCCATGTCGCCGCAAGAACTCAAGACCGTGCTCGGTTCCGGCCTGCTGTCGTTCCCGCTGACCGACTTCGACGCCGACCTGCAATTCGCGCCCAGGCCCTTCGCCGATCGCCTGGAATGGCTGCAGCCCTACGGCGCCACGGTGCTGTTCGCCGCCGGCGGCACGGGCGAGTTCTTCTCGCTGGAGCCCGGGGAATACAGCCAGGTCGTCAAGGCTTCGCTGGACACCTGCCGCGGCCGCACGCCCATCGTCGCCGGCGCCGGCGGCGGCACCACGCTGGCCATCAAGTACGCGCAGGAAGCCGAGCGCCTGGGCGCCCAAGGCATCCTGTTGCTGCCGCACTACCTCACCGAAGGCAGCCAGGAAGGCCTGATCGAGCACGTGACGGCGGTGTGCAAGAGCGTGCGCATCGGCGTGATCGTCTACAACCGCGGCGCCTGCAGACTGACCCCGGCCAGCCTGCAGGTGCTGGCCGATCGCAACCCGAACCTGATCGGCTTCAAGGACGGCGTGGGCGACATCGAGAAGTTCGTCGCGGTGCGGCAGACGCTGGGCGATCGCTTCACCTATCTTGGCGGCCTGCCGACGGCGGAAGTGTTCGCCGGCGCGTACAACGCCATGGGCTGCCCGGTGTATTCGTCGGCCGTCTTCAACTTCATTCCGAAGACCGCGATGGCGTTCTACCAGGCGCAGGTCGCCGGCGACATGGCCACGGCCAACCGCCTGATCCGCGACTTCTTCCTGCCCTACATCGCGCTGCGCAACCAGGGCGAAGGCTACGCGGTGTCCATCGTGAAGGCCGGCGCGACCGCCGTCGGCCACACGGCGGGCCCGGTGCGCCCGCCGCTGTCGGAGCTGAAGCCGGCCGAGTTCGAGGCGCTGAGCAGCCTCATCGCCAGGCTCGGCCCGCAATAAGCGGCCAAAGCCTGCGCTGAAGACGGCAGGCCTTCCTCGGACCCGCGGGTTTGGGGCACAATTCGACTGCTCACCGCAATCCGGCGGTGGGTTTCGCTAGGGGTGCTGGCCGAGAGGCTGGCTGAGAAAGTCCCTTTGAACCTGATTGGTCGCGCGTGCTCCGGCATTCGCGGCCAGGTCGATGGCCATGTCGTCGACCCGAGGTAATCCTCGCGCAGGGAAGCGGTCGCACTGCTGGGACCACTCGCGTCCCCGACTCCCGACTCCGTTCCCCTGCCATCGCTTTGAAAGAGCTCGATGGCTTCCATTTACGTTCCCCGTTCCCACCTCCTGTCGCCGCTCGCCGCGGCGGTTCTCGCGCTCACGGGCGCCGCGCACGCGCAGGACGCTCCCGCGGTGCAGACCGTGCAGGTCACCGGCCACAGCGCCTCCGAGTCCGCCGGGGTCACCGGCCACAGCGCCTCCGAGTCCGCCGGGGTCACCGGCTTCTCGCAGCCGCTGTCGCGCACGCCGATCCAGGCCGACGTGATCGATTCGAAAACGCTGCTCGACATCGGCGCCACGACGCTGTCCGACCTGACGCGCCTCGACGCGAGTGTCACCGATTCGTACAACGCGCCCGGCTATTGGACGACGTTCGCCGTGCGCGGCTTCCAGGTCGACAACCGCTACAACTTCCGCCGCGACGGCCTGCCCATCAACGCGGAGACCGTGCTGCCGATCGACAGCATCTCCAGCATCGAAATCCTGAAGGGACTGAGCGGCGCGCAGTCCGGAACCAGCGCGCCCGGCGGACTCGTCAACCTCGTCGTCAAGCGCCCCGACGCCGACCTGCGCGACGCGCAACTGCGCTGGTCGCAGAACGGCACGGTCGGCGCCGCCATCGACCTGAGCCAGCGCTTCGGCCCGGACCGGGCCTTCGGCGCGCGGCTGAACGTGTCGGCGGACCGCCTCGACCCGAACTTCCGCGACGCCAAGGGGCACCGCGAGAACGTGGCGCTCGCGACGGACTGGCGCATCGACGCCGATCACACGCTCGAGTTCGAGTTCGAGCACAACGTGCAGTCGCAACCGAGCGTGCCGGGCTTCAGCATGCTGGGCGACGTCGTGCCCGATCCGCATTCGATCGACCCGCACATCAACCTGAACGACCAGCCGTGGTCCTTGCCCGTCGTGACGCAGGGCAACACGATGTCGGTGCGCTACACGCAGGCGCTGAACGCGCAATGGCGGTTCCAGGTGCAGGCGCTGCAGCAGCAACTGGTGAGCAACGACCACCTCGCGTTCGACTACGGCGTGTACAGCGCGGACGGCAGCACCTGCGATCCGTGCGACCGCTTCAGCAGCGACGGCCACTACTCGATCTGGGATTTCCGCAGCGACGACGAGCGCCGCCAGACGCGCGACTTCGACGCGCACTTCAGCGGCGAGTTCGCCACCGGCGCGCTGCGCCACTCCTTGACCGCCGGCGTGCTCGAGTCGCGCTTCGTCGGCCTCTTCAACGACGAGGCCTACAACCTGGTCGGCATGGGCACGATAGACGGCAACACCGTCGTGCCGTCCGATCCGTCCACGTTGTCGCCCAACGTCAATCGCACCGAACGCAACACCGAACTGTATGTGCGCGACTCGGTCCAGATCGGCAACGACTGGAGCGCCTGGGGCGGCGTGCGCCACACGACGATCCATCGCACGTCGTGGGAGACCTCGACAGGTGATCCGACTGCCAATACCGACTACACGAAGTCGTTCACGACACCCTGGCTCGCGGTCTCGCGCCAGATCGGCGCGCACGACATGGTCTACGTCAGCTGGGGCGAAGGTGTCGAGAGCGACATCGTGCCGACGCACGGCTATCCGAACGGCGGCACGCCGCTGTCTTCGACCCTCAGCCGCCAATGGGAGTTCGGCTACAAGCACGGCGACGAATCGCATCAATGGGGCCTGACCGCGTACGACGTCGACCAGCCGCTCGATGACACGCTGCCGGACGGCATCAACTACGGCCATGACGGCATCACGCGCTCGATCGGGCTTGAAGCCGATGTCCAGGGTCGCATGGGCCCGCTGACGTTGCGCGCCAGCGCGATGGCGCAGCACGTGCGCCGCGAACAGGCGCTGGATCCGTCCAACGACGGACTGCGCCCGACCAACGTCCCCGACCAGGCGCTGAAGATCGTCGCGACGTACGACGTCGCCTACGTGCAGGGCCTGAGCCTGCTCGCCAACATGGCCTACGAAGGCGGCCGCGAAGTGCTGCCCGACGACAGCGCGCAGATCCCCGGCTGGACGCGCTTCGACCTCGGCGCGCGCTACACGCAGAGGCTGGGCGGCAGCGCGCTCGTGTGGCGCGCCGGCGTCGACAACCTGTTCGATCGCCGCGCCTGGCGCGAGGCCCCGTACCAATACAACCACGCGTATCTGTTCCCGCTGGCACCGCGTACTTTCCACGCATCAGTTGAAGCAAAGTTTTGACGATGCCGAAAAAACCGCTATACTGAGAGGCTTCGCGATTCCCCGATAGCTCAGTTGGTAGAGCGCCGGACTGTTAATCCGTAGGTCCCTGGTTCGAGCCCAGGTCGGGGAGCCATCCTCCCTCAGGAGACGCGAAGAAAAGGCCTCAAGCCCAGCCCTTACCGGTTGGGCTTTTTGCTTTCTGGCGCGAGCTTTGGGTGCGCCTCAGCGCGCCGCCGTGCACTCGATCTCGACCCGCGCCCTCAACGCCAGCCCGCTGCAACCGAACGCGCTGCGCGCCGGCATCGGGATGTCGGTGAAGAACTCGCCGTAGACCGCGTTGAAGTCCGGCCATTCGGCGATGTCGGCCAGCATCACGGTGCAGCGCACCAGGTGCTCGAGGCCGAGGCCCTGGCCTTGCAGCGCGGCGACGATGTTCTCGAGGGCCTGGCGCGTCTCGGCGCGGATGCCGCCCTCGACGAGCGTCATGGTGCCGGGCAGGTTGCCCAGCTGGCCCGAGAGGAACAGGAACCCGCCCGCCGCGGTGCCCTCCGGAAACGGCACGCCCAGTGGAAGCACGCGGCCGCTGTTGAAACGTTCGATCGTCGGCTTGTTCATCGGCTCATCCCCATGGCTTGTTCCAGCGCCGCCGGATCGTAGACCTGGCCGCCCTTGATGGTGCGCACGACCTTCTCGATGTCCTTGATGTCGTTCATCGGGTCGCCGTCGATCAGCACCATGTCGGCCAGCTTGCCGGGCGCGATGAAGCCACGCTGGCCGGGGCCGTCCACGCCCAGCACCTGCGCGGGCGTCAGCGTGGCCAGGCGCAGCACTTCGGCGCTGGGAATGCCGGCCCGCACGTAGAGTTCCAGCTCGTTGTGCAGCGTGTAGCCGGCGAAGGCGTCGGTGCCGGCCATCAGCGTGACGCCGCCGTCGTGCAGCGTCTTGAGCAGGCGCAGCAGCGCCGGCAGCGCCTGCGCATAGACGGCCTCCTTGCCGGGCGGCACGGCCACCGCGCCGGAGAGCAGGCGACGGCGGACGACCGGCGGGAAGCGCTGGATCATCGCGCACAGGCTGTGTGCGCAGGCGCCGGGGGCGCCCGAGTACAGGTCCTCGAACACGGAAACGGTCGGATCGAGCACCGTGTGCCGACGTTGCAGCAGCGCCATGAAGTCGGCGAATTCGGGCGAGTCCAGCTTCAGATCCTGCAGCTTGTCCGCGGTGATGGTGTAGCGATCCTTGCTGCGCGTGTCCTTCACGTCGGGGAAGAAGTTCAGCACGATGAAGTTCAGGTGCTGTATCTCGTCGGCGCCGTCCTCGATGAACTGCTGCGCGCGCATGAACGCGGGCACGTGGCCGCTCACGCGCAGGCCGCGCGCGTGCGCCATGTCGGCGATGGGACGCACCAGCGGCGGCGGGAACGACGAGTAGATCTTGATCTGCTCGTAGCCGTGGTCGGCGTACCAGTCGACCGCGGCCTGGGCCTGCGTCAGGTTCTCTATGCGCACGGGCGTCGGCCCGGCGAGCGGACCGGTGCCCTCGACGATGCCGGCGAGCACCACGCGCGGGCCGAGTTCGGTGCCGGTGTCGAAGCGCTTGACGCGCGCCAGCAGCGGCTCGTTGTCGTTGGCCATGTCGCGCGCGCTGGTCACGCCCGCGATCAGGTCGAAGGTGCCGTCCACGCCGGCGAAATGCTGGTGCACGTCCCACAGGCCCGGCATCAGGAAGCGGCCGGCGGCGTCGATCACCTCGGTGGCCGGCGGCGCCGCGCTGTCGTCGTCGGGATCGACCCGCACGACGTGCTCGCCCTGCACCAGCACGCGCATGTTGTCGCGCACGGCCATGTCGCGCGGGTCGAACAGGCGGGCGTGGCGGATCATCAGCGCGCCGGCCGGCTTGTGCGCGAGGCGCTGCGCCGTGGCGGCGCTCCAGGCCTGGTCGGCCGCGTCCTGCGCCGCCTGCAGCCTGGGCAGCAGCGGCTTCAGGTCGTCGCCCAGCACCTCGAACCAGTCGTCGATCACGGCTGCGGTGGCGCCCTTCTCGTCCAGCCAGACCGGTACCGGCGTGAACTCGATGCCGCCGACGCGGTACAGCGTCAGCGTGCGCCTGTGCGTCTTCGAAGCGGCGGCGATGCTCGTGCCGCGCTCGAGCCACGCCTCGCCGGCCGGCAGCAGCTTCAGGCGCTGGCCCGGCGCCTTCAGCAGCGCGCGCGCCAGCACGCCCATGAATTCGGGCGGCGCGTTCGCCGGCAGGTAGAAGGCGCCCGGCGTGCTCCAGGCCACCGAGCCGGCCTCGATGCGATTCTTCCAGCTCGCCTGGCCGGCGCCGACCGCGAAGTGCTCGGCGAGCGGCACCTTCCAGTAGTCGTTGCCCTCGGCGTCGTAGACCGTCGGCAGGCCCTGGGCGTCGACGCTCCAGCGCGCATGGATCTGGTCGCCGCGGCCGCGTTCGCTGAAACCGTAGTCGGCCTGGACCCTCCCCTGCGGCAACACCTGCAGCTTCTGGGTGCCGACGGCCACGCCGTGGATGCGCACGTCGTCGTCGTGGCCGAAGGCCGGCGACGTCGCGACGGCAAGAACGAAGGCAGCGAGGGAGCAACGCATCGAGTGCGACATGGAACGTCCTTGCAGGGTCAGGAATGGGTCCAGGCTTCGGCCATCAGGCGGCGGAAGTTGCCGCCCAGGATCTTCTCGATGCGCCGTTCGCCGTGGCCACGCTCGCCGAGCAGGTCGGCCAGGCGCTGGAACTGCGTTGGGCCGCAGAGGTCGGGCAGGAAGGTGCAGACATCGGCTGTCTCGCCGGGCGCGCCGATGCCCATCTTGCGGCGCAGCGCGACCTCGTCCTCGAGCTGGCGCCGATAGGCCGTCATGTCGTCGTGGCAGGTGGTGCCGCCGTCGGTGCCCAGGCCCACGTGGTCCTCGCCGCACACCGAGATCGCGTGCTCGAGGTGCGCGATCAGGTCGGCGGCCATCGGCTGGCCGGCGCGGCGCAGGTACGGCATGAAGTACATCCCGATCACGCCACCGCGATCGGCCAGCAGGCGCAGCTCGGCGTCGCTCTTGTTGCGCGGGTGATCGGCCACCGCGCGGCACGCCGAATGCGTGATCGCCACCGGCCGCTGCGCCAGGGCCAGCGCGTCCAGGCAGGTCTTCTCGCTGCTGTGGCTCAGATCCACCAGCACGCTCTCGGCCTGCAGGCGTTCCAGCACCTCCGCGCCGAAGCGCGACAGTCCCTGGTCGTCGGGCACCGTGGCGCCGTCGCCGACGGCGTTGCGGCCGTTGTAGGTGAGCTGGATCACGCGCACGCCCATCTTGGCGAACAGGCGCACGCGATCGAGTTCGCGGCCCAGCATCTCGGTGTTCTGGAAGCCGTAGATCACCCCGACCTGGCCGGCATCGCTGGCCGCCGCGATGTCGGCCACCGTCAGCACGCGGCGCAACGCGCCCGCATGGTCGGCGATGAAGGCGTTCCAGCTGGTGATGTCGCGCACGGTGGCGGCGAATGCGTCGGTGCTGCCGGCCACATGGCCCAGCGTGATGTTGACGGCAGACAGTCCGGCGCTGCGGGCATCAGCAAGCGCGCGCTCGTCGATCGTGCGCATGCCGCTCGCGTAGCCCAGCGAATCGACGTCGGCCGCCGCGGCCTGCGGCAGGTTGGGGTTGTCCAGAACGCCCAGGGCGTTGATGGTCGCGTAACGGGTTTCGATCACGGCATCCTCGGTGCAGTCGCGCGTGGCCTTCCTTTGGATCTGGAGGGCCGCGCAGGCTGGCTTGCAGATGCCAGCGGCGCTTCGCCACTGGAGGCGAAGCCGGGGTTTCGGTTGGGCGATGGGCCGACGGCCCGGGGTCACGGACACCCCGCCCGGAAGCGGGGGCCTTTCGGCATCGAAGCAACGACTTCGAGTGACTAGAAGACTATTCTAGAATAATATTCAACACATGGCACGGAAAAATTTGCAGTCCGAACAGGCCGGCGCGGTCGATCGCCTGCTCGAGCGCGCCTTGCCCGATTCGCGCCAATCGAGCCGGCGCAGCGTGCTGCGCCACGCGCTGGCCTTGTTCAACGCCGAAGGCATCGAGGCGACGACGATCGACGACCTGCGGCGTGCCTGCGGCCAGAGCGTGGGCACGATCTACCACCACTTCAAGAACAAGGAAGGCGTCGTCGCGGCACTGTTCTTCGTCGCCTTCGACGACCAGAGCCGGGAGATCGCCGAGCGCATCGCCGGCCTCGACAGCGGCCAGGCGATCGTCCAGGCACTGATCGGCGCCTACGCCGGCTGGATCACGACGCAGCCTGCATGCGCCCACTTCGTATTCCTCGCTCGCGAGTCGGTGGCGAAGGGGCCGCACGCGCAGGCCCTGCATGAACGGCTGGTGAAGCGGTATCAGCCGATCGACGATGTCCTCGCGCGCGAGGTCGCGGCCGGCGGCATCCTGCCGCTGCCGGAGGAGTTGATCCCGTCACTGGTGCTGGGCGCCACGGAGTCGTATGCGCGCGGCTGGCTAGTAGGCCGCCGCATGGCCACGCCTGCGAGCTATGCCGAGCGGCTGGCGGTGGCGGCGTGGCGCTCGATCACGTCGACCGCGCCGTCCGGTCACTGAACCCCCGCCATGTCGCGGCGCGCTCCGGAATGCGTGCGACATCGAGCCACCCCGCCGGCGCTATGCTGCGGCACATGACCGCCGATCTCGACACCCTGCGCGACCGCCTGCGCGCCTTCGCGCTCGCGCGCGACTGGGGCCAGTTCCACTCGCCCAAGAACCTCGCCTGCGCACTGTCGGTGGAGGCCGCCGAGCTGCTGGAGCATTTCCAGTGGATGACGGAGGATCAGAGCCGAGCACCCGGCGAGGCGCAGCGCACGGAGATCGCGCACGAGGCCGCCGACGTGCTGCTGTACCTGATCCAGTTGACCGACCAGCTGGGAATCGATCTGCTGGCGGCGGCGCAACGCAAGATGGACTTGAACGCTGTCCGGTACCCGATCGAGAGCGCGCGCGGCAGCAGCCGGAAAGCCGACGCCTGAGGCGTTGACCTGTCTCTTTTCCGCACGATCGTTCGCAGCGTGCACCGGCACGGGTCGCGCGAAGGCTGAAAACGGGTACGGCCTGCCTGCTTCGCCCCGTCCTCTTGACGCACTCGCGAGCGCCCCTCGGTGAGGCATGCGCACTCCGCAGGCGCGCGCCTGACGCCCCGCAAACCGCGCTGACACCGGACTCCAGCGCAAAGCCGTAGTTACCCTTCACCAGGTTTGGGGGGAAAGCGCCCGAATTGACGCCGGAACCGCACCCGGATGGGGCAAAGTGCGGGTTCATTCCTATGTCGGTGCATACCCCCTCTGGCTAACATTTCAATCAATAAATAGAACGGTCGTTCTATTTTAGGAAGAGAGCCGCCGACGAATCCTGTCGCCGCTTCTCGCAGCGCATCGGAGTACCCCGTGGTCGTCGTTCCCCTGTCCCAGCTCAGCGCGTTCAAGGCGATGAAGGACGGTTTTGCACAGCGTGGTCTCGATCTGTCCGGCATCCTCGCGGAAGCCGGCCTCAACCCCGACCCGAACGAATCCGTCGACGCCGAACATCTTGCCGACATCTTCAGCGTCGCCTGGGGGGCCGCCGTCGCCAAGACCGGCGATCCGGCCATCGGCCTGGCGCTCTGCCCGCGCCAGCCGCTGATCGGTCTGGGCTCGCTCTCCAGCCTGATCCTGTCGGCGCCCGACCTGCGCAGCGGCCTGCAGCGCATGGCGCGCTACACCAGCCTGATCTCGCCCACCACGTCGATCGGCATGGACATGCCGTCCACCAGCGTTGGCCTGCGCGTCGATCAGGACGCCTGCCGCATCACGCTGCGCATCTCCGCCGGCAAGATGGCCGTGCCGCAGCAGCGCTACGACTTCATGGCCGCCACGTTCCTCAAGGGCATGTATTGGCTGATCGGCGAGAAGGTCACGCCGCTGCGCGTGCACCATCCGTACGCCGCACCGGCCGACCCGAGCCCCTGGGAAACGGCGTTCGGCTGCCCGGTGCACTTCGGCGCCGCGGCATTCGTCATCGAGCTGCCGCTGGCGGCGCTCGACCAGCCCTTCCCCACCTCCGACCCGACCGTCGGCGAGATGTGCGAGCGCATGGTGGCGCAGCTGGCCGCGGAACAGGGCGGCTGCATCACGGCCCGCGTACGGCAGGCCTTGATGCAGCTGATCTCCAAGGGCGACCCGCGCCGCGAGCTCGTCGCCGCCACGTTGTGCATGAGCGAACGCACGCTGCAACGCCGCCTCACCGAGGAAGGCACCAGCTTCATCGAGCTGGTGGACGACACCCGCCGCGAGCTGGCGCAACGCTATTTCGTCAACGGCGCCTTCAGCCCGACGGAGATGAGCTTCGCCCTCGGATTCTCCGATCCGAGTAATTTCTACCGCGCCTGCAAGCGCTGGTTCGGGCGTACACCGAATACCCTGCGCTGCGCGGCCTGATATTCATTCTCTATTTTCCAGCGCCACGCGCCTGGAAATATTTTAGAGAATTCAATAATTCTGGAGCCAATCGGCTCCATTTTTATTTTCCAATCTCTTCGAGATAATCCGGCGATGGCTTGCGGAGCCGTGCCGCCCGAACGCCACAGGGGTTTCTACGTAAGGGCATGCAGGGCTATCCTTTCCAGAGGGAAGATCGGCCATCGACGGCCAGCCTCACGGCGCCGCCGCACCCCCCAAGAATTAGGGAAGATACCCTCCGCCACTGGTTTCGCAAGCCATGGCCTTGGCTCCGCAAGTCAGTGCGATGCTCAGCATTACCGACCATGATGCGGCACGCGCTTCAAATAACAGTTTCAGCGACGCCAGGCCCGCACCCAGCGGCCGACGACAACCCGGGGCAAAACCCTTGGCGCAGAAACCTGGAATTGTCCGCGAGGGGTTTTCAAGGTTCGATATTCATAGACTTTATTCTGGAGAGACAAACATGAACATGCTCAAGCTTACCGCCGCTGCTGCCCTCGTCGCCGCTTCCCTGTCGGCCTCGGCCATGACCACCATCGCCGACGAAGACCTGAGCGCCGTTGCCGGCCAGGACGGCGTGTCGATCGCTGCCAACCTGAACATCAACATCGGCTCGTTCACCTACACGAACACGACCGACAACAACGCTTCGGTGAACTTCAACAACATCTCGATCAAGGGCCTGATCGCGATGACCGTCGACGTCGTCAGCAACGCCACGTTCCAGGCGGACGTCACGGCCGCCGGCAACCTCGGCGGCCCGGGCGTCGGCGCCGCGCTGCTCGGCGAACTGAACACGACCGCGGGCTTCGGCATGGCCGCCGGCGGCACGGACGTCGTCCAGTTCGCGTTCCCGACGATCGGCGCCGTGGCTCACGCCTTCTCGCCCACGATCACGGTCGGCAGCATCACGATGTCGGGTTCCACCGCGTCGTTCGGCTCCGTCGCGCTGAAGAACTTCGACCTGCAGGGCACCACCGTCTGGATGTGGGC
>FTIR01000066.1_pt1 | contig 15426 bp, 14 predicted proteins | sample 1658041 | NCBI WGS metagenome assembly FTIR01 (sample SAMEA3914793, study PRJEB12502) | metagenome | biome: forest; material: soil | place: Canada | collected 2011-07-03 | depth 0.3 m | reverse complement strand
AAGATGAAGCTGCGGGAGTGGAAGAAGCGCGACCCCCGGACACCGGCCCATCTCGTGCCCTTGCCCCGGCAGGCCATTGAAATCCTGCGCGACCTTCTTCCGCTGACCGGCCCCAGTGGGCCGATCTTCCGCAGCATGGCGAAGCGGTCTGAAGCGACGCGCTATATGAGCGACAACACGGTCAACAGCGCGTTGCGCACGCTCGGCTACGACACCCAGGAGCAGATCACGGGGCATGGCTTCCGGGCGACGGCGCGTACGCTGATCCGCGAGCTGCTGGGATGGGATCGCGAGGTCATCGAGCGGCATCTGGCTCATGTGTCCGATGAGGAGCTGGGCGGCAGCTACGATCGCGCGACCCATCTCGACCAGCGGCGTCAAATGATTCAGCTGTGGGCGGACCTGCTGGACGACCTGACTGTCGGGCAGGTCATAAAGCCGGCGGCCGGCGCGCGCCCTCTGAACACGGGGCCGTCCCCGCTGTTGGCCGTGTCCAAGTCTGCCGCGGAGATCGGCGGTGAACGGGGCATCAGTGCTCCGGCCTAGTCGCCCGGTAGCCTTCGGGGTCATCTATCCATGCTTGCAGCGCCGCACTCTGCCAGGCCGACGCCCGCCCGCCCAAGTGGACTGGCGGGGGGAATCGGCCTTCCGAAATGCGCCGGTAGATCGTCGAGCGGCTGAGTGAGGTCATGCGCATTACATCGCGCAGGCGGTAGAACGCTGGCGCGGCCTTGGAAATGGCCAGCTTCGGCAGTGGCTGGTGGAACAGCATGACGAGTCCTCGTGGAAGAGACGCAGAAAGAATGCGTTGCAGGAAGGCTCAACAAAACCTGAGGCGTCGTGCCGCAGCGTGTCGGATAGGGACAGGCATGACTTTCCAGCCAGGCTGCTGTGGTGTCTGGCCGGCCTCTCCGCAGGCGCCCGACAACGGGTTAGGTCCAGGCCCGGGTGTATATCCAAATGGGCATAATCAGCGGCTGCCGGGCTCGATTCCGGTCGGCTACGTGTGAGACAACCGCCGAGCCGTAGACCAGTGAGGACGATGATGTCTGACGAGATGCGATTTCTTGGCACGGCCCGCGCAAACGTCGGGTATGCCGCCGATGATGAAGATGATCTGTCTGCCAAGGCGACGCTCGCCTTGAAGATCAACGGGCTGATCGACGGGCGAGGCCTCAGTCAAATGCAGGCTGCTGAATTGCTGCACATGTCGCAGCCGAAGATCTCGGCGATTCGGAACTACAAGCTGCAAGGAATTTCGCTGCGGCGACTGATGCAGGCGCTGACGGCGCTCGGTCAGCACGTCGAGATTGTGGTGACGCCATCCACGCGCAGAGCCCAGCCACGCATCAGCGTGACTGCCTGAACGCGAGCATCGAGGCACCCGTGGACACCATTGCGCCCGCGCGTCGATCTGCCCTCATGTCTCGCATTCGCGGGAAGAACACGAAGCCCGAGCTCGCGGTGCGGCGCTCTGCGCACGCGCTCGGGTATCGGTTCCGGCTTCACCGGCGTGATTTGCCGGGCTCCCCGGATCTCGTCTTTCCGCGATTGCGAAAGGTGATCTTCGTGCACGGCTGCTTCTGGCATCGGCATCAAGGTTGCAAGCACGCCTATGTTCCGAAGTCGAACGCCGATTTCTGGGCCAACAAGTTCGACTCGAACATCAAGCGTGACGCGCTGGCGCTGCAAGCACTTCACGTGCTGGGCTGGAAGACGCTGGTGATCTGGGAATGCGAACTGTCCGATGAATCGATCTTGTCTTCCAGGATCAATGCCTTCCTCGCGGAACGCGTAGAGAAAAACAAACAGAGGGGTGACCAGCATGGTTCCAGACCAAGAATCGCATGACTTGAAGATCGAACGGCTCGCCAGCGGCGGGGGGCCACGCGTGCTCGAGCTGTGCTCGGGTTGCGGTGGCATGTCCCTTGGACTGAAGGCCGCGGGCTTCGAACTTGCGGCCCATGTCGAAATGGATGCGGGTGCCAATGCGACCCATGCGCTCAACTTCGCATCCGGCGACCCGGAATTGAACATCGCCTGGGCCAAGCCGCGCGACATGGTTGCATGCTCGCTCGACGAACTCGTGAAGGACTTCAATCTCGAAGACACTGCGCCCAGAGCATTTGACGTCTTGGCGGCAGGTCTTCCGTGCCAAGCTTTTGCGCGCATCGGACGTTCCAAGTTGCGGTCCGTGACCGGAGACGACCGTGCGTACAAGAACGACGCGCGCGCGTCGCTCTACCGCAGATTCCTTGAAATCGTCGAGACAACACGACCACTCGCAATCGTGGTCGAGAATGTTCCCGACATCATGAACTTTGGCGGGCACAACGTGCCGGAAGAGATCTGTCAGACGCTGGACGCACTAGGCTATGTCTCGCGCTATACGTTGCTGAACGCGGCTTTCTACGGCGTACCGCAACTTCGAGAGCGACTGTTTCTGATTGCCATAGATGCCCGGTTTGGCGTGGCGCCGACCTTTCCGCAACCTACGCACACCATCGAGCTGCCGAGAGGGTATGAAGGTAGCCGCAACGTGGCGCTGAAGCACGTGCCAACCGGGGAGTCGCACTTCGTCCCCATCCCGAAGCCTGCCGCCGGCCTGCCCCCGGCCGTAACGGTGGAGGAGGCATTGTCCGATCTGCCGTTCATCTCGGATCATTTGCGAGACATCTCGGTGATCAGGCGCAGGAAGGTCGCTGATCCGCTGCCCTATCGCGAGAAGGTGGACCCGTCGAGCTATGCGATCGCGATGAAGAATTGGCCGGGATTCACGACTGCGGGCCCGACGAATGGCCATGTCGTGCGTCTGACGGCCCGAGATTTTCCGATCTTCGGCGCCATGCCGCGGGGTGCTGACTATCCAGTCGCCCTGAGCGTCGCACAGAGGTTGCTTGAGGACAAACTAGCCGACGTTGAGTTCACAGAGGGGGCGAGGCCCGACCCGAGGTCGGCCAAGTACAAGAGGATGGTCGCGCAGACCGTTCCGCCCTATGACGTCAGCAAGTTTCCGAACAAGTGGTGGAAGCTTGACCCGTCCGCGCCGTCCCGCACGCTCACGGCCCATCTCGGCAAAGACACGTATTCGCACATCCACTACGACGGCCATCAGAAACGGATGATTTCGGTACGTGAAGCTGCGCGACTGCAATCCTTTCCAGATGGATTTCGCTTTGCCGGCGCAATGAACGCGTCATTCAAACAGATCGGCAATGCAGTTCCACCGTTGCTGGCACAGGCGGTCGCCTCCCAGCTTGGGAGGACACTGGCCGATGCGGCAGCGAGTCAGCTCGCGTTGCGCAAGAAGGCCGCCTGAGAAGAACAGCGGGAAGGGGGAGGATCTTGAATGCTGGTACGGAGCTGGAGTTTGATCGTGCGGTACCAGGAGCGAGCGCGCTACTCGAATCACTGAGGGGCGTTGGCTATACCCCTTGGTCAGCTGTCGCCGATCTCGTCGACAACAGCATCGCCGCAGGAGCTCGACGCGTCTGGATCGACTTTGTCTGGCGCGGTACCGATTCATCGGTGCGTATCGCGGACGATGGACGTGGAATGGACGTGCCCACGCTTGTGAGCGCGATGCGTCCCGGCAGCCGTAGTCCGCGCGAGCATCGCAGTCCCGGAGATCTCGGTCGGTTCGGGCTCGGACTCAAGACGGCTTCACTTTCTCAGTGCCGTGTCGTCACGGTCGTTTCCAGAACACGAGCTGGCACTGCGGAAAGACGGTGGGATCTGGATCACGTCGCTCGCGTCGACGATTGGCAACTGCTTGTCGGGGTGCCTCCGGATGCATTGGACGACTGCTTGCTTCCAGGCGACCTGGAAACAGGAACGCTCGTAGCCTGGACGCGGCTGGACCGCCTGGTCGGTACCTCCGACGAGGGCGACGCGGCAGCGCGAGAGCGATTCTTTGAGGTTGCGCGGCATGTGGAGCGCCATCTTGCGATGACCCATCATCGCTTTCTCGAAGGGACAAAGCCGCGTGTGCAGCTGTTCTTCAACGGCCGCAGCGAACATTCTCGAGTCAAGCCTTGGGATCCGTTTCTGCAATGGCACCCGGCAACGATGCCGACTCCCCCGGAGCGAATTCCTTTCGCCGGCGGCACAACGGAGATCCAGGGCTTCGTCCTCCCGCATCGGGACCGACTGTCGCCTGAGCAGTTTGAAGCGGGTGGTGGCCCGGAAGGCTGGCTGTCGCATGAAGGCTTCTTCGTGTATCGCGCAGAACGATTGCTGGTAGCAGGTGGATGGCTGTCGTTGGGGTCGGGGCGACGATGGCCTCGAGATGAGCTGCACAGGCTGGCCCGCATAAGAATTGATCTGCCCAATGTGACGGATGCGGACTGGAAGATCGATATTCGAAAGTCCAACGCGAGTCCACCTCCCGAACTCCGGGCTCGACTGCGCGGGCTCGCGGAGCGTGTGAGGGCTGACGCGCGCGATGTGCTTGCGCACCGTGGAGGGCTTGGCAGTCGAACTGTTGCTCAGCCACTCGTCAGGGCATGGACAGCTAAAGAATCCGGACGCGGGACGAACTACAAGATCGAGCGAACTCATCCCATAGTGCTCCGTGCCCTCGATGCCTCGCCGCTGGTCGCACCCATGATCGAGGAGATGCTGCGCGTCATCGAAGCGACGGTGCCGGTTCAAAGGATATGGCTCGATGCGACCGAACGCGGCGAGTTTCGATCGCCGGATGAGACGGATCGAATCGACCCTGAGCTTTCTGCTTCTCTCAGATCACTGTACGCACACATGGTTGGTGACCTTGCACTGACGCCGGATCAGGCTAGGCAGCGTCTGCTGACCATCGAGCCGTTCAGCGGTTTCCCGGCTGCAGTAGCCGCCCTCAAGAATTCGGAGTCCTGAAGAATGACTGCAAGCTCCAGCCAGAAACAGCTTGTCGAGCTTGCACAGCTTCGACTTTCACAACGGGTTTCGGCAGATCCGCTGACGCGTGAGGAGATCGCGGCGACCGTGGACCAACTGCTTGGCGCGTTTCCGGAATGGCGTCTCCTCGTATCGCGCGATTCAGTGCTCGCGCAACTTGCGACCTTGTTCAATACGTTCATCGGGGAGGAGTCGATTCTCCGCGCACGTGATGATCACGTGCCCTGGCTTGACGGTCGGCGTGACGACATCGACTGGCGTTTCTGGAACAGATACCGGACACAGCTGGTGCGCAAGCACATACCGCAGCCGGCGATCAACGCGCTTGACCGGATCACGAACAGGACGCTGGAACTCATTGGCGATCCTGTGGGTGACGAGCCCTTCAATCGAAGAGGCATGGTTGTGGGCGATGTCCAGGCCGGAAAGACCTCGAACTACACCGGACTCATCTGCAAAGCGGCGGACGCCGGATACAAGGTTGTGATCGTGCTGGCAGGCCTTCACAACAATCTCCGAAGCCAGACTCAGATCCGGCTCGATGAAGGGTTCATTGGCAAGGTCAGCGTGCCGGTGGGAGAGGCTCCCAACACGATCGTCGGTGTTGGCCACATCGATCCCTCGCCTGTCGTCAACTGGGCAACCAACCGAACCGAAAGAGGCGACTTCAACCGCCGCGTGATGAATCACTTCGGAGTGCATCCCGGCGGCCCTCCGTTGATTTTCGTGGTCAAGAAGGTCAAGGGCGTTCTTGAGAGCGTGATCGCCTGGATCAACGCCACGGGAAATATGGTCGACCAGAACGGCAGACGGTTCGCAGGAGTGCCGTTGCTGATGATCGACGACGAAGCCGACAATGCTTCGATCGATACCAAGGCGCAGGAGTTCACCGGCGGTCGGCCCGATCCGGATCATGACCCTTCTACGATCAACGCGCTGATTCGACGCATCCTCGAGCGGTTCGGTCAGGCTTCCTACGTCGGCTACACGGCTACACCATTCGCAAACATCTTCATTCACCCCGACTCTGAAACCGGAGCGGAGTTTCAGGACCTTTTCCCACGCGACTTCATCATCAACATTCCGTCGCCCGATAACTATGTCGGGCCGGCCCGCGTGTTCGGTGTCGCTCCGAACGATGACGATCAGACGGGAACTGAAGGCCTGCCGTCACTGATCAACGAGATCACGGATCACGCGGAGAGCCAGGCTGCGAGAGAAACACGAGGCTGGATGCCGCCTCTACACAAAAGCACTCATCTCCCTCTGTATAAGGGCGAGAGCAAGGTTCCTCCCTCGCTGGATCGGGCGATCAGCTGCTTCGGGATCGCTGTTGCCGCCCGGCGTGCCCGGGGAGATGAACGCGAACACAACAGCATGCTGGTTCATGTGACGCGGTATCAGGCCGTGCAGCGCCACGTGCTCGGGCAGATACAGGCGGCACTCGACGCGCTTCGCAACGATGTCCGGTACGGCGGTACGCCCGCAATCGAGCGCATGCGCGCTCTCTGGGATGACGAGTTCGCGGGCGTGATCGATGAGCTCGACCTGCCCGACTCGCCGCGCGTCAGCTGGGAGCAGGTCTCCTCGCATCTCGGTGTGGCTCTGGATTCGATCCGGGTGCGAGAAATCAACGGGACGTCGGCGGATGTGCTGGACTACGATCTCCACCGTCAGACGGGGCTGAATGTGATCGCCGTGGGCGGAGACAAACTGGCTCGAGGACTGACCCTCGAGGGGCTTTCGATCAGCTACTTCCTGCGCGGTTCCCGCATGTATGACACGCTCATGCAGATGGGTCGCTGGTTTGGATATCGCCCCGCCTACCTTGATCTGTGCCGGCTGTTCACGACCTCCGATCTGGTGGGCTGGTATGAACACATTACGCTCGCCAGTGAGGAGCTGCGCCGTGAATTTGATCGCATGGAAACAGTTCGCGCGACGCCGCGTGATTTCGGTCTTCGAGTGCGGAGCCACCCGACTCTGACTGTGACGTCCCGCGTGAAGATGCGTCACGGGACGGAGCTTCGAGTTTCCTTCGCCGGCGACGTGTCGGAAACGACCGTGTTTGCCACAGACGCCGCGTCGCTGCGGACCAACTTCAGCGCCGTCGATGACTTCCTTGGCGGCCTTGGCGAGTCCGGATATTTGGCCGACCCGAGTCAGCGGAGAAATGGGGGGCGTCCGCACAACTGGAAAGGTTCGCACTACTGGGCCGAAGTATCAGCGGATCGGGTGGTCGGACTGCTCGAGAGATTTCGTACTCATGAGGATGCAGCGCGCGCGAACGCTGGCGTGCTGGCACGTTATGTCCGACGCCAGAACCAGTTGGACGAGCTGATTCACTGGAACGTTCTTCTCGTGTGTGGCGACGGGCCCGGGACGGTCACCTTGGGAGGACGCGACGTATCCGCCGTGCTTCGGCAACCAAAAGGTGGCTATGGTGATGTGCCTCCATGGCGTGTGCTCGGTAGCAATGAGCGCTTCGTGATCCGGCGCCTCCTGAACCCGAGAGACGAAGGCGTGGATATAGACGCAGACGGTTACGACGAAGCCATGGCTGAGACCATCGCGTCGCCACCGAAACGCCGGAAGCCTGACGCAGCGCCTCCGACAAGACCGGCCGAGACGTGGCTACGCCGGCATCGGCCGGCTGAGAACGGACTGCTTCTGATCTATCCCCTTGCTCAGGAGACGGATCTTGCCGGGCCGGAAGGGACGACTCGACATCGTTTCCTTGATATCGCCACGCCGATCATGGGTCTCGGCATCAGCTTTCCTGCGAGTGCCCGGGCTGAATCGGTCACTTATGTGGTGAACAGTGTGTACGGGGTGGAAGACGACGAGGATGAGACATGACAGCAGTCGAAGAGTCCTGGAAGGCTCTGCGCCAAGAGGGTCGTGCCGAGACTGGATGGCATGTGCGACGCATCTTCGCGGACGCGTCGTGCGAGATCCTTGCCGGAATCCGTCAGCCTGATGGGTTGCCCGGACTGCTGTTGGAGGTCGAGGTAGACGATGTCCCTTCCGGGCTGGTCTTTCCGCAGTCACGCGGATTCAGCGTCGACCCCGTGCTGCTTGATGGGGGGATCGCCGGCCGGGTGAGGTTTGCGCTTTCGCTTACGGATCCGACTTACGCGGCCGTATTTGGCGTCCTGTGCGAAGACACGGCCAGTGCTGCCGGTGCGGCGAAGCGTCCCAAACAGGCGCTTCGTGACTTTTCTGCTCGACTGCACGTCTGGCAGGAGTTCATGGCACGCCATGGTTCTGATGGACTGAGTGACGACGCCGTCATCGGTCTTCACGGTGAGCTGCGGTTCCTGCGCGATCGGCTCGCGCCGTGCGCGGGGTGGAACCTGTCGATTGATGCCTGGTCGGGCCCCCTTGGCGAACCGAACGACTTTGCTCTGCCCCGCGGATTCGTGGAGGTAAAGACAACCACGAGGCAGACTCCGGAATTGATCGAGATATCCAACATCGACCAGCTGGACGACAGCAGGGGCAGGATTCTGCTCACGCATGTGCGGCTTCAATCTGACCCGGGCGGGGAGAGCTTGGTACAACTCGTTTCCAGCGTGCGCGCTGGGGCCGCGGTCGATGGGATTGACAGGCTGAGGCGCCTGAATGACCTCCTGCTTGCTGCCGGCTACCTGGATGCGCATGCCAGTTTGTATGGCAGAGCGTGGCGCACGTCGGGCATCGATCTGTTCGGTGTCGTGGACGGCTTTCCACGACTGCGGCGCGATGACCTGCGACCTGGCGTGCGCAACTGCAGGTACACGATCGAGGTGGCGGCTTGTTCAACTCATGCCGTCGATCCGGCAGCACTCGAGGCGCTTGTCCAAGGGGACGGCAATGGCTGAACAGGATGACTTGGCCTCGTTCGCGTCTTTGCTAGCCGCGGACATCAGAGACCGGTCGCTTGGCGATGCGGTTGGTGCGGAGTTCCGCGAAAATGCTTTCGTGGAGGTCGTTGCTGAGCATCTCGCGGAGATCGGAATGCTCGACAACCCCGAAGTCTGCTACTACGAAGGGCGTGTCGGGAACGGCGTCGTTCGTCTGAACGGATACGCCGCATCTGACGATGGCGAGCGCCTTGATCTTCTCGTGGCGATCTTTGGCGACGTGGACGCTGTGCGGTCGGTTTCCGGCGACGAACTCGCACGCGCTGCTGGCCAAGGGGCGAGGGCTCTGACGGCCGCGAAGCGGAACGTGCATGAGCAGATGGAACGGGCCAGCGATGCCTTTGCCATGATGCAGCGGATCTCGGAAATCCTTTCCGCCACTGTGGATCAGGTACGCGTGTTCATTATCACGGACGGCATCTGTGCGGCGCGCGGTATCAAACCGACGACCGTCGGCGGTATCGATGTTCGGTTCGAGGTCTACGACATCCGCCGCCTGGCCCGAACGATGGGCAGCGGCCAGAACGGCGAAGTCATCGACATCCGACTGACAGAACTCGGGCTGGAACCGATTCCCTGCATCGCGATGCCGTCGGGAGGCGAGGACTACGAGGCGTATCTCGCCATCATTCCCGGCGACACGCTCTATCGCATGTACGAGGAGTTCGGGCCGAGGCTACTCGAATACAACGTGCGAGCCTTCCTGCAGGCCTCTGGAAAGGTCAATCGCGGTATCCGCGATACGCTGCGCGACGAGCCCCAGCATTTCATGGCCTACAACAACGGCATCTCCGTCACCGTTGACGAGATCGAGACGAAGCAGATCAACGGCAGCGGCTTGGTGATAACTCGCTTCAAAGGCTTGCAGATCGTAAATGGCGGCCAGACGACCGCCTCGATTCATCGGGCGCGGCGGCGGGATCGACTGGATCTTTCAGCTGTACACGTGCCAGCGAAGATCACGCGCCTTCCTGTCGAACGAATCGACGACATGGTGCCGAAGATCTCACGCTATGCGAACACGCAGAACGTGATTCAAGAAGCGGACTTTTCGTCGAACGAACCGTTTCACATCGTTCTTGAACGCTTCTCGAAAACTCTGTGGGCTCCAAGTGGACGAACTCGCTGGTTCTATGAGCGCGCGCGCGGCCAGTACCAGACTGCCATGAATCTCGAGGGAGCGACACCGGCCCGACTGAGGGATTTCAAGGAACGAACTCCGTCGTCGCAGCGTTTCACGAAAACCGATCTGGCGAAGTACCTGAACAGTTGGAATCGACTTCCCCACATCGTGAGCGGTGGTGCCCAGAAGAATTTCGTGGCCTTCATGCGTGCGCTGCGTCAGGGTCGGGGAACGAATTGGGAGCCCGACGAGGCGTTCTATCGCGATCTCGTTGCGAAAGCGATTCTCTTCACCGCGGTCACGCGTATCGTCAAACAGGAAAAAGTTCCAGCGTATCGGGCCAACATCGTTTGCTACTTGGTCGCCTATCTTTCTCACCGCTGCAGCGGAAATATGGACTCCGAGGAGGTATGGCGCCAGCAAGGCATATCAGCGTCGCTTGAGCAGACGCTTCGCGACTGGACGCATGCGGTTGCCGACTGCATCCAGCGGAGTGCAGACGGACGCAACGTGACCGAGTGGTGCAAGAAGGAAGATTGCTGGAATTCGGTGAAGTTGCTGGATCTGCACTTCGCGGCCGAGCGGCCAGTTGAGTTGCCTTTCGATGATGGCGGCGCCGACAGCAGTGCTTCACTCGATCCGGACGCACAGTCCGCCGCTTCCGAGTGCATGAAGCTGACGGGCGAGCAATGGTTCGCGCTGCAGACCTGGGGGCGTCGGACGGGAGAGCTGTCGGAGTGGCAGGCGGGCATCGCGCACACGCTGAGCAGCTACGCGGCTGCCGGGTGGCAGCGGACGCCGTCGCTCAAACAGGCCCGCCACGCCGTGCGGATATTGGAGGCCGCGCGAAGCGCAGGATGGAGTCCTGGCGGCAACGCCGCAGCGTCTGTCGCAAACGCGAAAACAGCGGCGGGCGATTCGTAGAGCCTCAGGCGGCCCGTACCTCGATCCTCAAGCCGCGGAACTGGAAAACTTCAGGAGTCCGGACCGATCTGCTCTTCGCCGTCCCCCCGCCTCTGTGGTCCCGCGAAACAGCTGACAACAGATCGGCTTCCGTACAGTTTGTCGCCTTGTGGACGAGTTCCGCCCATCCCAGCCATGCCGCTCGGCGATCGAACGAATCCGTCCCGGTGAAGCGAGAGGAGTGCCTGGTTACGACGAGCAGCTCTGGTGGTCGATCCGTTGCCGCTGCTCCAACGTTGAGCGCTTCGGCTACCACCCCCGCCGATTTCCCGGAAATCCACGTTGCAACCTTTTCTACCCAATCGTTGGCCTTCAGCAGATTCAGGCGTCTGCTGTTCCTCTCGCGAAGAGATCTTCCAAAGATATCGTGCCACTTGAGTTGAACAAGACCGAGGGAGCCGGTTTGACGATCAACAATGACCGCGTCGATATCAGTCAGTTCCGAACCGTCGGCGCGGCGTAGCCGGACACCCCTTTGTGGGATGGTGAATCGGGACGGCGGGAACGCCTGTTCCAGTTCCTTGCGGAAAACTGCTTCGCGCCCGTCTACGCCACCGTCCCAGTCCTTCTTGAACTCTTTCTTCAGTTGCCAGACCAGCCCTGCGCAGGGGTTCAACAGCGCCCCGAACGAAGGCAGCAGGACGAAGTCCCTGCCGAGGTCGACGTAGTAGGGCAACGGAACTTCGTGGTCCCTTTGCAATGAAGCCGCACTCTGAGCGTCGAGCGTCATGAAGGGAATCAGCGTGCTGATCCATTGGCGATCCTCCCCCGATTCCCCCCAGACGCGTGCAAGTTCGTCCCTGCGCACGAATACCGTCAAGAGGTTTCGCAGATCGAGATGTCGGTTCACGAAGGCCAGCCTGGTTGCGCAGGCAACGTGACGCAAGACGCGTCCCTGCGCGGAAATCGAGGCTTCATTCCAATCTCGAAATGAACGACCGCCGAGAAGCGTCTCGGCAGGCATGGCTTCAGCCTCCGGGACACCACGCGCGCGCACGACAGCAAGTTTGCGGTGGTATGCGGACGAGCGCTCGTCCGCGGAATATCGAATGAACCAGCCATCATCGATACCGATGTGCCGGTCTATCCTCTTTCGGCTCTGCTTCTTTCGGGCGATCAAGTCCTCGGCGTCGCTACCCTGCTGCTTCTCCGATTGCAACCAACTCTCCATCGCCTTGTCCGACCACTCGCCGACGTCGGGGCAGACTTCGATCTTCAGCAGTTCGTCTCCGACGAATGTCGTCTTCGCAAGTCCGTACCGCTCCATCTCAACGAGGCGACGCAGATGTGCCAGATGACCGCAGTGCAGGAGATAGCGATCCGCAATTTCAATCTTCTGCGCCTCTGCTGCCCCCCAGGGCACGCCGCCGGGTTGATTGGCGACGGCCTCGAGCAGAGGACGAAGGGCGATCGCCGCCCCGCGGAGCATGAAGTTCCGGGCGACGTCACGAGTTGAGAGCTCGACGCAATTGGGCGCCATTCGGAACGCAAACGCGATGTGATCGAGAGATCGCACGAGCTCGATCAGAAGCGTTCGTTCGTGACCGTGCCAGTTTCTGGCGATGATGCCCTGGGCGTCACGTATCAACCCATCAACTGCTTCTTCGGCCCGGCTCATCTTGAAACCTGTCGTCGCGATTGGTCATTTCATCCCACGCACCGGTAGCCCTGACCCTCGTCATACTCATCGAGTTCCTGGAAAGTCCTGCTCCAGCCACTCGCGAACGGACGCGGCGTCAGGTCGCCCATTCGCTCTCAGAAGCTCCACGATGTCGATCGCTGCCAGCACGATGATCGGATGCTGGTCCTCCTTGATCTCGCGATAGGCCTGCGCCTCCAGATAGCTTGTGGTGACCAGGATTCCGAACTGTCGGTGTCGCAGGCGAGAGATCAATCGAGAAACGTCTCGTACTCCGACTGAACTGGTCATCTGATAACACTTTGCCTCGATCGCGAAGTCGACCAGGATGGACGCAGGTCCGTGGCCGATTCGAAGTTGACCGATGGCGTCCCTTCCGCCGTCCCTGGAAGGGCGGGTAACGTCAAGTGCGGCGACGTCCGGCAGCATCAGGCGAGTGAGATCGGCGGCACAGTGCTCGAAGTCGTGTGGTCGATCGGCAAACCATCCGTGGATCAGCTTGATGATCGACTTACCCTCAGCGTCGACCGGCAGCTGCTCCGCCTTTCGTCGATGCTCGATTGAGCGGGTGGCCAGCAGGGGACGCCGCTCTCCGTGTTCCACCCACGCCTTCCAATGTGGCGGCGCGTTCAGAGAATGTGGATTGCCGTCGATGATGTCGCGTATCCAGGCGCGGGCGACTACAGGATCGTCCAGGATCGTGAAGCGCGCCCGATAGTTTTGAAATCGGCGCCCGTCGGCGATCTTCCAGATGGCGACCAGATCTTCCGAAGCGCGTAGATCCGATGTGCCGGGAACGGCCAATCCGATGAAGACCATGTCTCGCCAAGTGCCCGCTGAGGCGAACACAAGCACGGGTGGCAACTTGAGTCGCTCTTCCGACCCTCCATGTGCCATGTCGAAAAGCTGTCGCAGGATCTCGTTGCCGTGACGTGGCGTCTCGTGCAGGGCACGGCCGGGTTTCTTGTTGTCACCGTAGTACGTGAATACGCCGGTCTCGCGATCGATCGCGTCCGGCCAATCAGGGTCGTTCATCGTGGTCGTGAGCACAACCAGTTCGAGGGCGTCCAGCGAGCCCCTGTATCGAAAGCCGCCCATCAGGCTGACTTTGAGCAGCGCGTTTAGGGGGTCATCGCCCGAGTTTCCGGCCCGTCCGCCCTGATATGTCGCATCGACGCGCAGGTCAGTATCCGCCAGGTCGACAAAGGCTACGGTCTGTTCTGAGCTGGCCATATCAGGCGCTCCAACGGCAGGTCGGGTACTTCGTCGATGCCCTGCTGGGTGTTGCTGCAGAGACTTGATCTGAGATGGACATCTGGATGCTGGTGAATCTCGCCGTTTGTGCGCTCCCAATTCGAGCGCTTCTCGAGACGATGGACGAATGGCATAGGTGGGCTGGCTTGCTGCTCCCTTTACCGTATCACACCGTTCTCGTCGTCAAGGTCTGCGCGCACGCCGTGCGCTGGCGTCCTGGCGGCCGTCTTCGAACCTTGACCCCTGCGCTGCGTCGTGACGGAGCCGGTCTCGGGCAATCCCGCCCGATTGACGGAGCCGACAATGGCGCACGATCTCTTCTCTTTCGACCCTTCCGTTCTTCTGATCCGCGACGGGGCAGGCGACTACCGGCCGGCGGACGCCGATGAGGTGTTGCGGGCCGCACAGCGTCTGCTGAGCGAGCAACTGCGCGGGTGCGAGGTGCTCTCGTCGCCGCAGATGGTGCGCGACTTCTTGCAGGTGAAGCTCGGAGCGTTGCAGCACGAGGTCTTCTCAGTGCTGATGCTCGATGCGCAGCATCGGGTGATCGAGTACGTCGAACTGTTCCGCGGCTCGGTGAGCCAGACGTCGGTCTATCCCCGCGAGGTGGTCAAGGAGTCGCTGGCGCGCAATGCGGCGGCGCTGATCCTGGTGCACAACCATCCGTCTGGCGTTGCCGAGCCGTCGCGGGCTGACGAGTTTCTGACGCAGACGCTCAAGACCGCGTTGTCGCTGGTCGACGTCCGGGTGTTGGATCACATGGTCGTGGCAGGCACCGATCTGGTGTCGTTCGCGGAGCGCGGTCTGCTCTGACCGCTGGGGCGATGCCCCTCTTTGCTTCGACCGCGCGGCGACAGCGCGTCGCCGCATCGGTTTGGCATCTTGAGATGCCAGCGAAGAGGCGACTGTTGGTGCCGACCGAAATTTGACCCGTGGGTCAGTTTTCAATCGGCGCCGACAGTCGCACGCCATCCGCATGTGGCGCTTGTTGCCGTGGTGCATCGGCTCACGCTGCGGCTGATCGTCGACGGCTACAAGGACTCGCCGGTCGATGTCACCGCCCATCCGCATGACCAGCTGGCTCAACATGCGCCCGACGTGGCCGAGGCGCCGGCTGCGGTTGGCCTGCGGCAAGTGCGGGAGGCGTGGGCCGAGCGGTTGGCCGCCGACCCGCAGGCGCTGTTCGCCCAACTGCTCGCGACGCCGCAGCCGGAACTGCTGTCGCTGCTCGCGGTGTGCGTGGGCTTCACGGTGAACGCCATCGCCGCGCGCGAGGGGGATGCGCCCGCCGCTGCGCTGGCGCAGGCGGTGGCGCTCGACATGCACGCCTGGTGGACGCCGACTGCGGCGGGTTACTTCGATCACGTTTCGAAAGCCAAGGCGTTGGAAGCCGTGCAGGCATTCGCGCCCGATCAGGTCGCGCGGCTCGCCAAGCTCAAGAAGGTGCAGATCGCCAACGAGGCCGAACGGCTGGCGGCGGCGGGCACGGGTTGGCTGCCGGCGATGTTGCGTGCGCCGGAACCCGTGGAAGCGACGGACGCTGCGTCGAGCATTGAGTCGGGGGCCGAAGCGCAGGCAGACGCCGAAGAACAAGAAGACGCGCACGTAGCGGCGTGAGCGGACAGGTGCCCCGGCCTGCAGGCCGGGGC
>FTIR01002521.1_pt1 | contig 15460 bp, 14 predicted proteins | sample 1658041 | NCBI WGS metagenome assembly FTIR01 (sample SAMEA3914793, study PRJEB12502) | metagenome | biome: forest; material: soil | place: Canada | collected 2011-07-03 | depth 0.3 m | reverse complement strand
ACGTTGCCGGTGGCCACGCCCTTGACGGCGCCCTGGTCGTCGTACAGCACCTCCGCGGCCGCGAAGCCGGGGAAGATCTCCACGCCCAGCGCCTCGGCCTGGCCGGCCAGCCACTTGGTGACGTTGCCCAGGCTGATGACGAAGTTGCCTTCGTTGTGCATGCACTCGGGGATCAGCCACGTGGGCGTGCTCTTCGCGCCGGTCTCGGACAGGAACAGCACCTCGTCGCCGGTGACCGGCTGCGACAGCGGGGCGCCGTCGGCCTTCCAGTCGGGCAGCAGTTCGGTGATCGCGCGCGGATCCATCACGGCGCCCGACAGGATGTGGGCGCCGGGCTCGGATCCCTTTTCCAGCACGACAACCGAGACGTCCTTGCCGGCCTCCAGGGCCAGTTGCTTCAGACGGATGGCCGTCGACAGGCCGGCGGGGCCGGCGCCGACGATCACCACGTCGTATGCCATCGCCTCGCGCGGGCCGTACTGCGCATTGATATCGTTCGAGTTCATGTCGCGTTGGACTACAGGTCAATCGAAAACGTCAGCGGATAGCTCACGGCGAAGTCAGCGCGTCGAGAGCTTTTTGATCTGTTCCAACCCGGCCTCCAACATGGCACGCACGGCGGGTTGCACCCATTCGGCAACGTCTTGCAGGTACTCGAACGGCGCGCTCTCTTCCATGTAGAGGCACTGACACATCTCGAGCTGGATGGCGTGGACGCCCGCGAGCGGTGCGCCATAGTGGCGAGTGATGTGGCCACCTTTGAACCGGCCGTTCAGGACGCTGGTGAAGAGAAACCGCTGTGCAGCGGCGAGCACCGAATCGATGATGGCAGGGTCACAAGTGCGTCCGTCAGAAGTCCCGAAGTTGAGGTCGGGCAACTTGCCTTCGAACAATCTGGGAAGAACGCTGGCGATCGAATGTGCATCCCACAGCAGCACGGCGCCGTGGAGGGCGACGAGCCGTTCGAGCTCCTCGCGAAGCGTTTGGTGATATGGCTTCCAGTAAGCCTCAAGCCTCCGCGCCTTCTCTGTCGGATCCACCACGGTACCGCCGGGATACAGCGCTTCGCCGCGGAAGGTCTCGCCGGGACACAAGCCAGTCGTCGTCTGCCCCGGATAGAGGCTTTCATCGTCGGCCGGGCGATTGAGGTCGATGACGTAGCGAGAAATCGTGGCATGCAGGACTGTGGCGCCGAGTCCCTCGGCAAAGTCGTACAGGCGGTCGAGATGCCAGTCCGTATCCGCCAGCGAGGCCGATGCCAGGGCCAGTTGAGGCTGGACTTCGGCAGGAACGATGGTGCCGATGTGGGGCATCGAAATGAGCAACGGCGCGGTACCGCGACGCAGTCGGAAAACAGCGGAGGTGTCGGAGTTCAAGAAGATTCCTCGGAGCATGACAGGGCATCGGGCGGCAACGCAGGCATCAGCTTGCGTATCGCCGGCGTGGTTTCGTGGATCAGAAGCTGGCGAGTCACGCGTGCGATCTCGTCGTCGAGTCCGTCGGTCTCGCCCTCGTGCGTCAGCAAGAAGAAGTCGCGGCGCGCCAGGCGTGTCACGGGCAGCGGTAGCACGGTCACTTCGCTCAGGTACTGCCTCGACTGCCACAAGCACAGAGGCGTACTCAGCGCCCAGCCGAGGCCCGCGGCAACGAGACTGAGCAGCGGGTCCGTCGCATCGAATTCAAACCGCCTCGGCGCACTGATCCCCACGTGCAACAAGTAGCGTTCGATTTGCTGGCCGATCACGGAGCGCTGGCTGTAGCGAATGAGAGGCAGGTCTCCTGCCATCCCGATCAGATCCGAGATGTGGTCGATCTGACGGACATCCACTCGCTTCGGAAGCACGGCCACCCAGGCCTCCGAGAACAATCTCCGCTGCGTGATGCGGGGATCACTCAGGCCGCTCTCGGTGCATATCGCCAGATCGAGCTCACGCCCCTGCAACTGTTGACTCAGCATCGGCGTCAGTCCGGACCACATCCGGATCTCCCTCGCCGTTCCCGAGATGGCCCGAATCAGCGCGGGCCCGATCGTCGCCGCGAACGAATCGACGCAGCCGATGCGGATGTGGGCATAGTCCCGTCGCGCAGTGGCTCGCATCTTCACGGTCAGCGCCCTCGCCTGCGACAGCAGCACGCCCGCAACCTCGAAGAGCTCCCGACCGGCATGCGTCGGGCGCGCCGGTCGAAGATCGCGGTCGAAGAGAGTCGCTCCGAAGTCCTGTTCCAGCGCCTTGATCAGCTGACTGACTGCACTTTGGCTCAAACCCAGCCGCCGCGCCGCCAGCACCATCGAACCCGCCTCGCACACAGCCACGAAGGCCTCCAGCGCCCGAAGATCTGGAAGATCCTTCGCGCGGCGAGGGGGGGAGTCGGGGCTGCTCGTCGACATGCGTGTCATGGTGAGTTCGTGCGAGGCTGAGTCGCACACCATCTTTAAAACTTCACCATAGCATTAGACAAACGAAAGTAGTTGCCGTTCGCGTATCGCGCCAATAGGCTTGCATCCACTACCAGGAGCAGCAATGGAAAGTTATGACGCAATCGTGATCGGCGCCGGGGTGATCGGCAGTTCGGTCGCCTATCACCTGGCTCGCTTCGGCGCGAAACGTGTCCTGGTGCTCGACCGCACCCAGATCGGCGCGGGCACCACGTCCCAGTCGTCGGGGATCCTGCGCACGCACTATTCCGTGATCGAGAACGTCGAGCTCGCGCTCGCTTCCTGGCAGGTGTTCAACAATTTCGCGGAGTACCTGGACGACCCCGAGGCCGCCTCAGGTCTCGTCAAATGCGGTTACCTGATCGCCGCACCCGACGGTGCCAAGCTCGAACCGCTGCGGGCGGCGCTGGCAGCGCAGCGCACCAAGGGCATCACCGTCCAGGAGCTCGACGCGCACCAGGCCACCGCGCTGCTTCCCATCGCAAGATTCGACGACGCGGCGCTCATCGGCTACGAACCCGAAGCCGGCTTCGCGGACGCGTACCTGACGGCAACCAGTTTCGCGCGCGCAGCACGCCGCCTTGGAGTGAAGATCATCGAGGGCGCGGAAGTCCACCAGCTCCTGCACGAGAACGGCCACGTCATCGGGGTCGAGACGTCGCGCGGCCGCTTCGACAGCCGTACGATCATCAGTACCCAGAACATCTGGGCGCGGGACATCGAAAGCTGGACCGGCATCCCGACCCCGGTCAGCGCCGAGCGCCATTCGGTGTTGGCGCTGGAAGGACCCGCGCCGTACACGTTCAAGATGCCGGTCTACAAGGATCTCGGATCGCCCGGGATGCTCTATTGCCGCAGCTACGGCGGCAAGCAGATGCTTGTCAGCGAGGGGATCGTTGGCGAGACCCTGCCCGAGCCGGACAACGAACAGGGCGACATCTCGATGGACTACATCGTGGAAGTCGGTAGCCAGGTGGCCGAGCGTTTCCCTTCCTACGAAACCGCGGGCATCGCTTCGTCCTGGACCGGCGTCTACGACGTCACGCCCGACTGGAACCCTGTGCTCGGCCGCCTGAACGACATGAAGGGCCTCGTTGTCGGCTACGGCTTTTCCGGTCACGGGTTCAAGCTATCTCCAGGCATCGGCCGCGTGCTGGCCCAGGAGGCACTGGGCTTGAAGACGGATGTCCCGCTGAGTCCCTACTCCCTCGAGCGGTTTCGTACAGGAAATCTCCTGACCGGCAAATACGGCTTGGGCGCAGTGTCTTGACGCGGAACCGCCAGCGTGAGTCGACGAGCCATCGTTTGCGCGAAACCGCCGTTTCCGCAAATGCTGGCCCCGAAACACCTGTCCGGTTTGTCGAGCACAGCTTAAGCTGATCTTCCGAGCGCGGCAGCGACGCGCACCATGTTCTGGAGCGCCCACATGTCGAACTGGTTCTACCTCGCCGCCGCCATCCTGGTCGAAGTCATTGCAACTTCGGCACTCAAGGCTTCGGACGGATTCAGCCGACCGGTGCCGGCCGCAATCGTCATCGTCGGCTATTCCGCTTCGTTCTATCTGCTCTCGCTCACGCTTCGCACCGTGCCCATGGCAGTGGCTTACGCGATCTGGTCGGGTGTCGGCCTGGCCTTGATCACGCTGTCCGGGATGTGGATCTTCAAGCAGTCCATCGATCTCCCCGCGATCGCTGGCATGGGCTTGATCCTGTCGGGCGTCGTCGTGATACAGGTGTTTTCGCAAGCAGCTCCTCATTGAGAGGCGCCTGCTGCGTCGGACGTGGAGGCTCCATTGGGAGACTCGAAATGCCCGACGTCGAACGGCCTACGTTCACACGATCCGAGGCCTTGCCGCACCTGTCCAAAGCCGCATGATCGTCCGATGCTTGAGTGATCTCGGCGGCTCCGCGATCGGCGCGGCGCCACCTCGATTAGGACATTTGAACTAACCGATGACCGCACCGGGTCTCTGGAGTTCTCAGCACACGGTCGACCGCCGATCCCATCATCGGCCAACACCTCTTCACCTTTCGGAGACTAGAGTTGATTCCACACGCAGGCAAATCTTTCTGGATCGGCGACGCCGGCCACTACGAGCCGGAGCCGAGCCTGCGCAGTGAGGAGCGTTGCGACGTCGTTGTCATCGGCGCCGGGATCGCGGGGCTATCGACTGCATGGAATCTGCGTCGGGCGGACGCCTCGATCCGGGTGATCGTGCTGGAAGCCGAGATCGTCGGATTTGGCGCGAGCGGGCGCGCGGCCGGCTTCGTGATGCCGCAGATCGGGCTGGATGAGGCCTCCGTCCTCAAGAAATACGGCGACGCGCGCGCGAAGGAATCCTTCCGCTACGGCAGGCATGCCGTCGAATACACGAAGGACATCATCAAGACCCATGAGTTGGACAGCGAATATCGCCAGCCGGGGTTGATGCGCATTGCATTCAGCGACCGCTGGCGAGACAAGCTGGCCAAGACGCTCGAGTTCTATCAGAGCTTGCCAGGCAACACGGCCACGTGGATCGAAGGGCCGGCGGTGCAGAAGGAGTTCGCGGGCAACACCGACTTCAAGGCTGCCATCTTCGAAGGCGATGTCGGGGTCATCCATCCCTGCAAGCACGTGCGTGCACTGAAGAAGCTGGCGATGTCGGCGGGCGTCGAGGTCTTCGAGAACACGCCGGCCGTCGAATTGCACCAGACCGCAAACGGCGTGACGGCACGGACACCTTTCGGAACGGTGTCAGCCGATCGCATGGTCATCGCCACCAACGGCTGGACCAATTCGCTTCAAGGCGGCGTGGGCAAGCTGCTCAAACGTGACCAGGCGCCCTACATGGCGCGCGCTTCGGTCACCGAACGACTGACCCCCGAACAGTGGGAAAGCATCGGATGGCTGCGTCGAGGGCCGATCGAGAGCAACGCCTCCGCGTTCCATTGGGCCGTACCGACCTCCGATGGTCGAATCGTGTTCAATTCGACCTTGAACGGAGCCATCTCGCGCCACGGTGAGTACGAACCGATGGCGAGCGCGGATGGTGCTGACTTCTCCGAAGAGCAGATCCGCCGGATATTCCCGCAACTCCGAAACGTGAGACGTTTCCAGACGTGGGGCGGACCGGTCTCGATCACGCGTGACCTGGTGCCCCATATCGGGTATCTCGCGGGCGACCGCGTGATGTACATCAACGGCTGCTGGGGGCATGGCCTGTCGATCAGCCATCTCCACGGAAGAACTGTCGCCGAGATCCTGCGCGGCGAGAAGTCCGAATTCAGTGACTTCTGGATGCTGAAGAAGAAAAAACAACCGTGGCCTATCCCTCCCCTGGACTACGTTGGCAAGGTACTCGTCTGGCAGCAGCGCAAGACGAGGGCCATGAAGGACTCGGTCGGCACGATTTTCGAATAGCGAGTCAGATCAAGCGACTCGCGACCGGACACCAATCTCGATCATTGAAAAGGATGGACATGGAAGCCGTGACGAATGAATTGAAAGTCTTCCTGAAGGATCTCGGCGAAGCCACGGCTCGGGTCGATGCCGACGAGATCCTCAGCCGCTTTTACGACGACGATGTGCTCATCGTCGGCGAGGGCAGCCCTGGCGCCCTCCGTGGTGCCGAGGCTTTTCGCAGCGTCTTGTCGGGATACCTGGCCGAATGGGGCGCCGGCGTCAGCATGGTCTTTCGCCTCGACAAGCACGTGGTCGCCTCGGAAACGGTCGCATCGGCATATGTCGATGCGACCTGCCAGCCCGCCAGACCCGATGCCGAGACCGGACGCTACCGTGTCCACATGGTCTGGCAGAGAGGCCCCAAGGGTTGGCGAATCGTCCAGGAGATGTTCGCCGTCGGCTCGTTGTAGACGCTGCCTGCCGAATGACGCCAACAGCAAGACGACGGCTCGTTCGAACCACTTGACTCTCACCACGCGCACAAGAGCGCCACCTCGCCATGGACGCAAAGACCTTCGACGACTTCATCGCGGCATTCAATGCCCATGACCTGGATCGCCTGCTCACGTTCTTCGCCGACGATGCTGTCTACAGCTCGCACTCCGGCACGGAGCCGATGGGCACGGTGTTCACAGGACGTGCCGCCATCCGGACCGCGCTCGCGACCCGTTTCAGCAAATCGCCGGATGGCCAGATCGTGATGACCTCGCCCGCCATCATCAACGGCGACGACGGTGCGTCGGAATGGTATTTCGAGTTCCGCGACGAGCAGCATCGTCTCGGCCGCGTCTACGGCTGCGACATCTTCAAGTTCCGCGGCAACAAGATTCTTGTCAAGAACGTCTACGGCAAGAGCCAGACGCCCTCGTAAGGCTTTCGCAATCGATTGGCGTCATCGGCTTCATTCCTTGGACGCACCTCTTGTCGACTGTCTCGCCAAGCTTATTGGTCGCTGGCGGATGCGGTCGCGGGTAGCGGCACAGCGGCCGCACGAGCGGGTAGCGTGCGGGCAAGATATTCCACCGCTCGAGCCGCCATGTCCTGCACGCCGGGAAGCACACGATCGGCCTCCGGCAGCGTCCCAAACAAGACAACGGCTCCTTCGGAGATCATGGCCATCAGGTACGCCAGTTCGGTTGCCGTTCGTTCGTCGACCGCGCCATTCGATCCCTTGACCACGACGACTCCTGCTCGCGTGGCGCGTCGATAGAAGCGGTCCAACGCCTCGGCGGCGATCGGCTGGTGACAAGCCAAGGCCCACAGTTCACGGCACAGGCGCGTCGTTCTGGGCGCGACGGCGTCCTCGATCAGCCAGCGCATCAGGTCGCCGACCGGCCGCCCACTCTCGATTCCTTGATGGGGAGCCGCGATTCGATCGACATACCCTGCAAGAACGTGCTCGATGAGGGCCTCGGTCAAGGCCGCCTTGCTCGGGAAGTGATACGTCAGGTTGCCGATGGCGATACCCGCCTCCTCCGCGACCTTGCGGGACGTGAACGCAGCGTACCCGACTCGCTCGAGCACTCTCTCGGACGCTTCGAGAATGCTTTGCCGTGTCTCGACGCTCCTGGCGCTGCGCGCAGCGGCTGGTATGGCGCTCGTCAAGCCGCGTCTTGCCCTCTCCACGCCCGTCATCCTGGCCCTCCTCCCCAAGAGCTGGTGATCTACGACCGTCGCCGCGCCCAGAAGGTCTCGGTCAGATGAGAAACGTCCTTGGCACCGTCACCACTCTCCACGGCGAGCTTCAGCATGTCGACGAGCCCATGGGTCATCCCGGTAGGCACCCCCGTGGCTTCGAAGGTGTCGGCCACGTACTGCATGCCCGCAAGGTGCAGATCGATGCTGGCTTGATCCCCCTTGAAGTTGCCGGTGGACATTCGTTGCACGCCATCTCGAATACCGTCCAGAACCTCATCCAGCGAGAGGCGCGACATCAGGTAGAAGTCATCGATGCCGATCCCGGACTTGCGAGCCACCGCAGCCGTTTCGTAGAACAGGCCCAGCGAGCCGATCATGAAGGAACTCAACGCGAAGTACGCACCTGTCACCTTTCCTGGATCCGGCCCCAGGAAGTACGGAGAGCTGCCCAGACTGGAGAGCGTTTCACGATGCCCTTCGAAACTCGAGTCGCCACCATAGACGATCAGCGCACTCGGCCGTCCAATGCTGCGCGGGTACGCCACGATGCCGCCGGCAATGAACCGCCCGCCATGACGCTTGACCAGCGCTTGCTGGGCATACACCTGCTCGGGCAACCCTGTGCTCAATTGGACGAACGTCCGATCATTCAGAGCATCGGCGACACCTGGTTGATTCAAGACGTCGTTAGCGACTTCGTAGTCCAGCACGCACATGATGACGAGCGGACTCGAGACAATCGCCTCTGCGGCGGAAGCAGCCAACTTCGCACCGTTCGCCACCAAAGGCTTGGCCCTGTCGGCGCTTCGGTTCCAGACCGTGACCGCGTGGCCGCGGGCCAGCAGCGCGCTCGCGAGCGCCGATCCCATACCGCCCAGGCCTAGCACTGCGACCGCGCTTGCTTCACTCATGATTCCACCGTTCGAGGGTCAACGTCGACTGCGCCGCGGCTCACAAGAGATTCATCCGCGTTCACACCATGACTTCAAGCATAGGGATCACTTGCGCTGGCCAGAGGGTTCGCTAAGGACAACATGGGGTCGAACTCGGTCTGCTGGAGCCTGAAGAAGCGTAGACGTTCAGTCGCGGAGTCCATGTCTCGAGTTCTGGCGAGCCGAGGCGGACCCCACGTTTGGCCGATGAGCACACCGCCTTTGCCTCGTCGCACCTTTCATCGCTGCCGTGCACGGCCTACCTTTCAGGAGGTAAGCCGAACGCGTCATCGATAGGCATGCATTTCGAGCGGGCAGACGGACACGAATAACAACCCGCACCGATGCGGACCAGTTCATGAAGGCAGGGTCATGTCAATTCTTGGGCGACACGTGTTGCGATCGGTCCTCGTGGGATGGATTGCACTGGGCTGCGGTCAGGCATGCGCAGAAACCATCATCATCGGTCAAACGCTGCCCTTGTCTGGCCGGAGCAACGTGCTTGCGAACGAGCTCGCTGCCGGACGCGCTGCCTGCCTCGCAGCTGCGGATGCTTCATCGACGTCGGCAGGTCGAACGCTGCGGCTGGTGACACTCGACGATCGCGGTAACTCCCAGGTTGCGCTCAAGAATGCGATCAGCCTGATGGAACAGTCTGGCGCAGTGGCACTGTTCGGCCCCATGGGAACATCCACCTCGAGCGAACTGCTCCCCTGGGCTCTGCGAATGAAGATGCCTGTCGTTGGCCCCTACGGTGGTGACGTGGCGAGTCGCTCCAAAGATTGGGCCACGACGTTCTTCGTGACCGCGAACCTGAGCGCCGAGGCCCAGCGAATTGCAGAGCACCTGGCTTCCTTGGGAACTCACAAGGTGGCTGTGGCGTACTCGGAGGATCCGGATGGAAAAGCCGAACTTGAAGCCTTCGAGGAAGGGCTTGCCGTCACCGGCCTACGACTGTCGATGGCGTTGCCTGTCAAGGTGGACGGAAGCGACCTGCCCTCGATCATGAAGCGAATATCTTCGGCCAATCCAGAAGTCGTCCTCCTGGCGACAACGGGTGCAACGACCATCGCAACGTTGAAGGCCATGGAGGCCTCGCGGATGGCCGGTGCCGCTCCGACATCCGCCTATACGCTCTCTTCAGGCGCCACCCAGGACGAGCTTAGCTCCCTCGGCTCGGCCGCCCGCGGGTTGACCATCAGCCAAGTCGTGCCTTCGCCCTACGATACGACCCTCCCAGTCATCGTAACTTACCAAGCTGCCATGCGTGTCGCTGGTCACAAGCCTTCCTATGCCAGCCTGGAGGGATGTCTTGACGCGCTGACCCTGGTCGACGTACTGAAGCGCAAGGAGGGTGAAGTCACCCGATCCGGACTGCTGAAAGCTCTGCGCTCAACAGGTGTCGTGAAGCTCGGAGGCTTTGAAATCGATCTTGCAGATCGTGACAAGCCGGGCTCGAAGTTCACCGACATCGTTCTGTTCGGAAACGACGGCCGTGTGATTCATTGACAAATCCACAAGGACGGCGCATCTCAGAATGCAGTTCTTGAATCGACCCACCGTTCTGCCCATTGCCAATCCGCGGGTCAACGCGGCCAGATTCACGCCGACCGCGTGACAGCATCATGACTTCAGCACTCACCGACTCCGCAGCGTCCTGGCTGGACGAGATTCCAACTCGCCTGGCCGCACTCGACGCTGCGCATCTGACGCGTCGTCGTCGCCGCGTGCGGCCCGCCAATGGCGCATCACTGTGGGTTGATGGCCGCAAGATGCTGGCGTTCTGCAGCAACGACTACCTGGGGCTGTCGCAGCACCCCGCGTTGCGCGCCGCCGCTTGCGAGGCCGCGCGGGAATATGGCGTTGGCAGCGGCTCCTCGCCGATGGTCAGCGGCCACAGCGAAGCCAACTCAGCGCTCGAGATGGAGCTCGCGACGTTCGTCGGTCTCGAGCGCGCGCTGTACTTCTATGCCGGCTATGCGACCAACGCCAGCATCGTGCCCGCTCTGGTCGGCGCCGGCGACGCGCTGTTCTCGGACGCGCTCAACCACGCCTGCTTGATCGATGGCGCACGCCTGTCCAAGGCAGACATCCACCGCTATGGGCACGCCGACATGGCACAGTTAGACGGCCTGCTGCGCGCCAGCAACGCGCGTCGCAAGCTGGTCGTCAGCGATGCAGTCTTCAGCATGGACGGCGACGTCATCGACATCCCCGCGCTGATCACGCTATGCGAGCGTCACGACGCACTGCTGCTATTGGACGACGCCCACGGCTTCGGGGTCTGCGGCCCGCAAGGGCGCGGCTCGCTAGCCGCGGTTGATCGCGTCGGCGGTCATGCGAGCCGCCGCGTCCTGTACATGGCCACTCTCGGCAAGGCCGCAGGGGTCGCCGGAGCGTTCGTCGCCGGCAAGGACACGTTGATCGAGTGGCTGCTCCAGAAGACGCGTAGCTACACATTCGCCACAGCCGCGCCTGCCTTGCTCGCGCAGAGTATCCGGGCGGCGCTGCGTGTGATGCAGGCAGAGCCCGAGCGGATCGCGCGTTTGCATCGCCACATCGCTGCCTTTCGCGCCGGGCTGCCGGCAGCGATCGCCGGTACGAACTGGACGTTGCTACCCTCGAATACCGCCGTTCAGGCGCTGATCATCGGTGAGAACGAAGAAGCGCTGCAGGTCATGAGAACACTCGCCGAAGCGGGTCTATGGGTGCCGGCAATCCGCCCTCCTACCGTGGCGAACGGCACAGCCCGCCTAAGAATTGCGCTTTCTGCAGCGCATGAGGCCGCGGACATCGACCTTTTGCTTGCGGCACTTGCAAAAGTTGCGTCAACGGTTGGCATCGAAAGCCGGAAATAGGCTGGCCTGACCGTGTCGACATGACGGCAAACAGCGGCTGGGCAGGCCCGCTCTACGCTCAGCGCGAGATTTTCAAGTTTTTGACAGGCCTTCCGACAGCCTGACTCGAACTACTTTGGCTCGGCCGTCGAAAATCGGCCCAAAACAACTCGACAGTTGTTCCAGCCGGTGTTGAGTGCTCGACTCGATGTCACGCCCGACCTCCAGATTGACCGAAGTGAACCTCTGGTGTTACCTCGGGCAGTTCTAAAGTTATTTGGTCACGTGACCATATTCAAGTCTTCTGAGCTTCGCCGCTCTCGAAATACGAATCCGGGGCGTGACGGGCGCTTGCACTGTCGACCTAGCGCAAGCTGTTGCGAAACAGACCGATCCATGCGATCGCGGGAGCAATCATGCACGTCGAGACAGCCGCCTCTCGGGAATGCCACTTCGAGCTTCGTTTCGAATCACTCTTCAACGCTGCACCTGACTACGCGTTTCCATGCGATGCGCGCGGACAGGTCGACATGGACGCGCTCACTCATCGCGCCTTGGTGAACTATCTCTTCGTGCGAGGTGCCGTTGGTCACGAGTTCCTGACCCCGATGGTCGAGAGCAGACCGAACAACTGAATTCGAAGATTTCTGAATTTCGGCGAGACCGAGCCCAGATGTTGGCCTTTCAGCTGCCTTTAATCAACCTCGAGACAGGGATGGTCAGCCGTGGTACCCGCGACGACCCTACTCTTCTTTCGGGAGTCCGAGTCTCGGCGCCTAATGCACCTATTTCAATAAGAACAGCTATCACCATACCTGTCAACGGAGTATGCCGAGGATCATCAAGGCTGCACGGTCACCGAGATTGCGACGCACCTGGACATCGCACGTTCAACGATCTCCTCGTGGCTCATCCGTCGAAACGATGACTCAGAAGTCTCGAGACTCAAATGCGCCTTGGCAACGCGTCCGTCACCCCACTTTCGATCGCCAGCGAGTCGCCCTGGTCAGCGATCAACCCAATGCCAGCTTGCTGTTGAGCTGATCAACTCGCCGGCGGCGAGCTCGACAGAATGCAACAAAGTGCAACTGCAACGGGGGCTTTCAAGGTGACAGGGGATGCAGGAGGATTCCAACATGTCCGAGCTCCACGACTTCGTTGATGAGTTGCTTACAGCTACAGACGTCGCCGCATATCTGCGCGTTTCATTGCGAACCTTCAATCGCTTGCATTTAGCGGGTGAAGGACCGACCCATCTATTGATCGGACGTCAACGTCGGTGGCGCAAGTCGGATGTGGCGGCTTGGGTGGCTCGCGAGCTGAGGAACAAGCCAACAGCGCAAGGAGAACCGGAATAGGTCGAGTCGGTCCGCCGAGGGATCCTCAACGCCTAGGCAGGCATTCAGACGTGCCTCGCCCAACCCAGTGGTCGTACTCGATCTATCGCCGATGATTTGGCGTTCCGAAATGAGTCAGCAACCCAGAGGGGCGTCACCTCGGCAAATGCTCGCCACAAAGGCGAAGCCCCCTGAACACTCGCGTGATCAGAGGGCTTCAGACCTCACAGCTTGGACCCTGTTGAGGCCATTGTGCGGATGCCGGCCGCGCGTGTCAACAAGATGCGCGGCTGGGCGGCGCCGTGCCTGCCTTGACGTTGCAACAGCCTGCATCGAAGTGCCAAAGCGCACCATTGCAGAATCGCGCGCCCCTCCATTTCCTCAATCATGGAATGGAGATTTACGTGGAAAAACTTCAAGGAATCACGGCGCCTTTCGCCAATGAACTGAACGATACCGAACAGGAGCCTGACGAGGTCGAACGGGCCATGGTGCCCGACGCTGACAGCGCTCGCTCGCCGGCGATGTCGGACGGCACCTCTCTTGCGACGCCTGCGCGAGCGATCCGCGACGGCGGCAAGGTAGCGAGCGCGCGCGCGCATGTGTACGACGAGATCGACGCGGCGGTGGTGAAGCTCGGATTGAGCTTGCTTGCGAAGAATTACATCCTGGGCGCGCTCAAGTCGCCGTCTCGCCGTCCTCACGGTCGCGTCACTGGGCGCTACCCCTCGCCTGGCATGGGTGTGTCCTTCGGGATCGAGCACGGACCGCTTGGCGTAGCGGCACTCACGGAGCTCGAGACCGATTCCAAGTGGAAGGTACGTTCCATCTTGCGTGGTACGCGCAAGAGCAAGAAGTCCGGCCCGACTGGTAAGGGCGGCGGCGGTGACTCCGCACCTCCGACTCCGGTACCGGCAATCCCAAGCAACACGGGGCCGAAGTCTCCGGCGGGCACCCCGTTCGAACGCAATCCCACGCGCGATGTCGTCGGTGAGGAGGCCTGAAAATGAAGCCGAGTCAGATCGTCGACTATTCGCAATACCCCCGTTCCGCCTTGAAGTCGGAGGCGCCTATCAATTTCGGTGAAGCGACTGTCGAGAGCGTGGACAGTTACGTTGAGCGGCTTACCAGCACGCACGATGTCCAGCGAAAGGACATCGAATGCTACGTGACTGGCGATAACGAGCCGCGTCGTCGCTCTGCCGGTCACGTCGAACCGCTTCGGCCGGACAGCCCGTACGCCTCTTCGGAAAAGTTCGCTACCGCGCTTGCAGCTTTGACGCACCAACCCACGGTCGCGCGTCTTGGCCTCGGCTGGATGCACACCATGCTCGGACGCAGTGATGCGTTGAAGCCCTACTCTGCCTGGTGCTCCATCTGCCTTAGGCAGGCCCATTATGGACGAGCGCCTCACAGCAAGCCGCTAAGCTGGTCCATCAGAGGGGTGGAGGCATGCGTCATTCACGGCGTAAAACTTTCGACTACCTGCAGCAACTGCGGCCTCAGCCTCAATGTTCGATCGGGCCTGAAATACCCGTTCGAGCTTTGCCCGCATTGCGCAGTGCCGCTTTTCAAGATTGATGAGATCGAACAGCGAATTGCAATCCTGGCGTCTGAGGAGCAGATGATTGTTGCAAGACAAGTCGGAGAGATGTTGGCGTCGTTGCCGATGCTGCCATTGCAGGCTTTGCATGCCCCCAACCTTCGCGATGTCATCGATTCTTGCAATCGCCGAGGCATCGGTGGCACCAATCAGCTGATTCGCAACGCAGACATCAGCAAGGGTCACCTCTCGGCGCTCTTAAAGGGTGCCAAGGCGGGTCTGGACACGTGGGTACGCGTAGCTGTGGGCGCGGACCTATCACTCGCCGGGCTATTCTCCGACGGACTCTGGAAGGAAGACGTCAGCGGCGTTTGTATAGCCTGGAAGCCGACCATGTTGCCTCGTGTTCGTCGACCGCCGATTGACTGGTCAGCGACCGTTCAAATCGCGGAAGCGCAGATTGCTAGTGGCAGCTCCAAGGGCTTCTACGCCTTTTGCCGCGAAATGGGAATCGACCAGAGGCACGCTGGAAAGATGCTTGGAAATCTTCAAGGGGCGCTCAACCTTGTTGCAGGCGGCAACAAAGCTCAGAGAAAACTCGAGCGCGTGCAGGCCCTCGCCCGCAAGATGAAGAGCGCCGCTGAGGAGTTTCACCGAGCCGGCGTTAGGGTTTCGGCCCGGTCGATGGCCCGACACTTGGAGTTTTCGCGCCAGGCAACCGACTTCGTGCTCGCCTACGGTAGCTTTGCCGCTGAAGTGGGCGCCAAGCCCTACATCGGGAAGCGCCGCAAGAGTCGCGCTAAGCCACGCCCCCCGGAACAAACTTCTGATTTGCTCAACGGTTAGAGCAAGACTTGGCCGAAAGAATTTCTACTTTCAAGTGGCCACTAGGCCAGCTTCAGGCCTAAGTCACAATCCGTTAAGAATCAAGGGCTTAGCTGTTCTGGTGGCCTGGGGCGGAATCGAACCACCGACACGCGGATTTTCAATCCGCTGCTCTACCAACTGAGCTACCAGGCCGTCTTCTTCAGACTTGCTTCGCGAGCCGGCTCGTTTCCGAGCGATCAGCGAAGCCCATCATGATAGCAGATTTCTGGTCGGCGACACTGACGATGTCAGGCCGCCGGCGCGAAATTTCAGCCGCCAGCGCCGCGCTTGCCGCGCGACAGATCCACGCCCAGCTGCTTCAGCTTGCGGTACAGGTGAGTCCGCTCGAGTCCGGTCTTCTCGGCCACGCGTGTCATCGAACCGTTCTCGCGCGCGAGGTGGAACTCGAAGTAGCTCTTCTCGAA
>FTIR01001744.1_pt3 | contig 15765 bp, 13 predicted proteins | sample 1658041 | NCBI WGS metagenome assembly FTIR01 (sample SAMEA3914793, study PRJEB12502) | metagenome | biome: forest; material: soil | place: Canada | collected 2011-07-03 | depth 0.3 m | reverse complement strand
TTCATCCGCTCGTTCGGCGCCAAGGGCATCATCCTGTCGGGCAGCCACGCGAGCACCTACGAGGACGCCGAGCTGCGCGCGCCGCAGGCGGTGTGGGATTCGAAGGTGCCGGTGCTGGGCATCTGCTACGGCATGTTCGCGATGACCGTGCAGCAGGGCGGCGAGGTGGAGCCCGCGCACGAGCGCGAATTCGGCTACGCCGAGGTGCGCGCGCACGGCCACACGAAGTTGCTGGACGGCATCGAGGACTTCACGACGCCCGAAGGCCACGGCATGCTCAAGGTCTGGATGAGCCACGGCGACAAGGTCACCAGGCTGCCGCCGGGCTTCCAGCTGATGGCCAGCACGGGCAACTGCCCGATCGCGGGCATTGCCGACGAGTCGCGTGGCTACTACGGCGTGCAGTTCCATCCCGAGGTCACGCACACCGTGCAAGGCCGCGCGTTGCTGAACCGCTTCGTGCTGGACATCGCCGGCGCCAGGCCCGACTGGATCATGACCGACCACGTCGCAGTGGCCGTCAAGCGCATCCGCGAGCAGGTCGGCGACGAGGAAGTCATCCTGGGTCTGTCCGGCGGCGTCGATTCCAGCGTCGCCGCGGCGCTGATCCATCGCGCGATCGGCGACCAGCTCACCTGCGTGTTCGTCGACCACGGCCTGCTGCGCCTGGACGAAGGCAAGATGGTGATGGAGATGTTCGCCGGCCGCCTGCATGCCAAGGTGATCCACGTCGACGCCAGCGCGCAGTTCCTGGGTCATCTCGCCGGCGTCACCGACCCGGAAGCCAAGCGCAAGATCATCGGCCGCGAGTTCGTCGAGGTGTTCCAGGCCGAGGCCAGGAAGCTGGCCAATGCCAAGTGGCTGGCGCAGGGCACGATCTATCCGGACGTCGTCGAGTCCGGCGGCGCGAAGACCAAGAAGGCCACCACGATCAAGAGCCACCACAACGTCGGCGGCCTGCCTGCGACGCTGGGCCTGAAGCTGCTGGAGCCGTTGCGCGACCTGTTCAAGGACGAGGTGCGCGAACTGGGCGTGGCGCTGGGCCTGCCGCCCGAGATGGTCTACCGCCATCCGTTCCCCGGTCCGGGCCTGGGCGTGCGCATCCTCGGCGAGGTGAAGAAGGAGTACGCCGACCTGCTGCGCCGCGCCGATGCGATCTTCATCGAGGAACTGCGCAACTGGAAGGACGGCGCGACGGGCAAGAACTGGTACGAGCTCACCAGCCAGGCCTTCGCCGTGTTCCTGCCGGTCAAGAGCGTCGGCGTGATGGGCGACGGCCGTACCTATGACTACGTCGTCGCGCTGCGCGCCGTGCAGACCAGCGACTTCATGACGGCCGACTGGGCCGAGCTGCCGTACGGGCTGCTGAAGAAGGTGTCGGGGCGCATCATCAACGAGGTGCGCGGCATCAACCGCGTCACCTACGACGTGAGCTCGAAGCCGCCTGCGACGATCGAGTGGGAGTGAGGCAGAGGACGTCGAGGTGAGCGATCAGTTCTCGCTGTTCCCGCCGCCGCCCGGGCGCGGGCCGACGCGACCGCCGCAGACCCGGAGGGTGTCGAAGGCGCGTCTGCACAAGGTGTTCTTCGCGCTGCGGCCCTCGGCGCAAGAGGCGGCGCACATCGCGGCGCGGGCGGCGGACGACGACCGTCGGCTCTCGGTCGGCGGCCAGCCGCTCGAACCTGGACGCCTGCATGTCACGTTGCGCCTGATGGTCGAATATGCCGATGTCTTTCCGATGTCGGACGTCGAGTGCTGGATGACGGCTGCGGCGTCCGTGCGGATGGCGCCTTTCGAGGTCGTGTTCGACCGCGTCGCGACCTTTGGCGGCAGCGGCCAGCCACTCGTTCTGAAGGCGAGCGCCGAGTCGGCCGTCGCGGCCGTCCGCGCGCTTGACCATGCGTTCGGGGCGGCGCTCGCGGGCTTGGGAAAGCGCGCCGTTCCGAGAAGCTTCGAGCCTCACATGACCGTGTCGTACCACGGAGCCCGGATGATCGAGACGCCGATCGAGACTATCCGATGGACGGCCCGCGACTTCGTGCTGATCGACAGCCATCAAGGCGAGCATCTGCATGAAGTGCTCGGCTGCTGGCCGCTGGAACTCTGAAGCTCAGGCGGCCAGGGCCTCGTCTATCGCCTGCACCAGCCGCGGGTCATCCGCGGTGACGTCCGGCGCGAAGCGCGCGATGACCCGGCCGTCGCGGCCGACCAGGAACTTCTCGAAGTTCCACAGCACGTCGACCGGATTCGTCGGCGCGATGCCGTAGCCCTTCAGCCGCTCGCGGAACGGGCCGTCGCCGATCGCCGTCGGCTGGGCTGCCGTGAGGCCGGCGTACAGCGGATGCTGGTCGGCGCCCAGCACCGAGATCTTGGAGAACAGCGGAAACTTGACGGCGTAGTTGAGCGAACAGAACTCGCTGATCTCGGCGTCCGTGCCGGGTTCCTGCGCGCCGAAGTTGTTGGCCGGAAAGCCGAGCACTTCCAGGCCTTGCGCGCGCTTGTCCTCGTATAGCTTCTCCAGGCCTTCGTACTGCGGCGTCAGGCCGCATTTCGAGGCCACGTTGACCACCAGCAGCACCTTGCCGGCGTAGGCGCCGAGGCTGGCGGGCTGGCCGTCGATGCGGGCGACGGGGATGTCTTGGAGCTGGGTCATGGCGTTCGATCGGCGTTGATGGAAGGCGTTCATCGTAGCCAGGCAAGTGCGGGTGCATCGTCGCCGTGGGCATTGCCGCCGTGCAACGATAATGCGTCCTTTGAATCCGCCATCGAGCCATGCCATGAGAGCCATGCTCACCTTTGCGTCCTTGCTGATCGTGCTGGCCGTCGTCGCGCTGGCTATGCGCAGCCAGCTGCAGGCCAGCAAGCGTTTCCTGCCCGCGTCGGCGGCGTCCGACGCGGCGTCGGCGCCGTTCGGCGGCAGCAGCTCGCCCAGCGTGGCGCAGTACCAGCGCGAGCTCGACAAGGCGATGAAGGCCGAGGCGCAGCACACGGCCGACCAGGCGGCGAGCGCCGGCGAAGACGGCACGCGTTGAGCGCCGCGATCCCCTTGAGCACGCCTTTGCCACCTGCCGCCGCAGACCTGCCGCCGCCGTTCAGCCCCGCTGAAGAGAGTGCGATGCGCCAGGCGCTCGACCAGGCGCAGAACGCGTGGCTGGTCGGCGAAGTACCGGTGGGCGCGGTGATCCTGCGCGACGACGCCGACGGCGTGCCGCGGGTCGTCGCCACCGGCTACAACCGGCCGATCACCACCACCGACCCCACCGCGCATGCCGAGCTGGTGGCCTTGCGCCATGCGGCCCAGTTGCTGGACAACTATCGGCTGCCCGATTGCACCCTCGTCGTCACGCTGGAGCCCTGCGCGATGTGCGCCATGGCCCTGATCCATGCGCGCTTCAAGCGCGTGGTGTTCGGCGCGCGCGATCCGAAGACCGGCGCCGCGGGCTCGGTCGTCGACCTGTTCGCGCTGCCGCAGCTCAATCACCAGACCACCGTGGTCGGCGGTTGCATGGAGGCCGAATGCGGCACGCTGCTGCGCGAGTTCTTCGCGGAGCGGCGCGCCGCGCACAAGGCCCGGCAGGCGGCGCTGACTTCGGCCGCGCCGGCGCCGGCCGACGACGAAGCGATCCCCGTGGCCGACGTCATCGCAGCCTCGGACGACGATGCCATCCCGGTCGGCGTCGCCACCGAGATCGATCCCCCGTCCCCGGACGATTCCCCAGACCAACGAGGAGCGACGCGATGACCTCGCTGATCCTGTACACCCCCGCCGGCGTGCTGGCCAACGCCGCGCCGCTGCGCCTTGCCGCCAAGCGCCTCGAGACCTACGGCTTCGACGTGACGATCGACGAGGCCGCGCTGGCCCGTCACCAGCGATTCGCGGGCGAAGACGACATCCGCCTCGAGGCGATCCACCGCGTCGCGCGCGCGCAGCCGGACGTCGCGCTGGCCACGCGGGGCGGCTACGGGCTCACGCGCCTGCTCGACCGCATCGACTGGACGCTGCTGGCCAGGAGCGTGGAAGCGGGCACCCGCTGGGTCGGCTACAGCGACCTGACGGCGCTGCAGATGGGTCTGCTGGCGCACAAGAAGGCACCCAGCTGGTGGGGCCCGCTCGCCTGCGACGACTTCGGCCGTCCCGAACTCGACGAGGTGACGCCCGACTGCTTCGCCGAGGCGATGACGGGGGCGTTGGAGGCCGTGGGCTTTCGCACCGAGGCCGGCTTCGACGGCCTGGACACCCGCGGCCTGATGTGGGGCGGCAACCTCACGATGCTGTGCTCGCTGCTGGGCACACCGCACTGGCCCCGGGTGAAGGGCGGGGTGCTGATGCTCGAGGACGTCGGCGAACACCCGTACCGCGTCGAACGCATGCTGCTTCAATTGCACCAGGCCGGGGTGCTGGCGTCGCAGAAGGCGATCCTGCTTGGTGCATTCACCGACTGGAAGAAGTCGCCGCTGGATCGCGGCTACAGCCTGAAGACCGTGGTCGCGACCCTGCGCTCGCTGGTGGACGTGCCGATCCTCACCGGCTTCCCGTTCGGCCACGTGCCGACCAAGGTGACGGTGCCGTTCGGCGTCAAGGGCCATCTGGTGGTGCAGGGCCGCGACGTCTTCCTCGGCTGGGACGAGGATCATGCGCATCATCACCATGACCACGGCGAGCATGATCACGACCATGGTCATGCCGACCACGGCCATGCTCGCTGAGCGGGATGCACAGGGTTGTCTAGTCAGGCTTGCTGCAGGCTGACGGGAATGGGCACTGCCCTTGCTTGTTGCGGTGCAGCAAGGGCTGAAAACCCCTAGGGGCGGGCCGGCGCGGCGCCCATAAAATTTGCGCGCACGCCTCGTGCGGCCTCGGGCACAACTCGATGGCTGCCGGAGGCGGTTTTGTTTTGTTGGCGAGCCGTCGGGGTCATCCCCTGTTTCGGGTTCGCGGCTCGAGTTCTGGAGATCCGCATGGGCGGTGTATTTGGTCGTTGGAGTCGCGTTGGCGGATGGGTAGCCGGCGCGTTGCTGCTGCTGCTGGCCGGCTGCGACAACAGCCCCTGGGAAAGCGGCGCCGCCAGTCAGAACACGCTGTTCAGTGCGATGCAGGAAGGGTCGCCGCGCCACATGGATTCGGTGGCGTCCTACTGGTCCAACGACACCACCTTCACGTACCAGATCTACGAGCCGCCCTACGGCTACCACTACCTGAAGCGACCGTACACGCTGATCGGCAAGGCGGCCGAGGACGTCGCCAAGCCGCGCTACCTGGACAAGGACGGCAAGCAGTTGCCCGACGACGCACCCAGCGACCAGATCGCCGAGAGCGTCTACGACGTCCACCTCAAGCACGGCATCCTGTACCAGCCGCATCCGGCCTTCGCCAAGGATGCCGCCGGCAACTTCCTGTATCACCACCTGAAGCCGGGCGAACTCGGGCAGCGCTCGTCGCCGCTCGAATTCCCGGTGCAGGGCACGCGCGAACTCGTGGCCGACGACTTCGTCTACGCGCTCAAGCGCCACGCCACCACGCGCATCATCACGCCCATCTACGGCATCTTCTCCGAGTACGTGCTCGGGCTGAAGGAATACGGCGGCACGATCAAGCGCGAGGACGCGCGGCTGCGCGCCGGCACCGACCCATCCAGCCTCGACCGTCCGTTCCTCGACTTCCGCAAGTTCCCCCTCGAAGGCGCCACCGCGCCGGACAAATACACCTTCCGCGTTCGCATCAAGGGCCGCTATCCGCAGTGGAGCTACTGGATGGCGATGACGTTCATGGCCCCGGTGCCGTGGGAGGCGGATGAGTTCTACGCGCAACCCGGCATGGCTGCCCTGGGCCTCACCTACGACATCTGGCCGGTCGGCACGGGCCCGTTCATGCTCACCGAGTACCACCAGGATCGCCTCCAGGTGATGGAGCGCAATCCGAACTACCGCGGCGAGCCGTATCCTTGCGAGGGCGCGCCGGGCGACAAGGAAGCCGGCCTGCTCGACGACTGCGGAAAGAAGACCCCGTTCGTCGACAAGATCGTGATCGTCGGCGAGCGCGAGCAGGTGCCCCAGCGCGCCAAGTTCCGCCAGGGCTACTACGACCTCGAGGTGTTCGAGCGCACGGACAAGGGCCTCGAGTACATCGTCGAGAAGCAGAACTCCGAGGAGATCCGCAAGGACTACGACGCCAAGGGCTTCCGCCTCGATCGCTTCGACGACGTCAACAGCTACACGATCGGCTTCAACATGCTCGATCCGGTGATCGGCAAGGGCGACACGCCCGAGCAGCAGGAGCGCAACCGCAAGCTGCGCGAGGCCGTGTCCATCGCGATCGACTGGGAGGAGTTCTCCAAGATCTTCCCGCAACGCGCCGGCGCCACCGCCATGGGGCCGATCCCGACCGGCATCTTCGGCTCGCGTGAGAAGACGCCTGAGGGCCTCAACCCGATCACCCACCGACTGGTCAACGGCGTGCCGGTGCGGCGCTCCCTCGACGAGGCGAAGAAGCTGATGGTGGAGGCGGGCTACCCCGACGGACGCGACGTGCGCACCGGCCGTCCGCTGGTGCTGAACTACGACTTCTACGCGTTGCCCACGCCGGAGCGCAAGATCGAGATCGACTGGGTCGTGCGCCAGTTCTCCAAGCTCGACATCCAGCTCGAGGTGCGTGCCACCGACAACAACCAATTCCAGGACAAGGTGCGCAAGGGCAAGCATCAGGTGTTCTGGACCGGCTGGAACGCGGACTATCCGGACGCCGAGAACTTCCTCATCCTGTTCTACGGTCCGAATTCGAAGAGCGTGTCCGACGGCGAGAACACGTCCAACTACCAGAACCCCGAGTACGACGCGTTGTTCAACCAGATGAAGAGCCTGCCTGACGGCCCTCAGAAGCAGGCGCTGATCGACCAGATGGTCACGATCCTGCGCAAGGACGCGCCGTGGGCCTGGGGCTATTTCCCGTACGCGTCGGCCGCGGTGCAGCACTGGGTCTACAACTCCAAGCCGGCGATCCTGATTCGCGACCATGGGCGCTACCTGCGCCTGGACGTCGACGAGCGGCGCCGCGCCCAGGCGGCCTGGAACAAGCCCATCTGGTGGCCCATGGTGGCGTTGCTCGTGCTGTTCGCTCTGCTCCTGCTGATCGCCAACCGCAGCTTCAAGCGCCGCGAACGCACCAATGCGCGCGGCGAAGTCCTCGGCATCACCCGAAGCAACCCCAAAGTCGCCTGATGTTTTCCTATCTCACCCGACGCTTCGCCTACGGCCTGTTGATCCTGCTGGGCGTCAACCTGCTCACGTTCTTCCTGTTCTTCACCGTCAACACGCCGGATGACATGGCTCGCCTGAACATCGGCGGCAAGCACATCACGCAGGATCTCATCGACAAGTGGAAGATCGAGCGCGGCTACGACAAGCCGCTCTACATCAACGACGCGAAGCAGGGCAGCGAACGCGTGACCGACACCATCTTCTGGGACCGTTCGGTGTCGCTGTTCGAGCTCCGCTTCGGCCGGGCCGACTCCGAAAGCGCCGGTGACATCGGGCCGGAGGTGGCACGGCGGATGTGGGTGAGTCTGCAACTGGCGGTGCCGCTGTTCGTGCTGCAGGTCATCGCCAGCACAGCATTCGCGCTGCTGCTGGTGATGTTTCGCCAGACGCGGCTCGACTTCTGGGGCGTGGTCGTGTGCGTCGTGATGCTGTCCATCTCGAGCCTGTTCTACATCATCGTCGGCCAGTTCATGTTCTCACGCCTGCTGCGCATTGCACCGATCTCGGGCTACGTGCCGGGGCTCGACGTGGTCAAGTTCCTGGTGCTGCCCGTGGCGCTGTCGCTGCTGTCGCGCCTGGGCACCGAGGCGCGCCTGTACCGCGCCATGTTCCTCGAGGAGATCGGCAAGGACTACGTGCGCACTGCACGCGCCAAGGGCCTGGCCGAGTCCGTGGTGCTCGTGCGCCACGTGTTGCGCAATGCGCTGATTCCCATCGTGACCAGCGCCGGCTCCTACCTGCCCTATGTGTTCCTGGGCAGCCTCGTGTTCGAGAGCTTCTTCGGGCTGCCGGGCCTCGGTGCCTACGTGATCGACGCGATCACGAAGCAGGATTTCGCCGTCGTGCGCACGATGGTGTTCGTCGGCTCGCTCCTCTACATCGCGACTTACGTCCTCATCGATGTCGTCTACACCTGGGTCGATCCCCGGGTCCGCCTGGGCTGAAGAGAATGTTCAAGTTCGTACCCCTCTGGACGGACGTCACGATCTGGGCGCTGGTCGTCTTTTTCCTGGCGTACGCCATGGCCGTCGTGCGCTCGCCCAATCTCGCGGCCAGCTGGCGCCGCGTGTTCCGCGACGCGCCGGCCATGTGTTCTGCGCTCGTGCTCGGGCTGTGCCTGTTGCTGACGCTCGCCGACAGCGTGCATTACCGCTTGCGCCTGGGCGCGACGGCCGGCGCGCCGGCGGGGTCGGTCCAGTACGAGGCGCAGGCGCATTCGCTGCTGGACCTCGTGCTGTCCGACCTGATCGACTCGCGCGAGGTCACCTACTCGCGGCCGTTCGACTACGTGAGCTTGACGATGGACACCGTGTCCGTCAACGGCCGCATGGTGCGCATGGCGCCGCGCCTGCTGCACGGCGGTGCGCACCTGTCGGATCCCGAACACCAGTGGCGCAGTGACCTGCTGTCGCGCGGCGGTGTGGGCCTGCTGCGCGGACTCGTGTTCGCCGCGCTGGCCGCGCTCGCGCTCATCGGCCTGGTGGCGCGCAGCCGTCGCGCCGGCTTCGTCGACACCGCGAGCAGCGTCTGGCGCAATGAGGGCGAGATTCCCTGGCGCGCGGCGCTGTGGACAGTGATGGTGCTGGCGACGCTGATCGGAATGACGGCGTCGCTGATGAGCGTCTATCACGTGCTGGGCACCGACACCACCGGCAACGACGTGCTGTACCAGGCGCTCAAGAGCATCCGAACGGCTTTCGTCATCGGCTCGTTGGCCACCATCGCCACGCTGCCGCTCGCGGTGGTGCTGGGCATCATGGCGGGCTATTTCCGCAGCTGGGTCGACGAAGTGATCCAGTACCTCTATACCGTATTGTCCTCGGTGCCCAACATCCTGTTGATCGCGGCCTGCGTGCTGATGGTGCAGGTGTTCCTCGACAAGCACCCCGACATGTTCGAGACCGGCGTCGAGCGGGCCGATGTCAAGTTGTTCCTGCTGTGCGCGGTGCTGGGCCTGACCGGCTGGGCTGGCCTGTGCCGACTGCTGCGTGCCGAGACGCTGAAGCTGCGCGAGCTCGACTACGTGCAGGCCGCGAACGCCTTCGGCGTCAGCTCGACGCGCATCATGGTGCGCCACATCTTTCCCAACGTCGCCCACCTGATGCTCATCGTCACGGTGCTCGACTTCTCGTCGCTGATCCTCTACGAGGCCGTGCTGTCGTACGTGGGTGTCGGCGTCGATCCGTCGATGAACAGCTTCGGCGGCATGATCAACCTGGCGCGCAAGGAGATGAGCCTGGACCCCGTGGTGTGGTGGAGCTTCGCTGCCGCGTTCGGCTTCATGGTGACGGTGGTGCTGGCCGTGAATCTGTTCGCCGACGGCGTGCGCGACGCGTTCGACCCGCGCGCCCGCGCGTTCCGCCCGCGCCTCGCGCGCAAGCCGGTCGCCCCGAACTAGGAACGACGAGCATGCTCCAGACTCAGGACCTCAAGGTGGCGCTCGACGCCGAACTCGGACTCGTGAAGGCCATCGACGGCCTCACCCTGTCCATCCAGCGCGGCGAGACGTTCGCGCTCGTCGGCGAATCCGGCTGCGGCAAGAGCATGACGGCGCTCGCGCTGATGCGTCTGCTGCCCGACAACGGCCGCGTGACCGGCGGCGACGTGCGGCTGGATCGCGACGACCTGCTCGCGCTGTCCGAGGCCGGCATGCGCGCGGTGCGCGGCGGGCGCATCGGCATGATCTTCCAGGAGCCGTCCACCAGCCTGAACCCGGTCATGAAGATCGGTGCGCAGATCGTCGAGGCGATCGAGGCCCACACGGCGCTGCGCGGCTCGGCAGCGCGCGCGAAGGCCATCGAGTGGCTGCGCCGCGTCGGCATTCCCGAGCCCGAGCGGCGCATCGACGACTACCCGTTCCGCATGAGCGGCGGCCAGAAGCAGCGCGTGATGATCGCGATGACGCTGGCGACCGAGCCCGACTTCCTTGTCGCCGACGAACCCACCACGGCGCTGGACGTCACGATACAGGCCCAGGTACTCGACCTGCTCAAGGAACTGCAGAAGGAGCAGGGCCTCGGCCTGCTGCTGATCACGCATGACCTGGCCGTCGTCGCGGGCATGGCGCATCGCGTGGCCCTGATGTATGCCGGCCAGATCATCGAGGTCGCGAAGGCGGAGGATTTCTTCGCCGACCCCAGGCATCCGTATGCGCGTGCGCTGTTGCGCGCGTTGCCCGACGCCCGCCGCCGTGGCCAGGCGCTGCAGGCAATACCCGGCACCGTCCCCGTCCTGACCCAGCAGTTCGGCGGTTGCCGCTTTGCGCCGCGCTGCGATCGCGTGATGGCGCACTGCGCCAGCACCGTGCCCGAGCTCACCGAGATCTCCGGGCGCGAACAGGCGGGCAGCCTGCACTCGGTTCGGTGCCTGCTGTTCACTCCTGGTGCATCGATTGCACCGGACGCGGGCGCATCGACCCGCGTCGACACCGTGCGTGCCCCGGATCGCGCCGTGGCGGCGCCGACAGGCACCCTGCTGGACGTCAAGGGCCTGTGCGTACGCTTTCCGATCCGTTCGGGCCTGCTGCAGCGCGGCAAGCGGTTCTTCAATGCCGTGGACGACATCTCGTTCTCGGTGGCCGAGCGCGAGACGCTGGCGCTCGTCGGCGAATCGGGTTGCGGCAAGACCACCACCGGCAAGGCCGTCGTCCAGCTGCTGCGCGGCAGCGCCACGTTCGAAGGGCAGGCGCTGCTGCAGGGGCGCAACCTGTTCGAGCTGTCGGGTACCGCGCTGACGCAGGCGCGGCGCGACATCCAGATCATCTTCCAGGATCCGTTCGCCTCGTTGAACCCGCGCATGCGCGTGGTCGACATCCTCGACGAGGGCATGATCTCGCTGCTGCCCGAGGTGGACGCGGGCGCGCGTCGCAAGCGCATCGAGCAGCTCGTGGACCAGGTCGGGCTACGCCGCGACGCGCTGGCCCGCTATCCGCACGAGTTCTCGGGCGGCCAGCGCCAGCGCATCGCGATCGCGCGCGCGCTGGCGGTGCAGCCCAAGCTCATCGTCTGCGACGAGCCCACGTCGGCGCTCGACGTCTCGGTGCAGGCGCAGATCCTGAACCTGCTATACGAGCTGCAACAGGAGCTGGGCGTGTCCTATCTCTTCATCACGCACAACATCGGCGTGGTCGAGTACATCGCCGATCGTGTCGCGGTGATGCGCGCGGGGCGAATCGTCGAGCAGGGCGACAGTGTGTCGGTGCTAGAGCATCCGCAGGACGCCTACACGCGCGCCTTGATCGACGCGGTGCCGCGGCTCGATCTGCCGGGCTGACCAATCCTGTCTAGGCAACTGGCGGCGCGCCTGAGGCGCGTCGTCGTGGCCGGGTGTGCGTTTCCGTGCTGAAAGACGCACTCTTTGCGGGCGATTTGGCGGCTTTGCCAGGGCCGATCCGGGCGGGGCATGTTAGGCGGTGTTTCTGCGTTGTCGCAGCGCGGGCGGATCACATTTCCATGCGCCCCGGAAACAAATCTGTTTCGCTGCATTCTCGCAACAGTTTGCTTAGGGAAAACGTTCGAAACGCGTTTCTGTTGGTGAGTCGAGCGCAGGCTTCATGGACAATCTTTTCACAAGCTTTATTGGCCTGTTCATCAGCCGTTCACAAACCGGCCTGTGACTTGCTTTGGAGCTGGGTCTATCGATCAACCTTTCCACCCCCTCAGGAGGGAACCCATGTTTCAACGTACGAAGATCTGTTCTGGTCTTCTCTTGGCTTTCGGCAGCAGCCTGCTCGCCGTCGCCCCGGGCGCCTTCGCCCAAGACACCAATGTTCAGCGCGTGGAAATCACGGGCTCGTCGATCAAGCGCGTCGATGCCGAGACGGCCGTTCCCGTCACCGTCATCAAGGCGGACGACCTGAAGAAGATGGGCGTCACGACCGTCGAGGAAATCCTCCAGAACATCAGCGCTGCACAGGTCCAGCAGACTTCCGCGCAGGCAGTGGGCGCGAGCACCGGCGGCGCGTCCTTCGCGGATCTTCGCGGCCTGGGCGCGAACAAGACGCTCGTGCTGCTGAATGGCCGTCGTATCGCCAACCAGGCGCTCGACAGCTCGGCGCCTGACCTGAACATGATCCCGTTCGCCGCGATCGAGCGTGTCGAAGTGCTGCGTGACGGTGCTTCCTCGCTGTACGGCACGGACGCCATCTCGGGCGTGATCAACTTCATCACCCGCAAGGACTTCCGCGGCGGTTCGATCTCGGTTGGCCTCGACGCTCCGCAACATCCGGGCGGCTCGCAGCACTCGGCGAACATGAGCTTCGGCTTCGGCGACCTGGACAAGGATGGCCTCAACGTCTTCGGCGTCGTCGACTTCCAGAAGCAGGGCGCCGTCATGTCCTCGCAGCGACCGGGCAACCAGGCCAAATACCAGAGTACTGGCTTCTTCGGCCCGTCGAGCTCCACGTTCCCGGCCACATGGTTCGGCACCGTCGACCAGTACCCGAATCCGACCGGCACCCAAACCTATGTGGCCACGCCGTTCGATGCCGGCAACTGCACGGGTGCGAATCACCTGTACCAGAAGGGCAAGACCAGCAGCCCGCTGACGGCGAACCAGTGCGGCGAAGTCACGACCGATTTCATCGGTCTGGTGCCGGCTTCGGAGCGCATCTCCGGCTACGGCAAGGCCTCGTTCAAGGTCAACGCCGACAACACGTTCAACGTCGAGGCCTTCGTCGCCCACAGCAAGGTAGCCGCGATCACGGCGCCGGTGCCTTACGGCGGCATCAACATAGCCACCACCAATCCGTACTTCCCCGGCCACGGCATCACGCCGCTGCCCCCCGGCATCACGATCAGTGCCGACCAGTCGCAGGTCTCCGGCGCGCCGAATGGCGACCTCACGCTGTTCTGGCGCGATACCTTCAACGGCTACCGCGAAGACACCAACGTCGGTGACCAGGCCCGCATCGTCGCGAGCATGGAAGGCACGATCAAGGATTGGGACTACGAAATCGGTCTGGCGCACAACCAGAACACGACCAAGGACATCCTGACCCACGGCTATACCAACATCAACATCCTGGCGCCGTTCAGCGCTGTCGACCAAAACTACGTGCTGAGCGACGCCGTCAACCCGTTCGGCGCGCAAACCGCTGCCGGCGCGGCGGTGCTCAACGCCGCGAACGTGACCGGCGTGCTCCAGAGCGGCACCGGCCAGGTCGAAACGATCGACGGCCACGTCAGCCATGACCTGCCCGACTGGTTGAACACCGGCCACCCCGGCGCAATCGCCTTCGGTTTCGAAGGCCGTCGCGAAATCTTCAGCAGCGCCGTCAACTTCCCCGTCGGCGATGCCGTGCAGGTGTCGACCGGCCTGGATCCGACGTCGCACAATGGTGGCACGCGCAATGTCTACGCCGGCTACTTCGAGTGGAACCTGCCGCTTCTCAAGACGCTGGACGTGACCCTGGCCGCGCGCTACGACCACTACAGCGACTTCGGCAGCACGACCAACCCGAAGGTCAGCTTCCGTTTCGAGCCCTCCAAGCGCTTCCTCGTGCGCGGCTCGTACTCGACGGGCTTCCGCGCGCCGTCGCTGTATGAACTGCACGCTTCGCAGGCGTACGGCAACTCGGACGGCGGCGACAACGATCCGCGCTACACCGATCCCAACACCGGCGTCTGCAGCACTACCGCTCCCAGCTACGCCAATGCCTGCAACCAGCAGTTCGAGCAGCTTACCGGTGGCAACCTGAAGCTCAAGCCCGAGCGCTCGCACAGCATCAACTTGGGCACGGTGATCGAGCCGATCGACAACGTGACGGCGGAATTCGATTATTGGAACATCCGCTACAACAACCAGATCGGTGCCCTGCCGGACAACACGCTGTTCGACCCCAAGCTGTACAGCAACTTCGGTCAGTACTACAACTACAACGCCAGCAGCCAGCTCTCGATCTCCAGCCTGGACTGCGCGCCCGGGGGCATCGCAGCCGGCCGTTGCGGCTACGTCAACGACCTGAACCAGAACCTGGGCGGTGTCCGCACGGACGGCGTGGACATGGCCCTGGGCTACAAGATGAACGCGGGCAGCATCGGCCGCTTCAACTTCAACCTGAACAGCACGTGGGTTCATAGCTACAAGTACCAGAACTTCCAGGGCGGTCCTTACATCCAGAACACCGGCATCTACTCCGGATCCGGTCCGATCTTCCGTTGGACGCACAACGGCACGATCAACTGGAACCTGGATCCGTTCTCGGTGGGTCTCGCGATTCACTACAAGACGGGCTATAACGAGGCCAAGGGTACCTTCGGCGGCGCGGGTCCTAATGGTCCCATCACGAACCCGGCCTATAAGGTCAGCGCCTACACCACGATGGATCTCTTCGGCACGTACGCGATGTCCAAGGGCTTCGCGTTCACACTGGGTGTGCGCAACCTCGCCGACAGCAAGCCGCCGTATTCGTACCAGACGAGCCTGTTCCAGACCGGCTACGATCCCCGCTTCTCGGACATCATCGGCCGCACTTACTACGGCCGCGCCACGTACAGCTTCTAAGAAGTCCACAGCATCCCAGTGCGTCGAATTCGACGCACTGGTCTGCCGAGAGGCGCAAATCACCTTTGGGTGCTTTGCGCCTTTTTTCATGTGCGCCCACGTCGGGGCATCGCCTGTTCATCGAAGACTCTTCGGAACGCTTCCCAGCGTTCGTACATACCGTCTTTAAGGTATTGCCCTGAGTTCAAATCCGGGGCCGGCGCCTAACATCCACAACTTCAATTTCAGGGAGTTTTCATGCGCGCATTTTTTGTCTCGACCGCCCTGTTGGGGCTCATTGCTTCCGCTTTCGCCGTTGACGCCGCTTCCACGCCCCAGGCAGTTGCGGCCTCGGGCGTCGCCGTGCAAACTGCGGCCGCTCCGCCACAGCCGAAAGTCGTGTGCCACCGCGAGCTACCGACGGGTTCGACGATACCGCGCAACATGTGCCACACCGAGTCGCCGGGAGACGAGGCGCAGAGGGCACAGACGCAGCACGAACTGGCGGATGAAGCGCAACGCAACCGCGAGATCGTGGTGCATTCTGCAGGCGGCTGAGTGCCCTTGATCCGACGACGGCCGATTCGAAAGCCGGCGCGTCGTCTGTGGCGCTTAAGCGCCGCGCAGCGCGCCGTTCAGCGCGGCGCGAGCCGGATCGCGCCGTCCAGGCGGATCACTTCGCCATTGAGCATCTCGTTGGTGACGATCTGGTGCACCAGCTTGGCGTAGTCGGCCGGCGTGCCCAGGCGGCTGGGGAAGGGCACGCTCGCAGCGAGGGCGTCCTGCACGTCCTGCGGCATGCCGAACAGCATCGGCGTGCCGAAGATGCCCGGGGCGATCGTCATGTTGCGGATGCCGGTCTTGGCGAGATCGCGCGCGATCGGCAGCGTCATGCCCACCACGCCGCCCTTGCTGGCCGAGTAGGCGGCCTGGCCGATCTGGCCGTCGTAGGCCGCGACGCTGGCGGTGCTGATCAGCACGCCGCGTTCGCCGGTGGACTCGGGCTCGTTGGCGCTCATCGCCTCGGCC
>FTIR01000253.1_pt6 | contig 15806 bp, 18 predicted proteins | sample 1658041 | NCBI WGS metagenome assembly FTIR01 (sample SAMEA3914793, study PRJEB12502) | metagenome | biome: forest; material: soil | place: Canada | collected 2011-07-03 | depth 0.3 m | reverse complement strand
GATCGTGGCCCGCGGCGGCGGCTCGGTGGAAGATCTGTGGGCGTTCAATGACGAGGCCCTGGCCCGCGTGGCGGCCGGCAGCGCTATTCCGCTGATCTCGGCCGTGGGGCACGAGACCGACACCACCCTGATCGATTTTGTCTCCGACCGCCGGGCGCCGACCCCGACGGCGGCGGCGGAAATGGCGACGCCGGTGCTGGCCGAACTGCGCGCGGCCACCACCGACCGCCAGAGCCGGCTGACCCGCGCCATGGAGCGCTTGCAGGAAACCTGGCGCAACCGCCTGGCCGCCGGCGCGCGCGGCCTGCCGCGCCCCGCCGACATCCTCGCCCTGGCCCGGCAGCGTTTCGACATCGCCGCCGGCCGGTTGGGCGCGGCTCTGGAGCGCAACGCCGCCGTCCACGAGCGGGACCTGGCGCGCATCGCCGGGCGGCTGTCGCCGGGGCTCCTGGCAAGGCCCCAAACCCTGAAGGCCGCGCGGCTGGCGGAATTCTCCCAGCGCATGGCGCCGGCGATCGAGCGGCGGCTGGAGCGCGCCGGCGAGCGACTGATCGCGCTGGACAAGTTGAGGGTCTCGTTCAACCCCGACGGCCCCCTGGCGCGCGGCTTCGCCCGCGTGCACCACGCCGACGGCAGCCTGGCCCGGTCAGCCGCCGCCCTGCGATCCGGCGAGGCGGTGCGGCTGATGTTCGCCGATGGCGGCCGCGGCGCGGTGGTCGACGGCGAAGTCGTGGGCGCGGGCGCGGGCGGCGAGCCTCCACCAAGACCCGCGAGCAAAAAGCCGACCGCGGCGACGGCCGCGAAACCGGCGGCGCCATCCAACCAGGGCAGCCTGTTTTAGTCCTCCGCCACGCGAGAGGGCTTGGAGCGCCGGCCATGGGCGATTAAACTCGCCTTATGAACGCCTATGATCGTGACCTCGGGCAGCCCGACCTCGCCACACTGCACTATGGCGACGGCGAATACGCCGTGCTCAAGCCCGGCCGCTATGTCCTGTGCGCCGTGACCGGGGCCAAGATCCCACTGGACGCCCTGCGCTACTGGAACCCGGAGACTCAGGAGGCCTTCGCCGGCCCCGAACAGGCCCTGGCGCGGTGGCGGCAGCTGCATCCGGACGGCTAGAGCTGAACCCCACCCGTCGCCCCCCCACCCGTCGCGCCTTGCTCCTCGCCGGCGTGGTCGCGGGCTGGACAGGCCGCGCGCAGGCCGCCTCCGCCGACCTTCGTCTCGATGGGCGCTACCAGCAGGGCGGCTTCGCCCTTGGCCGCACCAGACCCCGCGCCCTGGTGTTGTTGGACGGCCAGTTGGTCGGCGCGGCCTCAAGCCAGGGCCTGTTCGCGGCCGGTTTTGATCGTGACAGCGCACCCAGCGTCCTGGTCGAGGCGCTCTGGCCCGGCGGCGGCGCGCGCCAGGCGCTGAACATCGCCCCGGGCCAATTCGATATCCAGCGCATCGACGGCCTGCCGGAGGATCAGGTCGCCCCGGCCGATCCAGCCTTGCTCGCCCGCATCGCGGCCGAGGCCAGGCGCAAGGCCATTGGCTTTTCCAGCGATATCGACGACGACGCCTTTCGTGACGGTTTCGTCCTGCCGGTCGAGGGCGCCCGGCTGTCCGCCCGCTTCGGCGGTCAACGCATTCTCAACGGCCAGCCCAATCGCCCGCACTACGGCTCCGACCTCGCCGCCCCGATCGGCACGCCTGTCTGCGCGCCGGCGCCCGGCAGGGTCTCGTTCGCCGAGACCGGACTGCATTTCGAGGGCGCCCTGATCCTGATCGATCATGGCCAGGGCTTGATCAGCGCCTATCTGCATCTGTCCCAGGTCGGCGTCGCGGCCGGACAGCGCGTCGCCCGCGGCCAGGTTATCGGCGCCGTAGGCATGGAGGGCCGGGCCACCGGGCCGCATCTGTGCTGGCGCATGAAGTGGCGCGGACGCAATCTGGACCCCATGCTGATGGTCGGGGCGCGGGCGCCGGCTTAATCCTTCAAGCTCGCATAGGCCTCGTTGGCCCAGCGCTTATGCACCCAGAACCATTCCTCGGGCCGCTCGCGCACGCGGGCTTCGATGAACGCGTTGATCTGGCGGACGCCGGCTTCGACATCGGCGTTCCGGTCGCCGGTCTTGGTCAGGACGATCGGCTCGTGGGCGACGACCCGGAACCGCGCGCCCTTGAGCCGCTGCACCGACATCGGCTGCAAGATCCCGCCGGCGCGCAGGGCCAGCTTGGTCGGGCCGGAGGCGGTGTGGGCCGGATGGCCGAAGAAGGGCGCGGCCACGCCCCGATTGTTCTTCTGATCGTTCATCAGGGCGACCGATTCGCCCCGCCCCAGAGCCTGCAGCATCTCTCTGGTGCCGTCGGCGCTCTTGGGGGCGAACAGGGTCACGCCGTAGCGTCGCCGGCTCTTGATCATGGCCTCGTTGAAATAGGGGTTGTTGGCGGCGCGGCCGGTGACCACGCATCTGACCCCGGCCGCCAGGATCGCCGAGGGCATGATCTCGAAATTGGACAGGTGGCCCGAGACGAACACCACCGGCGGACCGTGCTCGGCGATCGCCGTCAGCCGCTCCCAGCCCACGACCTCGACCCGGCCCGTTGCGGGGGTTATGCGATCCATCATGGTGAACTCGGCGAAATACCGTCCCACGCTGTTCCATTGAGCCTTGGCGATCCGGTCGCGCTCCGCCTTGCTCATTTCGGGAAAGGCCAGGCGCAGGTTGTCGTGCACTGTCTTGTGGGTTCCGGTCAGTGGTCCCAGGGTCTGCAACAGCCAGCCGCCCAAGGCCGAGGCGGCGTCCACCGGCAAAAGCCGCAACGAACCGCTGACGAGATCATAGCCCAGAGCCTCCAGCCGCCAGGCCAGCTTCTGTCCGAGGGGAGCTTTGACGGGATCCAAACTCTGGCCAATCCAACAAAAAGACGTCGCAGAACAACTTTAGAAAAGACGCGCGCCAGGCGAGCCGGCGCCTCGGCACATCGCTTGCGGTGGGAATGCCTGACCGTCCCGCCTTGGGACGCACGGTATTGAAAGGCGAGCACGTGGGCAACGAAATCGACCTTCACCTGGGCAAGCGGCTGCGCCGCCGCCGCCGGCTTCTGGGCCTGACCCAGCAACAGCTGGCGGATTCCGTCGGGGTGAGGTTCCAACAGATCCAGAAGTACGAATGCGGGGCCAACCGGATCTCGGCCGCGCGGTTGTGGCTGCTGGCCGAGGCGCTGGAAGTGCCTGTCGGCTATTTCTATGACGGTCTGACGGCCAGCGCGCCGATCGAGGTCGCTCCGGAACGCGCCGACGGCGGTGAGATCCTGGCCCGCAAGGAAACCCAGGACCTGATCCACGCCTATTACCAACTGGGCGAGCGGCCGCGGCGGCGCCTGTTGGATCTGGCCAAGTCGCTGCATACCGAAGTCGAACTGAGCTGACTGCTCGCCTTGCCCCAGCTTCGCGGCCTTTTCCCAAGGCCGCGAAGCCGCTAAGGCAGGGCCATGCCCGCTTCCGACCTAGCTTCCGCCCGGCTCGATACGCTCGACGCCTTCCTGCTTGAGCTCAACCAGGCTTCGGCCAGGGTGATCGAGCCCCTGTTCCGCGCCCAGCATGGCCTGGAAAACAAGGCTGGCCCCGGTGATTTCGACCCGGTGACCGAGGCGGACAAGGGCGCCGAGGCGGCGATTCGCGCCCTGATCTCCCAGCGCTTTCCTGAGCATGGCGTGATTGGCGAGGAATATGGCGAAGATCGGCCGGATGCTGAATTCGTCTGGGTGCTGGATCCCGTCGACGGCACCCGCGCCTTCATCGCCGGCCTGCCGGTATGGACCACCCTGATCGGCCTGCGCCATCAGGGCCGCGCCGTGTTGGGCTCGATCGGTCAGCCCTATATTGGCGAGATCTTCATCGGCGACGCCCGCGGATCGCGCCTGGTCACGACCACCGGTTCGCGTCCGCTGCGGGTGCGCGCCTGTTCCAGCCTGGATCAGGCGATCATCGCCACCACAGATCCTGTCCTGTTCAGCGGCGAACAAGGGGACGCCTGGCGCAAGCTGCGCGCGGCCGTGCGCCTGGCCCGGCTGGGTTGCGACGCCTATGCCTACGCCATGGTGGCCATGGGGTGCCTGGATCTGGTGGCCGAGACCGGACTGAAGGCCTGGGACGTCGAGGCGGCCATACCCGTCCTGGCCGGCGCCGGCGGCTATGTCACCGATTGGCGCGGCGCGGAGATTGGCGGGCAGGGCGGTCAGATGTTGATCGGCGGCGATCGGGCGGCCCTGGACCAGGCCGTGGAGATCCTCAGGCCGGCGGCGCTATAGAGGCCGCGAGCGCGTCGAATTCGCGCCAGAACTGGCCGCGGATGGCGTCGGTCTCCATCAGGATCTCATGATAGGCGCCGGCCGCCTCCACATAGCGACCGGCGGGAATCCGGGCGACCACCTGTTTCTGATCGACATTGCGGACCAGGGTGTCGAGTTCGGCGCCCATCACCACCACCGGCACGGCGATGTGGGCGACGTCCGGCGCCTGATGTAGCCAATCCACCGCCTTGAACGCGCTGTTCAGCCAGCTCCAGGTCAGCGCGCCCAGCGCCAGATCGCGGTCCGCCAGAATCTGGGCCCGGGCCCGATCATAGCGGGTCCGATCATGGGTCAGGCGATCGGTCTCGAACGACGCGGAATAGGGGTCGCTCGCCCCGCCCAGCACATAGTCCCCGCCCCGACCCAGGCCGGTCATGAGCGCCGCCAGGCCCCGCGCCAGCCAGGGCGGCGTCGGGCCGGTATTGAGGCCGAGCATCGGCGCCGACAGGATCGCCGCATCGAAACCGCCCACGCCCCTGGCCAGGGCGGTAAGGGTCAGACAGCCGCCCATGGAATGGCCGACGGCGAGGCGCGGATGCGGCAGCCGGTCGTCGAACACCGCGATCAGCCGGCGAAAATCTTCGATGAAGTCGTCATAGCCCTGGGCGTGCCCGCGCAGCCGATCCGCCAGCAGGCGGCTGGAACGGCCCTGGCCGCGCCAGTCATGAACCAGGACGCAAAAGCCGCGCGCCACCAGTTCGCCGACCACCTCCACATATTTCTCGATGGGCTCGGTGCGCCCGGGGCTCAGCACCACCGAACCCTTGGGATGCTCGGCCGCCACATAGGCCGCGCGCATGGGCAGGCCGCCGACGCCCTCATACCAGACCGCCGAGGCGCCCGACGGGAACGGCGCTTCGGGCAGGGACAACAGGGGTGCGGGTTGGCCGGCGAGATTGGTCTTGGCGTCCATCGCAGCAACTTGGCCGCCTCGCGGGGCTAAGTCAAAGCGGCTTGCGAAACCTCAAGGTCATCCGGTCGCTTTCGCCAATGGCCTGGAATGGACGCGTGTCGAACCGGGGATCGGGCGGCCGCCCCTCGGGCGCGGTTCGCAGGGTCGGCGGCAGTGTCCAGACGCCGAACGGATGATCGCGGTGGTCCTTGGGATTGGCGTTGATCTCGCTGGAGGCTTCGAACACGAAGCCCGCCTCCCTGGCCATCTGCTGGACATAGGCTTGCTGCACATAGCCGTTGGACGCCAGCACGTCCTGCACCCCGCCAGGGGCTGCACGATGGGCCTCCACGCCCAGGGCTCCGCCGGGTTTGAGCGCGGTGAAGGCGTCGTGAAAGGCCTTTTCGGCCACGCCGCCGCGCATCCAATCGTGCAGGTTGCGCAGGAACAGGGCCAGGTCGCACGCGCCGGCGGGCGCCACCGGGCCAGAGGTTTGGCCAAAGGTCGTGAACACCACCTTGCCGTAGAGGCTGGGACGGGCCTGGATCTTTTGCTGGAAGGCCTGAACCATCTGCTGGGCGGCGGGATTGGTTGGCATGACATTGGCCGCATAGAGGGTTCCGCCCGTGCCGGCCAGGAACGGGGCCAGGATGTCGGTGTACCAGCCTCCGCCCGGCCAGAACTCGACCACGGTCATGCCCGGCTTGAGGCCCCAGAATTTCAGGCTTTCGAGCGGATGACGCCAGAGGTCACGCGCCCGATCCTGGGGCGAGCGCCAGGCGCCGGCCACGGCCGCCTGCAAGGTCGTCGCCGGACCGGCCGGGGCGCCGGAGGGCGCACTGCGGGTGGGTGTCGGCCGGTGACAGGCAGTAAGGCCCGCCGCCCCGGCAAGGGCGAGCAGGCTGCGGCGGGAGGGACTGGTCATGGTGCGGTTTACGCCCCGATCACGGATAGGTCACGGCCGCCCCTTGGGCCGTCGCGCCAGGGTTTAGCGTGGACGGCTTTGGGGTCCAAAATGGGGCGTGCCCATACTTTCCGTGTGGAGGGCCACGTGGAGGGCTGACCGGCCCTCAGACCGCCGGCCGCCAGTTGCCGTGGAAGCCGAACGGCACGCGGCGGGGAACCTCGGCCGTGGCGACCGGACCGGCGGCCACGTCCTGGGCCTCGAACACCAGCAGTTCGCTGCGGTCGGTCTGGGCGCGATAGGCCACGGCGACCAGCCAGCCGTCGCCCTCGTCCGCCGAGGCCGAGCGCGGGGTGAACACCGGCTCGGAAATCGCGTCGCCGGCGGGCAGTTCGTAGGTGGCGCGTTTGCCGATCGCAAGATCGATGTGGGCGATGGCGTCAGGCCGGATCTCGGCCGAGCGGGCGGTCTGGGCGGCGAACCAGCCGTGGCGATAGGTCAGGCCCGAGCGCCGCTCGTCGAAGCGGGGAAATTCGCCGGCCAGATCGTCGATATAGTCCCGTTTGATGTGGTCAGAACCGCCGGCCAGGTCGAAGGTCCAGCGGCACAGACGCGCCTGGGCCGGGTCGCCGCGGCCGCCATCGGCCTTGGGAAACAGCGGGGCGCATTCGTACTGCATGACATCGGCGAAGATCCGATCGCCGTCCTCCCAGGCGTTCATCACGTGGAAGACATAGTTGGCCTCGATGTTGAACCAGCGGATGGTCTCCACGCCGGCGTCACGCCGCATCACGCCGACAAAGGCGCCCTTGTCCGGCTCCCAGGCGAAGGCCGGCCCGCCGCTCATGGCCCGAGGCAGGTCGCCGGTCAGGGGCAGGACCGGAAACAGCACATGGTTCCGGGTGACCATGAAATCGTGGATCATGCTGCAATAGGGCGCCTCGAAGGTCTCGCGGCGGGTCAGCCGGCCGGCGGCGTCGGCCACCCCGTAACTGACCTTGGTCGAGAACGGCATGGGGTCGTCCATATAGGCGAAGAACACCATCTCGCCGGTGTCGGGGTCGATCTTGGGATGGGCGGTGACCTTGCCGCCCAGGTCGACATAGCCCTGGGTCTCCAGGGTCAGGGGATCCATCTGCGTCGCCCGATGGGCTTCCTCCAAAGCCAGCAGCCGGCCGCCGTGCCAGACGATATTGGTGTTGGCCACGCCGCCGTCCTGGCCCATGGCCGCCGGATCGGTCTTGCGCGGATCGCCCCAGGTATTGAACAGCCGCCGCCCGGCCTGGTTTTCCAACCGCCATTTGGGGGTGCGGACATAGCGGTTCGAATAGCGGACCTTGCCGTCCTCTACATGGAAACCATGCACCATGCCGTCGCCGACGAACCAGTGATAGTCGGCGTCGGGTTCGAACTGGGGATTGGGGCCGTTGCGATACAGGCTGCCGGCCAGGCCGCGGGGCATTTCGCCCGTCACCTTAAGTTCGAAATCGTCTTCGCTGCGCACCGGGGCGAAATTGCCGCGCAAAAAGGGGCTGACCGTTTGCGATCCGTCCATGAGGGCCTCTCCCGTCTAATTTTTACGATGTAAATTTATAGCGTATGGCTATACCCTGCGCAAGTCACGTTTTGCGGAGCATCGATGCCCAAGGTTTTGAGCGACGCGGAGATCGCCGATTTTCGCGAACGCCTGATCGACGCCGCCGAGCGCCTGTTCGCCGAAAAGGGCCTCGAGGCGGTCAGCCTGCGCCAGCTGGCGGGCGAGCTGGAGGTCAGCCCCATGACCCCCTATCGCTATTTCAAGGACAAGGACGAAATGCTGGCCGCCGTGCGGGCGCGCGGCTTCGACCGCTTCGCCGAGGCGCTGGAGACGGCCATCGCCGTTCCCGGGACCGCCGCCCAGCGCACCCTGGCGGCAGGCGACGCCTATGTGCGCTTCGCCCTGGATCATCCGGCGGCCTATGGGCTGATGTTCGACCTGACCCAGCCTACCGAGACCGACTATCCCGACCTGGTGCGCGCCGCGCTGCGCGCGCAAAAGACCATGACCGCCCATATCGAGCTCATGATCGGCGAAGGCCTGGTCGTGGGCGATCCCATCCTCCTGGCCCACGCCTTCTGGGCCGCGAGCCACGGCCTGGTCATGCTCAAGCTCAGCGGCAAGCTGGGCCCCGCGGTGGATTTCGAGGCGGTGCGCTATACGCTGATGTCGGCCCTGATGCGCGGAGTCAGCCCGGCCTGAGGGTCATGATCCCGTCCGGCCGGCCCTTGCCGTCGATGCTTATTCTGGTGGGGTCGATCACCGCCCGGATGTTCTGGCGCGGAATGGTCATCAGGGCCGAGCGGCTGACATCGACCGGCGCATCGAAGCGGATCGCATAGCGCCGACCCAACGGCTCAGGCTCGAACCCGACCCCCGTCACCCGCCCCTCAAAGGCCCGGCCCAGATAGTCGCCGCAGACGCGGTCGCCGGTGTTTGGCCATTCGAAGGTCACGTCGGGTCTCCAGGAAGGAGCTTATTATGCCCGGATAAAATTAATGCGCCAGTCCCCAGCGATCTCGATCGCGTCAACTTAAGCTAGTGATTGTCCCTTCGGCCTGACGATCGAAACGATCTTTGCGGATGAGGCGGAGAACCCCGCTTGACCTCCCGCGCGTCAGCCCCTCAGGCTGGACGGCAAACAATGGGAGAGCGCCATGTCAGCGGTGAAGCCGTTCGAGGTCCGGTGGTCGAAGGATGAGGTCGAGGCGGTCCTGGCCCAGGTGCGGGCCTATCCGTTTCCGCCCGCGCCGCAGACCGACAACGGCTGGGCCTATGGCTGCGACGCGGCCTTTTTGAAGGCGTTCTGCACCCATTGGACCGAGACCTACGACTGGCGCCAAGCGGTGACCAATCTCAATCGGTTTCCGCAGTTCACGGCGCGGATCGAGGATTTCGACGTCCATTTCGTGCATGTGGTGGGCGAGGCCGGCGGCAAGCGCCCGCTGATCCTCAGCCACGGCTGGCCGGGCAGCCATTTCGAATTCTGGAAATCGGTCGAAAAGCTGGCCTATCCCTCGCGGTGCGGGGGCGAAGCCAAGGACGCCTTCGACCTGGTCATTCCCTCCCTGCCGGGGTTCGGCTTTTCCTCCAAGCCGGCCAAGCCTTTCGGACAGCGGGGCACGGCGCGGCTGTTCAACAGCCTGATGACCGATGTGCTGGGCTATGACCGCTATCTGGCCCAGGGCGGCGACTGGGGCAGCCTGGTGACCTCGTGGCTCGGCCATGACCACGCCCAGCACACCCGGGCGATCCATCTGAACATGATCGGCTTTCGTCCCCCGGGCGGCCCACAGAGCGAGGCGGAGGGCGCCTGGCTGGCGCGCACCCAGGCCGCCATGCAGATGTTCGGGGCCTATTTCGGCCTGCAGATGTCCAAGCCCCAGTCCCTGGCCTGGCTGGGGGCCGGCAACCCGGTGGGCCAGGCGGCCTGGATCCTGGAGCGGTTTTACGACTGGTCGGACCTGCGCACCAAGCGGCTGGACCAAGCCTATAGCCTGGATCAGCTGCTCACCAATGTGATGATCTATGTGATGACCGGCTCGTTCACCACCGGCGCCTGGTACTATCGCGCCCTGCTGGAAGAAGGCGGTCTGCAGCAGATCGAGGGCGGCGTGCGCTGCGAAACCCCCACCGCCTTCGCCAATTTTCCCGGCGAGGCCCTGTATCAGGCGCCGCCGAAAAGCTGGGCCGCCCGCGCCTACAACATCACCCGCTGGACCGACCTGCCGTCCGGCGGCCATTTCGGCGCCATGGAGGAGCCGGACCTGTTCGTAGAGGACCTGCGCGCCTGGGCGCGGGAAATTTAAGGTCAAGCCGCTGTCGAAAGGCCGGCGAACAGTCTAAAGGCGGGCCATGCTGCTTCGCCAGGACTTCGCCTCCGACAACACCGCCGGCGCCGCGCCCGAGGCGCTTGACGCCCTGGTCGCCGCCAATGCCGGCTTCGTCGATTCCTATGGCGAGGACGGCTATTGCGCGCGCGCCGCCGATCTGGTTCGCGGGTTGCTCGACACCGACGCCGAGGTGCATTTCGTCGCCTCGGGCACGGCGGCCAACGCCGTCGCCCTGGCGGCGCTTTGCCGGCCGTTCGAGGCGGTGCTCGCGCACCATGACGCCCATATCGGCGTGCATGAGGCCGGCGCCCCGACCTATTTCGGCCAGGGCCTGCAGATCCGCGGCCTCGCCGGCGCCTCGGCCCGCATCGATCCCGAGGCGCTGGAGGCGGCGCTGGCCGAGCCGGACTCGCCCCATACCCAGGCGGCGGCGGCCCTGTCCCTGACCCAGGCCACCGAATATGGCGCGGTCTATTCGGGCGACCATCTGGGCCGCCTGGCTGCGGCCGCCAAGGCCAAGGGCCTGGGAGTGCATCTGGACGGCGCGCGCCTGGCCAACGCCATCGCCGCCGGCTTCGATCCCAAGACCATCCAGGGGCTGGGGGTCGACATCCTGGTGCTGGGCGGGACCAAGGCCGGCATGACCCCGACCGAGGCCCTGGTGATCTTTAACAAGGGCCTGACGCGGCGGTTCGGCGCGCGGCTGAAGATGTCGGGGCAACTGCCGTCCAAGAGCCGGTTCTATGCGGCGCCCTGGATCGGCATGCTGGAGAGCGGCGCCTTTGTCGAGCGCGCCCGCCACGCCAACGCCATGGCCCGCAAGCTGGCCGCGGAGTCCGGCCTGACGCCGATGCATCCGGTGGAGTCCAACGGCCTGTTCGCCGAGCTCGATCCCGAGCGCCATGCGCGGCTGCAGGCCGCCGGCTGGCTCGCCTTCCGCAGCGCCGACGGCTCGGTCCGGTTCATGTGCTCCTGGGCCACGACCGAGGCGGTCGTGGAGGAACTGGCGGCGACGATCAAGCGGCTGGCTTGATCAAACCACGCAGCGGTCCAGCCGGTTCTTGATGATGGATTCGGCGTCGGCGACGATCCGCTCCACCAGCTCCTTCACGGTGGGGATGTCGTGGATCAGGCCCTGGATCATCCCGGCCGACCAGATGCCCAGGTCCGGATCGCCCTCTTCATAAACCGTGCGGCCGCGCGAGCCGGCGACCAGTTCGCGCACGTCCTCGAAGGTGGCGCCGCCCCGGCGTTCGATCTCGACCACCTGCTGGCTGATGGCGTTTCGGGCCACGCGGGCAGTGTTGTGCAGGGTGCGGAAGATCAGGTCGGTGGCGCGTTCGTCATTGGCCACCATCTGCTGTTTGACGTTGTCGTGGATGGCCGCTTCCTGGGTGGCGCAAAAACGCGTGCCCATATTGATGCCGTCGGCGCCCAGGGCCAGGGCCGCCACCAGGCCGCGCCCGTCGCCAAAGCCGCCCGAGGCCAGCATGGGGATCTTGATCTTGTCGGCGGCGGCCGGGATCAGGATCAGGCCGGGAATATCGTCCTCGCCCGGATGGCCGGCGCACTCGAAGCCATCGATGGAGATGGCGTCGACCCCCATCCGCTCGGCCGAGAGGGCGTGACGCACGGCGGTGCATTTGTGGATCACCTTGACGCCGTGCTTCTTGAACTCGTCCACATGCTCCTGCGGCTTGTAGCCCGCGGTCTCGACCACCTTGATCCCGGCCTCGATGATCGCGGCGCGATATTCGGCATAGGGCGGCGGCTTGATCGCCGGCAGGATGGTCAGGTTCACACCGAACGGCTTGTCGGTCAGCTCCCGGCAGCGGGCGATTTCCTTGGTCAGGTCTTCCGGCGTCGGCTGGGTCAGGGCGGTGATGAAGCCCAGGGCGCCCGAATTGGCCACCGCCGCGACCAGGCCGGCGCGACCCACCCACTGCATGCCGCCCTGGGCGATGGGGTGCTCCACCCCGAAAAGTTCGGTGAAACGGGTCTTGATAGCCATGGCGTCTTCCCTTGGGTTTTGGGAAGACTATCGGGCGCTGTCCCAACGTCAGGCAAGAGCGCGTATGCATTCCGGACGGGCCACGGGGCCGAGCCGGGATCACACCTGAAAATGAGCTAGGAAACCGCCGTCCTGCCAATGGCGTAGAACCGGTCGGCGCGCTGCTTGCGCAGGGCCTCGGGCGACAGGTCGGCCAGGGCGTTCAGCTCTTCTTCGATGACGTCGCCGACCCGGCTGACCATCACCTCCGGCGCGGAGTGGGCGCCGCCTGGCGGCTCAGGAATGATGCGGTCCACAATCCTGGGACCGATCAGGTCCTGGGCGGTGATCTTCATGGCCGCGGCCATGCGCGGCGCCTCGGCGCGGTCGCGGAACAGGATCGAGGCGCCGGCCTCGGGCGAGGCCACCGAATAGATGGCGTGCTCCAGGATCAGCACCTTGTTGGCCGCCGCTATGCCCAGCGCCCCGCCGGAGCCGCCCTCGCCCGTAATCGTCGCGATCATGGGCGTGCCCAGGGTCAGGCAGCGTTCGGTGGAGCGGGCGATGGCTTCGCCCTGGCCGCGCTCCTCGGCGCCAATGCCCGGATAGGCGCCCGAGGTGTCGACGAAGCTGATCACCGGCAGACTGAACTGCTCGGCCATGTCCATCAGGCGGATGGCCTTGCGGTAGCCCTCGGGACGCGCGCTGCCGAAATTGTGCTTGATGCGGGTGGTGGTGTCGTGGCCCTTCTCATGGCCCATGACCACGACCGGCATGCCCCGGAACCGGCCCAGGCCGCCGATAATGGCCTGGTCGTCGCCAAAACGGCGATCGCCACGCAACTCCACATAGTCGTCGATCAGGCCGGCGATGTAGTGGATGCAATGGGGACGCTCGGGATGGCGGGCCACCTGGGTCTTTTGCCACGTGTCCAGCTTGGCGTAGGCCTCGCGCCGCATGATGTCGACGCGTGTGCGCAGAGATGCGATCTCGGAGTCGAAGGCGCCGGGTCCGGCGGTGTCCGACAGTTTCGAGAGTTCGTCGATCTTGGCTTCCAGGTCGGCGATCGGCCGTTCGAAGTCCAGGTAATGCGCGGCCATGCGGTCCTTTGGCGTCGCCGTGGGCGAAGCGGCGGAAGTTAGGCGCGATGACGCCGCGCGACAAGCGGACGTTCGCGAGAAAGCCCCGCCCTTGCGGAAGGGGCTTTCAGGAAAGCCGCTAGCGCCCGACCATGCTCATCATCGCTTCGGCATACCGCGCGCCCGCAAAGGCGTCGGCCGGAGCGGCCTCGGCGATGGCCTGAAGGTCCGCCGACGACAGCGCCACATTGGCGGCGCCGGCATTGTCTTCCAGGTGGCTGAGCTTTCGCGCGCCGGGGATCGGCACGATGTCCGGGCCCTGATGCAGCAGCCAGGCCAGGGCCAGTTGGGCCGGCGAAGCGCCCTTGGCCTCGGCCAGCCGCTTCAGCGCGTCGACCAGGGCCATGTTGCGAGCCATGTTGTCGGCCTGGAAGCGCGGCAGGCTGCGCCGGAAGTCGCCGCTCTCGAATTCGTCCGCCGAGGTGATCTTGCCGGTCAGAAAGCCTCGCCCCAGGGGACTATAGGGCACGAAGCCGATGCCCAGTTCGCGGCAGAGCGGCAGGATTTCGGCCTCCGGATCGCGGGTCCAGAGCGAATATTCCGACTGCAGGGCGGTGATCGGGTGGGTCGCGTGGGCGCGGCGGATGGTGTCGGCGCCGGCCTCGGACAGGCCCAGATAGCGGACCTTGCCGGCCTGAACCAGTTCGGCCATGGCCCCGACCGTCTCCTCGATCGGCACCGAGGGATCGACCCGGTGCTGATAGAACAGGTCGATATGGTCGATCTTGAGCCGCTTGAGCGAGGCGTCGGCCACGGCGCGGACATTCTCCGGCCGACTGTCCACGCCAGCGGCGCGCTGGCCGGCGATCAGCTTGAAGCCGAACTTGGTGGCGATGATCAGATTGTCGCGGCGCGAACCGAGCGAACGCCCGAGCAGTTCCTCATTGGTATAGGGCCCGTAGATCTCCGCTGTGTCGAAGAAGTTGATCCCCAATTCCAGCGCTCGATCCAGCGCCGCCAGGCACTCGCGCTCATCGCTGGTTCCGTAGGCGAAGGTCATGCCCATGCAGCCGAGGCCGATGGCCGAGACTTCAGGTCCGTTCGCGCCGAGGGTTCGCATTTTCATGGGACAGGCTCCGCAAAGGGGTGTGGCGGTCGATGGTAGTCTCACCAAACCCACGCACAACCCGATCAATCATCCAAGCCTGACGAGAAAACTCACTCATGGGCGCCGTACGGTGGCCTCAGCGCTTCTTCGCCAGGGGATGGGCGCCTTCCACCACCGCCCGCAGGCGCTCGCCGGTGACGTGAGTATAGATCTGGGTGGTGGCGATATCGGCGTGGCCCAACAGCTTCTGCACGGTGCGCAGGTCGGCGCCGCCCTCCAACAGGTGGGTGGCGAAGGCGTGGCGAAGGCTGTGCGGACTGACCTTGGCCGGATCGACGCCCGCCGAGACCGCGGCCTCGTCGAGCATCTGTGCGAAACGGCGTGCGGTCAGGCGGCCACCCTGGCCGCGAGAGGCGAACAGCCACGGACTGTCCTTCAGCCCCTTGGCGAAAAAATGCGGGCGCACGGGCAGATAGGCCTTCACCGCTTCCCGCGCCGCCGGGTTCAGCGGCGCCAGACGCTCCTTGCCGCCCTTGCCCTTGACGATCAGATAGGCCGGATCACGCGCCAAAGCCGCCAGGGGTAGGGCCAAAAGTTCGGAGATACGCAGGCCCGAGGCGTAGAGCAGTTCGACCATGCAGCCCAATCGCAGGCCAGCCGCCCCGTCGCGCGCCGTGGCCGCCGCGATGATCCGGTTGACCTCTTCCCTGGCCAGGATCTTGGGCAGGGGGCGGCCCTTCTTCGGCGCGTCCACCCGTCGGGCCGGGTCGTCATTGCGCCAGCCCTCGCCGAGCACGAAGCGATAGAAACCGCGCAGGGAGGCTCTTCGCCGCGCCGCCGTGGCCGGCGACAGCCCCCGGGCGCCCAAATCGGCGAAATAGGCTTCGACGTCGTCAGCCTCGGCGTCGGCCAGGTCGCGCCCGCGGCCCGCCAGGAAGCCTTGGGCGTCGGCCAGGTCCTTGGCATAGGCGGTCAGGGTGTTGCGGGCTGCGGCGCGCTCGACCGCCATCATCTCCAGAAAAGCGTCGAGCCAGCCGGCCGCGCTCATCAGCGGCTCTGCAAGGATAGCAGGCCTTCGACGGCGAAGGCCTGGGCATCGCCCTTGCGACCCGCCCGGCTGAGCGCGCGGATGATACGGGCGCGGTCCGCCGGGGACGGGCCGGCCGCGCCGCCGCCTTGGGCGACCGATAGCGCAAGAAGTGCGGTCTCGCCCACGCGGCCCGCCTCGGCGTCCGTGTCCAGCATGATCAGCCTCGCAGGCGAGGCGTCGCCGCGGCCGAGGTCAAACCCTATGAACTGCGCCCGCGCCGCGTCGCTGATGTCGCCGCCAAGTCCGGAGAAAATGGCCGCGGCCGCCTGAGCGCGGGCCTTTGTCTTGACGTCCCCGACGCCGCCGCGTTCGATCAACCGATCCAGGGTGGGGGCGTCCGGCTTGCCGATGGCGGCAGCCAGGGCGGCGTCGAGAATGGCCAGGTCCAGCGGATTGGATGTGGAAGCGTTCGATTGGGCGAGCGCCGTGCGGATCGACTGGGCGGTGTCGATGTCGCCAGCCGCCAGGGCGGCGCTGGCCTCCATGACCGGCTCGGTCATCGGCGACTTGGCCTGGACCAGGGCGGCGA
>FTIR01000487.1_pt2 | contig 15808 bp, 11 predicted proteins | sample 1658041 | NCBI WGS metagenome assembly FTIR01 (sample SAMEA3914793, study PRJEB12502) | metagenome | biome: forest; material: soil | place: Canada | collected 2011-07-03 | depth 0.3 m | reverse complement strand
AGCTCGCGCGGCTCGAACGGCTTGGGGATGTAGTCGTCGGCGCCGATCTCCAGGCCCACGATGCGATCCATCACGTCGCCGCGCGCGGTGAGCATCACGATCGGGATGTCGGACTCGCGCCGGATCGTGCGGCACAGCTCGAAGCCGTCCATCTCGGGCAGCATCACGTCCAGGATCGCGGCGTCATAGGTGTTCGTGCGCAGCTTCGCCAGCCCTTCGCTGGGGCGGATGGCGCTGTCGAGCTCGTAGTCGAAGCGGCGGAAGTAGGTGGCGAGCGGCGCGGCCAGCAGCGCGTCGTCGTCGATCATCAGGATGCGGCGCATGCGTGGATGGTAGGGCCGAAATGACACGAGGCAGGGACCCGGCGGGTCACCTGCCTCGTCGGCGTCAGCGGGGAGGGCCCGCTGGGCCGGGCTCAGTTGCCGGCCGGGGCCGAGGCGCCGTGATGGCCGTGCATGCCGCCGGGGCCCATGCCGCCCAGGCCGAAGAAGCCGTGGTGCTTGGCCGCCAGGTCGCGCACCTGCTGTTGCTGGGTGGCGTTGAGGCTGTCGTAGAAGTCACCGGTTGCGTTGATCAGCGCGGGGCCGTTCGTCTGCATCTTCGCGATGTGCTGGTTCAGCAACTGCTGCGCGCCGGCGCGGTCGAAGGTGTTGCCGGCGATCAGCGCCTTGGCGGCGGCGTGCGGGTCGGTGCCTGCGGCCGGCGGCGTGTGCTGCGACATGAACAGGTCGGCCAGCACCTTCAGCTTGGCGGCCTGGTTGGCATCGAGGTTGAGCTTCGTGCCGATGTGCGTCAGCATCGTCGCTTCGTGCTGGGCCATCTGCTCCGGCGTGGGCGGGCCGTGATGGAAACCGGTGCCCTGCGAGTAGGCGGCGACAGTGCCGAGCAGGGCGGTGGAGACTGCCACACCCAGCAGGGTGCGCTTCAGCCAGGTCTTCTTCATGATCTTGTCCTTGGGGTTGGGTGATGTGGCCACCGATGTCGATCGCCACGTCCTCATTACGCTCGTTCCAGGCGCCAGCATGCTTTCAACGCCGTATCGCCGTGTTTCGTTTTGTCTCACGCGGCAGATTTCCAACGATATCGAATGCTGCCGCGATACTTGCGGTTCGGGCAGGGCAAATCCCATGGCTGCGGCCAGCTTTGCCTGACTGAAACATTAGACTCACCGTTGGCGAGCAATTTGCGCAGGGTTGACACAATCCCCGGAGAGGCGAAGCAGTGAACAAGCGAGCGGGCGCACCGCCCACCATCATCGACGTGGCCCGCCAGGCCGGCGTGTCGATCAAGACCGTCTCGCGCGTGATGAACAAGGAACCGACGGTGCATGCCGACACGCGGGCCCGCGTGCTGGAGGCCGTCGCCGCGCTGAACTACCGCCCGCAGCTGTCGGCGCGCAGCCTGGCCGGCGCCCGCTCCTTTCTCATCGGCCTGCTGTACTACGACCCGAGCGCGGCCTTCGTCGCCGGCGTGCAGCGCGGCGCCACGCTGGGCTGCCGCGAGGCCGGCCGCCATCTGGTGGTGGAATCGCTGCAGCAGGACGGTGTCGACGTGCAATCGCAGATCGAGTCCATGCTCGCCGCGTTGCGCCCCGACGGCATGATCCTGACGCCGCCGCTGTGCGACAACCCGCTGATCCTGGAGACGCTGCGCGCCAACCGCACGCCGTGCGTGCTGATCTCGCCGGCCGGCGACGGCCACGGCATGCCGCTGGTGCGCATGGACGACGTGCTGGCGGCCGAGGAACTCACCAACCTGCTGATCAGCCTGGGCCATACGGCCATCGCGTTCATCGAAGGCAACCAGTCGGCCAGCGTGCGCCGTCGCCAGGGCTACGAGCGCGCGTTGAAGGCGCACCGCGTCGCGCTCGATCCCGGCCTCGTGGTGCCGGGATCGTTCGACTTCGAATCCGGCGTCGCCGCCGCGTACAAGCTGTTCGCGCTGCCCAGGCCGCCCACGGCCATCTTCGCGGCCAACGACGACATGGCCCTCGGTGCGCTCACCGCGGCGCAGCGCCTGGGCATCGCGGTGCCGCACGACGTGGCCATCGTCGGCTTCGACGATTCGCGCGCGGCCAGCCTCGTGTGGCCCGAGCTGACGACCGTGCGCCAGCCGCTGGCCGAGATGGCGATGGCGGCCGTGGCCATGCTGTTGTCGGGCGAAGTCAAGCTCGATCCGGGCCACCCCGCGCCCGTGCGCGTGCTGCCGCACGAGGTGATCGTGCGCGGCTCCACGGCGGCGCCGGCGAAGGGCCGTGCGTGAACGCGTCGACGTTTCGCCAGGCCGGCGTCGCCGACATTGGCGCAACCCCCAGCTTTCAAGTCCACACAGGCGCGGTCGATCTTGTCGGCGCCACGACCGCGGTGTAGGCTCCCCAGCGATCAAAAGCAAACTTCGGGGATACCTGGCCATGTACGCGAATCTTTCGGAATTCAAGGCGGATCTCGTCCCCCTGTGGACCGGCATCCTGACGATGGCGCCCAGCTTCTACACGCCGGAATCCTTCGACGTCGAGGCCGCGGACGCCTGGGCGCTGTACTACAACACGCGCGAAAGCCTGCTCAAGGAACAGCTGCTGGGCGAGACGAAGATGCGCACCGACGTCGCGTTGCTGCAGAACTTCGGCACCGCGTCCGGCACCGTCACCACGGCGGAACTGGGGACGCTGAAGAGCGGCAAGAAAAGCATCGCATCGTCCACGATCACCAACAAGGTGCGCGGCCAAGACGCGAAGACCGACATGCTGCGGCGCGGGTCGGTTCTCAACGACGGCTACTGGTGGCCGTTCAAGAACGACGCCTGGGTGATGGGCTGCGTGCACGGGCTCAAGGTGATGCAGCTGAGCAGCATCGGCCTCGCGCAACTGGGCGACCTGGACAAGCTGATGTGGGACACCGGCGCGCGTCGACCGCGCGTGCTCGGACGCGAGCTCATCGGCCTGAACGCAGGCGGCTACCGGCGCGTCGTCGTGTTCTCGTACAAGGAAGTGGATGACCCGACTGACAAGAGCCCGGGCAAGAAGCGCAAGATCAAGCGCGCATTCGAGGCGCCGAGCACGATCGCCACGCTCGGCCTCACGTTTGCGCCGATGGATCGCGCGGCGGCCGGCGCGATCACGTTCAAGAGCTATTACGACAACATGGCCAACTTCACGACGCTGGCCAAGCTGAAGGAACTGGTGTCGTCGACCTCGAAGCACGGCATCGCCTACGACCAGTACGAGTTCCCGAAGGAAGCCACGGTCGTCACGCCGGTGCAGGCCCAACAGATCGCGGGGCCGACGCTGCCGGGATCGAGCGTGCCGAAGAAGACGTGGGCGCAGATGGTCGTGTGAACGCGGGCCTCGCGCGCGGAGAGTGAACGGGCCTTGGTCGCAGCGCCGGATGGCGAATGAACACGAACGTCGCCAGACGGCTGCGCATAGCGGTCGCACGCCGGACGAAGGCTCGACGTACTTCGTACTTCGGCAGGTGACAGATGGGCGGCTGCGGTCGGCATGCGGCCCAGGAGCGAAAGTTCAAGAGAGTCTGCTTTGGAGCAGCGAAGCTGGAGCGAGGAAGTCGCCTGTCGAGCGATTTCTGCCGTCACCACAGGTATTTGGCGCAGGCCTTGCCATGCGCATCGGGCTTCAGGTCCAAGTGCGAGAGGAATAGCGAGCCGCGATCAAGGAAGGCTGCCCGGCACGCGGCCGTGTCTCGCGCAGTGCCGGCAGGCGAGAGCAGCGCGTCCAGTGCGTACGGCCAGGCGAGGTAGGGGAACGTCCGTTGGTGCGCGCGTGCCAAGAGCAGCGCCTCGTCCCGATAGCGCGTGTCGTGCGTCTGGTTGAACAGCAGCCATGCGACGAAGGCGGCCGAGTACGGCGCCGAGCGGACGTCGCGGCGCTCGGGGCCGATCGTATTCACCAGGTCGAAACGGGCGGCGCGAAGGTAGCGCAAGGCCTCGGCGGGTTGTTTGTCCAGCCCGAGCAGCACGCCCTTCGCGAGCAGCGCATCGAAGTCCTGCGCCAGCGTCGTGGCGCGCAAGGACGCCAGGCTCGGATCCGTGCCGTTGCTCGCCTGCCATGCCACCCATGCGTAGAGCGGCATGAACGGGCCGCGGTCCAGCTCGCTGGTGTCGACGGCGATCAGGTCGCGCAACGCATGCACGGCCGACGGGTCGACGTGCGGCGCGACGGCGAACTGCTTGAGCTGCGCCAGCACCCGCAACTGCTCGACCCCATCGAGGCCGCGGCCGTTCGCGGCCAATTTGAAGTCTGCCAGCAGCGCGAAGTCGTCGGGGCCGGGTGTACGGTCGTCGGTCATGAGGCGCAGTGCGTGCACGGCGCCGATGTCGATGCCGCGCAACTTCGCGTGGCCGTAGCCGGACTTCGCGATCCATTCATACGCCGCGCGTGCACTCCGGCCTTCGATGCGCTGTCCGACTTCCGCGCCGACCCACAGCTCGGATTGATCGCTGACCGTCAGCCGCGGCGCGAGCGTCGCCCACGCGGCATCGGCGTGACCGCGCATGAACTGTAGGCCCGCGAGGTCGCGTCGCGAGTAGTCGTTCTCGTAGCGATCGAGTCGCTCCTGCGAAAGTTGCAGCGCGCCGGGGATGTCGCCCGCCAACATCTTCAGCCGAGCGCGGGCCTGCAAGTCAGCCGCACTGTACGAGTCGGTCCTCGCGACCTTGGTGGCATAGTAGGTCGCCGCCTCGAGCTCGCCTGCGAGGTAGAAGGCGCTCTCGGGCTGGGCCCAGGCCTGCGATTCGCTGACGGCCTGGCCGGTGCGTCTGTCGTCGGGCCGGGCATCGATCAGCGCGCGGGCCTGGGCGACGCTCTGGCCCGTCTTGAGCCGAAGCACGGCCAAGGCGGTCAGTGCTTCGAGATCGGTCGGATCGTTCGCCGCCGACTGTTCCAGCACCTTCGGATTGCGGTACGCCGGGTTCAAGGTGCTCGCCAGAAAGGGGCCCCCAACGCGCTGCATCGACATCGGCGCGGGCGCCGCGGCGACGTCTGGCCCGACGCTGTTGGCGAACGAGAAGCTGGCGCCGGAGGCGGGCATCGAGCCGGAGTCCACCAACACGCGGCGCTTCGGCGGCCCGACTCGCAGGAAGTTCTGCGGTGCGGATGTCGCGCGTAGGCGCAGCGGCTCATGGCGGGCCATGAAGCCGTCGATGTGCAACACGCCCGTCACGCGCGTCTCGTCCTGCGTGATGGCACGGATGGCGGGCTCGGCGCGCAGCGCGTCGTTCGTCGTCCACTGGCTGTACTGGAGGCTTGAGCCCGACAGCGTCGAGTTCAAGCGCTGCAGGTCGGCGGTGGCCTGGACGAAATCGGTTGTCGCGGCCTTCGCGCGCGTGGCGAGGGCCTCGAAGCTGTCCGTCGCCTTGTCGAAGTCCTCGCTGCTGAAACGCTCCATGCGCACGAGCGGGTGCGCGGCAATGCGCGCCGGCATCGCATCGATCACCTGCTGGCGCGCTTCGGGATCGTGCCGGTTCTCGCCTTCGATGCGCACGGCCTTGTAGGCCTGTGCGATGCGCCAGGCCTCCAGCAGTGCGCGCTCCCCGCGCGTCGCGGCGCGCGTGCGTCGGGATGGCGCGACTTCGGCGCAGTCAGCGGGCACGCGCATCGCGGGCAGTTCCGCTTCCAGCTTGCACAGTTGGACCTCCCGGAACTGCTCGTCGTATTCGGCGCGCTCGATGAACGCGGCGCGCGTGAAGGGCGGCAAGGCGGTCGCCGCGGCGAGAACATACGCGTCCATCGCGTCGTTGCGTCCGGCGACGGGCATCGTGCGCGTGCGGGCCCGTGCCCACAACGCGCGCGCGAGCGCCCGCACGACGGGATCGGCCGATTCGACCGCGGTACGCTCAGTCTCTTCGCCGACGGGCAGCTCCAACTGGCTCCAGGCGACGGCGCGCGCGGCCTTCGCGGACTCCGGCGCCAGCGCATCGGCCTCGACCCAGGCCTCGGCAAGCCAGGGCAGCTTGTCGGCGGTCTTGATCCGCGGGTATTCGATCGGCTCCCAATCGAACTCGGGCAACAGCACCCCCAGCACGAGCGCATAGCAGGCGCGCGTGGCGCGGTCGCTGGTGGGCTTGAGGTCATTGAGCGACCAGTCGCCCGCATTGCAAGCTCGCGGTATGGAGGGCGACGTTGGCATCTTGCTGCCCTTGAGTCCCAGTTCGTCGAGCAGCGCCGTCAGGTTCGCCGTGAACGCGTCGAGCGCAGCGTTTGCCGTGGACGCGTCGAGCACGGCGACCTGCTTGCCTTCCGCGAAGCTACGATGCGCGCGCAGCAAGTGGTCGCCTCGGCGCAAGGTCAGCGTGACGAAGTCTTTGCCTGCGCCATCGCGGCCGACGTAGAGCGCCACCACCGGCGCATTTGCGTGCGCGACGGAGAACGCTGCGATGTCGGCGTCGGCGAAGCGGCGCACGTACGGGCCATCGGCATCGAAGAGGTCGGTCTGGCGATTCGCGTCGATGCCGCGCGCGGCGAGCTCGTGGTCGAGACGCGCGCCGACGAGCGCCGTGAACGCGGGCGACCAACCGAACGCCTCGATCTGCACGGGCAGCACCAATGTGGCGGGCTCGATGCCCGAAGCGAGCTTCAGCGTGCGCCACCGTTCGCCGGGCTGGAAGTGCGTGAGCTTGAGCGCTTCGGTGAAGTAGTCGGGCTGCGGCCAGTCGTTTGGATGCAACTCGTGCGGCAGCGGATCGAGCGACGACATGGCCGGCGTCTGGGCGCACGCGCGGCCGGCGGCCAGCGCGAGAATGGTGGCGACGAGCGCGCACGCGGTCCTGCAGAATGTCATGGAATCCTCCCTTTGCAGCACGAATCGGATGCCGTGCGGCCAGCGGGGATTGTGAGCGGGAAACGCCGTCGCATTCCTGGGGCGCGGAGAGTGGGATCCACCGGGCGGCTGGCAGCCGTTCCGACTACAACTCAATTCCGGTCGCAAGTGATTCGGTTGAAGGTCTCAGGTCGGCCAATTGCAGACGGTCACCGACGACTGGTTCGGGGCGGTACGCCGCATTGCCGGCAACCGGTGCACTAAGATGATTTGTATCGCTTCCCCGCTGCTTCGCGCGCACCGCGCCATGGCAGGCGTTGCAGACGCCGACTGCCGGCGGTGCGTCAACTGGTGCCACCCGCGCTGGGGCCTCCATCAAAGCGGTCAAAAAAATTGCGGCTACGAGACTTGCTAGGCGCCATGAGCGGCGTCGTGGATGTTGGTCATGAGCATTTCCGGGTCGGAGCGATTGATGTGGAAGCGTTCGGATCGCAGTTCTGCTGCCAGCCTCCCCCCAGCGCCTTGATGAGTTGGACGCTTGCCAGCATGCGCCGGCGACCGATATCGACACCCTGCCGCTCGCTGGCCAGGGCGGCGCTTTGCGCGACGACGACGTCCAGATAGCCCGTCGCACCGACGCGATATCGCTGGGTGGCCAGGTTCAACACGTGCTCGCTCGAATCGATGGCCCGAGCCTGTTGCTGCGCTTCTTCGGACAGGATGCGAAGGGAGGCCAGGTTGTCTTCGACCTCCTGGAACGCGACGAGCGCACGCTCTCGATAGTCAGCCGTTGCAGCGTCGAAGGCCGCGACCGCCTGAAGGTTCCTGGATTGGCGCGCACCGCCGTCGAAGATCGGCGCCACCAGCATCGGGCCGAACGCCCAGAAACGGCTGGGCGCCATGAGCAACTGGCTGAGCGTCGAGCTTTCGAGTCCGGCCGCGCCACCGAGGGTCAGCGAAGGGAAGAACGCGGCCCTGGCAACGCCGATGCGCGCGTTGGCCGCAGCGACGCGACGCTCGGCAGCCGCGACGTCCGGCCGGCGTTCGAGCAATGTCGACGGCAGGGCCGGCGGGATGGAAGGCACGACACCGACCTGCGCCAGCACGTCGCCGGAACTCGCGCTCCGCGCAGGCAGTTGGAGTTCCTCTGCCGAGTGCCCTGTCAGCGTCGCGATCGCATGCTGGAACCGGGCGCGCGAGTCGCCGAGGTCGGTCGCCTGGGCCTGTGTCGCATCCAGCTGGGCCTGCGCCTGCGCGAGGTCGATCGCCGACGCGATGCCCACGCGGTGGCGCTCGATGGTCATTTGCAGGGCCTGGCGATAGCCGGCGAGCGTCCGCTGCAGGAGTTCGTACTCCGCATCCTGGGAGCGAAGCTGGAAGTAGTCGACAGCCAGTTCGGCATGGAGGGCCAGGCGCGCGCTTTCCACGTCGGCGGCGCTGGCCTGGGCGTCGGCGCGCGCGGCCTCGACGCCTCTGCCGATCCGGCCCCAGAGGTCGATCTCCCACGAGGCGGACAGCGGCAGGCTGAAGTCGTCGACCGTCGTGCCCGCCAGCGAGCGGCCGACCACGTTGGCCGAGGTGTGGAACCGGTCGGCCGCCGCTCCCGCGCCGATCTGCGGCGAGGCCGCCGCCTTGGCCAGGCCGGCCTGCGCGCGTGCCTGCGCGAAGCGGGCCTTGGCTGCGATGAGGGTCTGATTCGAGACGTCGACCTGGCCTTCGAGAATGTCGAGGGACGGGTCATCGAACAGCGTCCACCAGTCGCCACGCAGGCGGCTGTCGGCGGGGTTCGCGGCCGCCCATCTCGTGTCCTCGACGTACGAGCCAGGCACGTCGAGGTTCGGGCGAACGTAGTCGGGGCCAACGGCACATGCCGAAAGGATCGCCAGCAATGGCACGACACATGCCGTGAGCCGCCACGACCTCGCGATCGTTCCACCGGCTGCGGTTCGGAAGGCGTGGCGCATCTTCATGCTCCCTGGCCCGCGGCCGCCACTCGGACGACGCGCCCGCCCAGGATCGAGTCGGGCGGGTTCAGCACGACCGCCTCGGAGCCCGTCAATCCCTGCAGCACCTCGACCTGGGTGCCATCGTTGCGCCCCAGCTTGATCGTCGACAGTCGAATGGCGTTCTTGCCGCCGGACAAAACGACCTCGGCCACCTGCACGCCTTCCGGGCGGTACAGGAGTGCGTTCACCGGCAAACTCAGCCCCGGTTGATCGACGTGGAACGCGAAGCGGATCTGCCCGAACGAACCCGGCAGCACGCGCCGGCCGGGGTTGTCCACGTCGACCTCCACGCGCAGGGTGCGAGCGACCGGGTCGATCGCTTCGGCGCGGCGGGAGATCTTCCCGTGCAGGGGCAACCCGGACTGGCTCTGGACCTCGATCGTGGCGTCCTGACCGACAACCGCCAGGCCCGCATAGGTTTCGGGTATGTCGGCGAACACGCGCAGGTGGTCGGTGGCCGCGAGCTGGTACAGCACGGTGCCCGGGCCGGCCCCGCCGGCGTCGATCAAGGCACCGACCTCGGTGCTGCGCGCCGTGATCACGCCGGCAAAGGGCGCGACGACCTGCTTGAACGACTCGAGCTGCTGCAGCCGGGAGACGTTGGCGCGCATCTCCGCGAGAACTGCGCGCTTGGCTTGCGCGTCGGCGATCTTCTGGTCGACGTCCTGCCTGGCCACCGCGTCGGTCTTCGCCAATTCGAGCCAGCGCGTGGCAGTCAGCTGCGCGAGCTCGAAGTCGGCCTGCGCCCGCAGCTCGGTGGCCTGCGTCTGCCGGAGGCTGTCGTCGACCTCGGGCGTGTCGATCTCGGCGAGCAACTGCCCTTTCTTCACGGGCGTGCCGATGTCCACCAGCCAGCGCTTCAGGTAGCCGCTGGTGCGTGCATGGATCGGCGTGTCGATGTCGGCGTTCACGCTGGCCGGCAGGCTGACGTCCTGCGTGCCCGAGGCGCGCGTCGGGCGGGTCACCGACACCGTCAGCATGTTCAGGTTCTCGGTCTCTCCTGCCAGGGCGGATTGCGCGGACAGTCTCGCCGGCAAGACGGCGGCGAGCACGACGGCAACGACCGCGAAGGGCGCGACCAGCAGCACGATCCCTCCGCGCGTCATCTTCCGGGTGGGCGGGGCGACACGCGCGTCTTCGGCGCTCGGGGTGGGGGAGGATCTCATGGGTTCACGCTCCGGATGCGGGGGAAATGGAAACGTCTGGGAGGACGGCGTCAGTGCTGCGGCGGCGCCGCGCCAGCCAGCCGTGCAGGACGGAAAACACGACCGGCACGAACACCAGGCTGGCGACGGTTCCGAACACGAGGCCACCGACGACGGCGCGGCCCAGCGGCGCGTTCTGCTCGCCGCCTTCGCCCAGTCCGATCGCCATGGGCAACATGCCGATCACCATGGCCAGCGCCGTCATCAGGACAGGGCGGAAGCGGCCGGCACCGGCCTCGAGGGCGGCGTTCGCGGCATCGAGGCCGGCGGCCAGCTTCTCGCGCGCGAAGCTCACGACCAGGATGCTGTTCGCAGTCGCGATGCCCACGCACATGATCGCGCCGGTCAAGGCAGGGACGCTGATGGTCGTGTGGGTGCCGAACAGCATCCAGGTGATCCCCGCCATGACGGTGGGCAAGCCCGCCAGGATGATCAGCGGGTCGAGCCACGACTGGAAGTTGACGACGATCAGCAGGTAGACCAGCACAACCGCGAAAAGCATGCCCTGCGTCAGGCCCGCGAAGGAGTCCTGCATGGTCTGCACCTGGCCGCGCACGACCACCGAGGCCCCCTTGGGCAGGTCGGCCTTGCTGGCTGCGATCGCCTTGTCGATGTCGGCGGCCACGCCGCCCAGATCGCGCCCCTGTACGGTGCCGTACAGGTCAAGTACGGGTTGCACGTTGTAGTGGCTCACGACGGCGGGCGAGCAGTCGAAGCTCATGGTGCTCAGGTTGCCGAGAATGGTGCTGTTGGGCGTGCCCTGGCCGGTGACGGGGATGTTGGCGAGGGCCTGCAGCGAGTCGACGGCGGCCTGCGGCGTCTGCGTGGCCACGAGGTAGCTGACGCCATTGGCTGGGTTGAGCCAGAAGTTGGGCGTCGTTTGTGCGCTGCCGCTCAGGGAGATCAGCAGGTTTGTCGCGGTCTCGCGCTGGGTGTAGCCCATCATCTGCGCCTTGACACGGTCGACGTCGATGTGGATCAGCGGTTGGTCCGCGGGCTGTTGCAGGTGCAGGTCGACCATGCCCGGAATTGCAGCCAGCCTGGTCTGCAGCTTGGCGGCGAAGGCGCGGTTGGCGGTTGCATCGCGACCCACGATCTGGACATCGATGGGGGCGGGCGCGCCAAAGTTCAGGATCTGGCTGACGATGTCGGCCGGCAGGAACGAGAAGGTGACGCCAGTGAACGCTTGTGGCAGCTCGAGGCGCAGCTGGCGCACGATCTCCGCGGTCGGGCGATGCTTTCCCTTCAGCGAGATCAGCACGTCCGCGTCGGCTTCGCCGACTTGGCCAGATGTGCTGTAGGCCAGGTTGATGCCACTCACCGGGAGGCCGATGTTGTCCAGCATGCTCGCCACCTGATCTTGCGGAATCACCTTGCGGACTTGAGTTTCAACCTGGTCCGTCAGTCGCGCCGTCTCCTCCACCCGGGTACCGGTGCGGGCGCGCAGGTGCAGCCTGATCTGTCCCGTGTCGACGCTGGGAAAGAAGTCCTGGCCCACCAGCGGCAGCAGTGCAAGTGACCCAAGGGAGAACGCGAGGAACATCGTGGTCACGAGCCCCGGTCGACCCAGGCAGGCCTCCAGCACGCGGCGATAGCCGTGACGCACGCGTTCGAACCGCGCGTCGAAACCCTGCTGGAAGCGTTGCAGCATGCGGCCGCCTGCGCCCGAGGCCGTGGCCGCGGCCGCAGCGCGCTGCGACAGGAGGTACCTGGCCAAGGTCGGCAGGATCGTGAGCGAGAAGAAGTACGAGGCGAGCATCGCGAAGATCACCGCCTCGGCCAGCGGCACGAAGAGATAGCGTGCGACGCCGGTCAGCAGGAACATCGGTATCAGCACGATGCAGATCGCCAGCGTCGAGACGAGCAGGGGTGCCGCGATCTGGCCGATCGCTCCCAGCACCGCTTCCTCGATCGGCTCGCCGGTCTCCAGTCGATGGTTGATGTTCTCGATGGCGACCGTGCCGTTGTCGACCAGGATGCCCACCGCCAGCGCGAGCCCGCCGAGGGTCATGATGTTGATCGTCTGGCCGAGCGCGGACAGCGTCACGACCGATGCAAGGATCGACAGCGGGATCGTGGTCGCGATGATCAGCGTCGAGCGCCAACTGCCCAGGAACAGCAGGATCATCAGGCTGGCCAGGCCGGCCGCCATTAGACCCTCGCGGATCACGCCGCTGACGGCCGCGCTGACGAACACCGACTGATCCGCGAGGGTCTGGATGTTCAGCCCTGCGGGCAGGCTCGCCTGAATCTTCGGCAGCAACGCCTTCACGTTGGCGACGATGTCCAGCGTCGACGCGTTGCCGCTCTTGTCGACCTGCAGGAGGGCGGCCCGGCCGCCGTCCTGCCGGACGATGTTCATCTGGGGCGCGAAGCCGTCGCGAACGTGGGCGACGTCGCGGATGAAGACCATGCCTGCCGGCGTGTTGCGGATCGGCAGGTCATTCAGCCCCGCGATGGTGGCTGGGCTGCCGTTCATGTCGACGTTGTATTCGAGGGCGCCGATCTTGGCCGTCCCGCCGGGAAGGATCAGACTCTGCGCGTTGATCGCATTGACGACATCGATCGGCGCCAGCCCGTGCGCCTGCAAGGCCCGACTGTCGATGTCGACCATCACCTGGCGTACCTTGCCGCCGAAGGGAAGGGGAACGGCCGCGCCCTGCACAGTGGCGAGCTGGGTGCGGATGAAGTTGCTGCCCTGGTCGTAAAGAGTCTGCTCCGGCAAGGTCTTGCTCGAGAGGGCGAGTTGCAGGATGGGCACGGTCGACGCGTTGTAGGCGAGCATCAGCGGCGGCTGGGTTCCGGGTGGAAGCAGTCGAACCTGGGCCGCTGATTCGGCGCCGATCTCGGACAGCGCCTGCTCGATGCTGGCGCCCTGGTGCAGGAAGATCTTCACGACCGCGACGCCGTTGAGCGACTGCGACTCGATGTGGTCGATGTTGTTGACGGTGGTGGTCAACGCACGCTCGTAGCCCGAGACGATGCGCTGCTCCATCTGCTGCGGCGCCAGTCCCGAATAGCTCCAAACGACGCTGACGACCGGGATGTCGATGTTCGGGAAGATGTCCGTCGGCGTCCGCAGGATTGCGAGCGGTCCGACGATGAGCAGCAGCAACGCGAGCACCACGAAGGTGTACGGCCGGCGCAGCGCGAGTTTGACGATCCACATGAGGCGTTCCGATGCAGGTGCGAGTTGTTGGGACTCTAGGTCTGCGGGGTGAACGGCAGGGTGACGGGAACATTTCAATTCCGTCAGATTGGATCGGTTCAATGGAAGGCCGTGCGCAAGCGATTGCGTGGCCCCGTCTGCACTGCGGTGCTCCGAGTGCGCGTGGTGCCCGAAATTCATGCGCGCTGCGAGTCCAGGGTGTTGCCGATTCAGGGACAGGTTGACGAGTCGCCATGACCCACACCTTGGGCACGGACGGCGATTTCGTCGCTCATCGAACACACGATCGGTCCATGGCGGTCATCGCCATGCGCTGCTGGGCGATCGCTGGCCCAGCGCTCGGCCAGTGCCGTCAAGGAAATCAAGGCCCTGATCGAGCAGAGCTCGCATCGAGTCGACGCCGGCGTCCAGCAGGTCAACGCGGCGGGCGCGACGATGGAGGCGATCGTCGCGCAGGCGCGCCGCGTGAGCGAACTGGTGGGCGAGATATCGAACGCCTCGGCCGAACAGGCCTCGGGCATCGGCCAGGTCGGCAGCGCCGTCACGCAGCTCGACCAGGTGACGCAGCAGAACGCCGCGCTCGTCGAGGAGAGCGCCGCGGCCGCCGAAGGCCTGCGCGCGCAGGCGACCCGGCTGACCGAAGTGGTGAGCGTGTTCCGGCTCGCGGCGTGAGTTCAGCGCGGCTCGGCGCTCAGCACGTAGCCCACGCCGCGCACGGTATGGATGATCGGCGGTGCGTCGAGCTTGCGTCGCAGGCGCGCCACGTAAACCTCGATCACGTTGCTCGAGCGCGCGTGGTGGTAGCGCCAGACTGCTTCGAACAGCGTCGCGCGATGGACGACCTCGCCGGCGCGGAGCATGACGTAGACCAGCAAGTCGAATTCGCGCGGCGAGAGCTCGACGAAACGCCCGCCGCGCCAGGCCTGGCGCGTCGTCAGGTCGACGCTCAGGTCGCCGACCTGGAGCGTGCGCGGTTCGCGCAGGCTGTACAGCCGAGCGCGGAGACGCTGCGCGACTTCAAGCGCATCGTCGTCGGGCACGGCGGCACGCGCGACGGCGAAGCCTTCGCGCTGGAGGACGTCGGCGATCCGGTCCGCGGCGACCGGATCGTCGTCGACGATCATCACGACTGCCATGGGCGAGCGGCACTGGCGGTGCCGAAGCGGTGGGTGCGCGAAGGCTGGAGCATCAACGTGCCGGCGGTGCCATGAAGTCCGGCGAGATCGGTTCTCCGATGCACCGGGCGAGGATCTGGTCGATGTCCTTCAGCGTGGCGTCGTCGATGCGCCAGCCCTCGATCTCGCCGATGGGATCGAGCTGGGCCGGCTTGCGCGCACCCCAGAGGGCGATCGTGGGCCCCTGGTCGAGCACCCAGCGTATGGCCAGGGCCAGCACCGACTTGCCGAATCGCTCGTGCGCCAGCGTCGACAGCGCCTGCACCGCATCGAGATGGCGCAGGAACGGCTCGCCCTGGAACTTCGGGTCGATCTTGCGCAGGTCGTCGCCCTCGAACCGGGTCTGCGCGGTCATCCGCCCGCTGAGCAGTCCGCGGCACAAGGCGCCGTAGCAAAGCACCGCGAGGCAGGTGCGCTTGGCATAGCGCAGCACGTTGTGCTCGATCTCGCGCTCGAACAGGTTGTACGGCGGCTGGACGGCGTCGAGCCGTGCGAAGGCGCGGAACTCGCTCATCTGCGGAGGCACGAAGTTGCTCACGCCGATCGCCAGGATCTTGCCCTGCGCGCGCAGCGACTCGAGCGCGAGGGCCGTGTCCCCGATCATCGTGTTCGGATCCGGCCAGTGCAACTGATAGAGGTCGATCCGGTCGGTGCGCAGGCGGCGCAGCGACGCGTTGACTTCCTCGCGGATGCGAGACGGTCGCGAGTCTCGATACACGCGGCCATCCTTCCACGCCAGCCCGCCCTTCGTCGCGATCAGGACCTTGTGGCGCAAGCCGCCGGTCGCCAGCGCCTTGCCGACGATCTCCTCGGCGCGGCCGAAGCCGTAGACGGGCGCGGTATCGATCAGCGTCACGCCCTGGTCGATCGCGCGATGGATCGTCGCGATCGAGTCGGATTCGTCGGTGCCGCCCCACATCCACCCACCGATGGCCCAGGTGCCGAGGCCGATGCGTGACGATCTCAATCCCGATCGTCCAATCGCGATGTGTTCCATGGATTCAATTCCTGTTCAAGCGGAGCGCGCCGCGCGGCGCCAGGCGCTGATGGCCAGGACGGCGGCGAGCCCCGCGGGAAAGAGACCGCAGGCCAGGCCGGCTGCAGCGAGATGAAGCGCCTGCATCAGCGTCGAGGCGCCAACCCAGGCCGCGATGCCTGCGGCCAGGGGCAAGTCGTCGATGAACAGGCCCAGCAGCTCGCGGCCGATCGACGGCAGAAGGCCCAGCCGCGCCGCAGTCACGGTCGCAGACGAGCCGCCGGGCCTGAACGTCGGGCCGACCCGGGCGCAGACCTGGACGAGAATGGCCGCGAGACCCAGGAACGCCAAGATGAGCGCCAGGATGCTGGCGTCGCCCGCCGGCCAGGCGATGCCCATGCCTTCGCCCGCCCAATAGGTTCCGAGGGCCGTCAGCATCACGCCGACGACGAACTTCAGCAGGTTCTCGGGAATCCTCGCGAGCGGCCGATGGAGGGCCAGGCCCAG